>OMEJ01000262.1_pt1 | contig 52646 bp, 47 predicted proteins | sample 1645361 | NCBI WGS metagenome assembly OMEJ01 (sample SAMEA103958156, study PRJEB25191) | human gut metagenome
TCCGCTCTCTGGAGCGGGTGGGGCTGGCGGACAAGTGCAAAAACCTGCCCAGCCAGCTCTCCGGCGGCCAGCAGCAGCGGGTGTCCATCGCCCGGGCGCTGGCGGGCAACCCCTCGGTGATCCTGGCCGACGAGCCCACCGGCGCCCTGGACTCCCGCACCGGCCGGGAGGTGCTGGGCTTCCTCCAGAAGCTCAACGCCGAGGGGGATACCGTGGTGCTCATCACCCACGACAACTCCATCGCCGTCAAGGCCAAGCGCATTGTGCGCCTACAGGACGGAAGGATCATCTATGACGGTGATGCCCACGACCCAAAGGCCGTGGTACAGCCGGAGCTGGACGAGGAGGTGGGCGCGCTGTGAATGTGAGCCAATCCTTCCGCCTGGCCCTCAAGAGCCTGATGGTCAGCAAGGTCCGCGCCCTGCTGACCATGCTGGGCATCATTATCGGCGTGGCGGCCGTCATCGTCATCGTCTCCCTGGGCAATGGCATGCAGCAGTATATGAACGCCCAGTTTGAGCAGATCGGCGTCAATCTCATTCAGGTGGCCATCTACTCTTACGGCGGAAACCGGGAGGTGGAGCCGGACGACATGTACGCCCTGGCGGAGAAGTACCCCCAGTACATTGACTCCGTCAGCCCCTACCTCAGCGCCTCCACCACCGTGCGCCACGGCGCCGACGAATACGACCACACCAGCGTGTACGGCGTCAGTGAGACCTTTTACAACGCCGAAAAGGGCCAGACGGCCAGCGGCGACCAGCTTGAGGAGGGGCGCTTCCTCAGTTATGTGGACGTGGAGCGGGACCAGAAGGTGTGCGTCATCGGCAGCTACCTCAACGAGGATATGTTCGGCGGGGACGGCCTGGGCCAGACCCTGACCGTGGGGGGCATTCCCTACAAGATCATCGGCACCCTGGCACAGAAGGCCGACTCCACCGAGGGCAGCGGGGATGACCTCATTTACCTGCCCTATGGTATGGTGGAGCAGCTCAACGCTGCCAGCGGGGGTATGGGCATGAAGATGTACCTGGTCACCAGCACCACCAAGGAGACCTCTTCCGCCGCCAAGGGCGTGGTGGAGAGCCTGCTGTTCCGCATCTACCAGGATGAGAACGCCTACATGGTCATGACCTCCGCGGAGATGATGGACATGATGGACTCCATGCTGGGGGTGCTCATGACCATTCTGGTGGTCATCGCCGCCATCTCCCTGGTGGTGGGCGGCATCGGCATTATGAACATCATGCTGGTGTCGGTTACCGAGCGCACCCGGGAGATCGGCATCCGCAAGGCCATCGGCGCGGAGCGGCGCAGCATCATTGCTCAGTTCCTTATCGAGGCCGCCGTCATTTGCAGCATCGGCGGCATCATCGGCATCGCCATCGGTTACGTGGGCACGCTGATTGCCGGAAAATTGCTGCTGGACGGCATGATCCTTCTGCCCAGCATCCCCATTACCATCGGTGCATTCCTGTTTTCGGTGGTGCTCGGCATCCTCTTTGGCATGTACCCCGCGGTCAAGGCCTCCGGATTGCAGCCGGTGGTGGCCCTGCGGGCAGAGTAAGAGATAGGAGACAAAACCATGAAACGATATTCCATGATCCACGGCCTGCTGGCCGCCGCCCTGGCCGTCAATTTGGCCCTTCCTGTCACCGCCGCCGGAACCTCCTCCTTTACCGATGTCAGCGACAGCAACACCGCCCTCAACGCCGACATTCTCCGGCTGATGGGCGTGGTTTCCGGCACCGGAGGCAACCAGTTTAACCCCAATCAGGTCCTCACCCGCGCCCAGTTCTGCACCATGGCGGTCAATTTTATGGGCCTGGGGGACCAGGTCGTCCTCCACTCCACCCGCACCATTTTCACCGATGTGACCTCCAAGCACTGGGCCAGGGGCTATGTAAATCTGGCCGCCTCCACCATGATCGGCGGGGATGCGGGCACGAGCGCGGACGGTGAGACCCCCGTGGCCGGCACGCCCCTCATCTCCGGCGTGGGCGACGGACGCTTCCTCCCCGACGACCAGATCTCCTATGCCCAGGCGGTGACCATCCTCATCCGGGTGCTGGCCTACTCCAGCGATAAGGTTGGCGCAGTATGGCCTGACGGCTATCTCAACCTGGCCCAGTCCATCGGCCTGACCAAGGGCCTGTCTCTGCAGCCCGGCTCCTCCCTCACCCGAGCCCAGGCCGCCCAGCTTCTGGTCAACGCCCTCAAGTGCAAAACCGGAGACGGCAAGCTCTACTACACCACCCTGGGCGAGACCAAGGCGGACACCGTCCTGCTGGCCGTCAATGTGTCCACCGACACAGGAGACGCCATGGGCGCAGTGCGTACCTCCAACGGCACCTACCTCCCCCACATCGAGGACGCCGCCCCCACCGCCCTTCAGGGCCTGCGGGGCAGTCTGGTGCTCAACGACAACCAGGAGATCATCACCTTTATCCCCGACGACAGCGACTCGGTCACCATCACCCTCTCCGGCGACGCCCAGCCCGGCTATGTCAAGGCGGGCAACCAGCAGTACACCATCTCGGGCGACACCCCGGTGTACACCCCCGACGCCCCCGAGGGCAAGAGCTATCTGGAGTGCTACACCTCCCTGTATTCCGGCACCCAGATCACCCTGTTCACCCAGCGCGGCAAGGTGGTGGCCATCTACGCTACCAGCGGCTCCACCTCGGCCAGCTCGGATGCTGTGGTGGTCATGGACCGGGCTACTGTGGCTACCTTCCATCAGCTCACCGGCGGCGCGACCAGCTTCAACATCATCAAGAACCGCCAGAAGATCAGCCTGTCCGACATCAAACCTTACGACGTGGTCACCTATGACAGCCTGAGCAACACCCTTGTGGTCTCTGACCTGCGGATGACCTGCTACTATCAGGACGCCCAGCCCACGGTGGCCACTCCCAAGACCATCAACGTCCTGGGCAACGAATTTACCGTCCTGGAGAGCGCCTGGAACACCACCAAGGACTTTAACCTGGGTTCCACCGTCACCCTGCTGCTCACCGCCGACGGCAAGGTAGCCGGTATGGCAAAGCCCAGCGCCCAGACCCGCTCCACCGCAATCGGTATGGTCAACGACGGCAAGGCTGTCATCTTCCTGCCCAACGGCGGCACCATGGAGCTGGAGGGCACGGTGTCCAACGCTTCTGCCGAGGGCCAGCTGGTCATCTTCTCCGCCGGCAAGAGCAGCTTTACCACCAGCAGTGCAGCCGAGAACCGGGCGCCCGGCCCCTTCAACGTGGATAAGATGACTTTGGGCGAGTACACCGTCATGGCCGGCGTGCGGATCTTTGAAAAGGTCAGCAGCAGCGGCGTGGTCCCCATCGACCTCAGCGATCTGTCCGGTTCCATCGAGGCCAAGAACATCGCCGGATACCACCGCAACAGCTCGGGCATGGTGGACTATATCATCCTCAACGACGTCACCGGAAACGCCTATGAGTACGGCATGATGGTGGGCAAGGATATCTCCACCGATCCCGTCTATGACGAGAACGGCGAGCTGATCAGCGAAGGCTCCACCCGCACCCAGTGGTCGCTGGTCCGCGGTCTGGGCGGCACCATCGAATTCAGCCCCGTGGCAGGCTACAACGGCCGCAGCGGCGACATTGTGGGCGTAGTCACCTACAAGAACCGGGAAGACAAGGATATGATCCGCACCATTGTCCAGCTGGAGAAGTTCACCGGCGTCACCGCCAAGGACTTCTTCGAGAGCCAGGGCGATCTGTATGTGTCGGTCAACGGCCAGAATTACCGGGTAGCCGACAACGCGGAGTGCTACGGCGGCATGGCCGGCAACCGCACCGACCCCGGCAGCTGGTTCCGCCAGCCCAAGCTCACCGACCGCGTCAACGCCATCAAAGCCTTCTCCAGCAAGCTCACCGTCTATATCGATCCCACAGGCAAGCAGGTACGAGTCATCACGGCGGGCTGATTTTCTCCTTTCCCATTCAAAAGGGGCGCGGCATAGCCGCGCCCCTTGCCTTTTTCTTCATTCTATCCTATCATAGCGGTGGGGCATTCTGCCCCATCGCTGTTATGATCTTGAGGTGAATACTATGAGTTTGTTCCGTTGTCCCCTGTGCGCCGCGCCTTTGACGCGGGGGGAACACGCCTATACCTGCCCCGCCGGCCATAGCTTCGATCTGGCCGCGGCAGGCTATACCCATCTCCTGCCTGCCAACCGCAAGCACTCCAAAAACCCCGGCGACGACAAGGCCATGGTGACCGCCCGCTCCGCCTTTCTGGACAAGGGCTATTATGCCCCTCTGGCCAATGCGCTGTGCGACTTAGCCGCCCGGGATTGCGGTCCCCACCCCGCCCTGTTGGACTGCGGCTGCGGCGAAGGGTACTACACCGCCGCCCTGGCCGCTCGTCTCACCCAGGAGGGCCGCTTCGGTCCCATCGCCGGGGTGGACATCTCAAAATTTGCCCTGCGCCGGGCCGCTAAACGGGTCAAAGAGGGCGAATTTGCCGTGGCTTCGGTGTACCACCTGCCGGTGGCCGACGAGAGCGTGGACCTGCTCTTTAACGTCTTCTCCCCCCTGTGTCCCCAGGAGTTTGCCCGGGTGCTGCGTCCGGGAGGATACTTCTACTACGTGGTTCCCTCCGCCCTCCACCTGTGGGAGATGAAGTCGGTCCTCTATGACAAGCCCTACGAAAACGCCGTCAAGCGGGAGGACTATCCCGGCTTTCAGTGGCTGGAGGCGGTGCCCCTGCGGTATACCGTCCATCTGGACTGCTCCCAGGACATTATGGCCCTGTTCGGCATGACCCCCTACGCCTGGAAGACCCCCAAGGCGGGGGTGGAGCGGCTGTCCGCGTTGGATGAGCTGGACACCCAGATCGGCTTTGACATCCACGTCTACCGCAAACTTTAGACTTTCTTTAATCTTTCTTTCTGGGGATTCAACCTTTGTGGGTTATACTGACCCTGTCAGCGGGAGGAAGGAGCCTCTCCCCCTCCTTATCAAGCCTTTATCCCAACCCGAAAGAAAGGGGAAAGCATATGTCAGAAGCGATTTTACAAACTCAAGAGCTGACCCGGCGCTACGGCCACACCTTGGCCCTGGACCGGGCCAGCATCACGGTAGAGAAGGGCCAGATCTTTGGCCTGGTAGGCCGAAACGGCGCGGGCAAAACTACCCTCATCCGCCTGATCTCCGGCCAGAGTATTCCCACCTCCGGCCAGATCTCCCTGTTTGGGCAGACCTCCGACTCCGGACTGAACCGCGCCCGCAGCCGCACCGGCGCCATGGTGGAGATTCCCTCCTTCTACCCATACCTCACCGCCCGGCAGAATCTGGAGTACTACCGCATTCAGCGGGGCATTCCGGGCAAGAACTGCGTGGATGAGGCCCTGGAGCTGGTGAACCTCACCGAAACAGGGAAAAAGAAGTTCAAGACCTTCTCCCTGGGCATGAAGCAGCGCCTTGGACTGGCTCTGGCGCTTATGAACCAGCCGGAATTTCTCCTGCTGGATGAGCCCATCAACGGTCTGGACCCGGAGGGTATCGTGGAGTTTCGGGAACTGCTGCTGCGCCTGAACCGGGAGCGGCAGACCACCATTCTCATCTCCAGTCACATTCTCTCCGAGCTGTCCGCTCTGGCCACCCACTTTGGCTTCATCGAAAAGGGCAAGGTGCTAGAGACCATCTCCGGGGCCAACCTGCGGGAAAAGTGCCGGGAGTGCCTGGAACTCACCGTGGACGATGCGCCCCGGGCTGCCCGGGTTCTGGAGCAGCAGCTGGGCACCCGGGACTACGAGGTGCTCCCCGGCAACCAGCTGCGGGTGTACGCCTTCCTGGACGCCCCCCAGACCGTCAACCGCACCCTTCTGGAGCAGGGCGTGGGTCTCATCTCCACCCAGCAGAAGGACAGCAACCTGGAGGACTACTTCCTCAATCTGATTGGAGGTCGTCACCATGGTTAATTCCATTCAAGCTGAGATCTATAAGCTGACCCGGCGTCCTTACTTCTACGTCTTCAACCTGCTGTGCGCTCTCTTCGCTCTGCTGGTGATTGGCTGTCTGGCCTACATCAAATATACCGCACCAGCCAACCAGGACGCGGTCAACTTTCCCTTTTCCCTGAACATCCTGCTCATGGGCATGCCCGTCGGCCTGTACCTGGTGGCCGTGGGCGGCGACGCGGTATTCTCTGAGCAGTATAAGTTCAACACGTTGAAAAATGAGGTATCCTATGGTCTGACCCGGGTCCAGGTCTACCTGTCCCGGTTGGTGGTAACCCTGTTGCTCATGATCGTGGTCTTTGTGGTGACCATTGGGGTATATCTGCTGGCCTCTCTGGTGCTGCTGGGCATCCCCTCCGATGAGATGTCTATGATGTCCCTGGGCATGACCACCGCCCAGTCGGTGCAGATGATGATGCAGATGCTGGGATACTACATTCTGGCCTCTTTCCCCCTTTGGCTGGGCGCCCTGTCTCTGGCCATCGCCTGTTATTTCCTCATTCGTGGCTCCAACATGGCGGGCATCGCCTTTTTGGCACTCATGGTTGGTGTGCCTGCTGTACTGAACAATCTGGGCAAGTATGTCAACCCCGCATTTCACTCCCTCTATCACCTCACCCTGGACTATATGGGCGGTCAGGTGATCTCTGCCCAAAATATGGACTGGGCTCTCATGAGCCGGTGCTGGCTGGTGGGTCTGGCCTGGGCGGCCCTTTCCACCGCGGTGGGTTTGTTCTTCTTCTCCCACCGGGAGATCAACTAAGAAAGGAAGGGTTCCGATGAAAAAAATGCTCTTTGCCGCCTTCCTCCTTCTTGGGGCTGCCCTGTGCCTGATTGTGTGGAAGAAGGGCCGCTGAGATGGAAAACCTCATCCGTGCCGAGTTTTACCGGATGCGCTGCCGCCCCTGGCCGGTGATCCTCATGGCCGCCTCTCTTCTCTTTGGTGTCGTGGTCATACTCTTTGCCGAGGCGATCCGCCCCCCGGAATGGGGCAACTGCACCTCAATGTTTGAGGCTCTCAGCTCCCTGCCCATTTTCGGCATGTTCTACGGGGCATGGTGTGCCGAGATCGCCAGCTCCCGGGTAAATAAGTTGGACATTCTGAAAAACGAGGCGGTCTTCGGCATCCCCCGGTGGCAGATGGTGCTCTCCCGGCTCAGTGCCGCCACCCTCATCGGCTGCACTATGGCCCTGATGCTGGTGGTCTCATCGGTACTTCTCGCTTTTCTCTTCCTCCCCGGGAAAGAGGCTCTGCCCCAACTGGCAGCCAACCTGCTGGTGGAATTTCTCGTTGCCCTGCCCCTTTGGGTGGCCTGCGCATCCCTGTACCTGTGTCTGAAGCTGTTGTTTGCCTCCGACCTGGTTGCCGTGTTTGTCCTGTTCCTCTATCAGTTCCTTCTCTGGCCCATCCTGGGAGCCTGGTCCCTCCTGGACCCCAAGGCCTGGGTGATGAAGCTGCTGTGTACCTTGCACCTGATGACTCCCTTCTGGGGCAAGGGCGTGGACATCACGGAGACTAATCTGGGTCTCTCAGTGTCTGTGAAGAATGGATTTATCATGCCCTCCCCTCTCTACTGCTGGGCGCTGGGACTGGGCTGGATCGTGTTCACTACGGTGGTATCGGTATGGGCTCTGCGGCGGCGGGAGCTTCGGTAACCTTACTTTTCATTTGGGAGGTATTTCCCATGGGGATTGCCCTTCTTCTCTCTCTCATAGCCCTTGCGGCGGTACTGCTTTTGCGGTACCGCCGCGGCCGCGCGCTCAGCCAGGCCGCGAGCCAACTAAAAGAGGCCCGGAGCCAGCCCGGCAAGCGGCTGCGTCTGGCCGCGCCCGACCGGCCACTGGAGGAGCTTTTGGCTCAAATCAACGGCCTGCTGGAGGACCGGGAGACCGAGACCCGCCAATTGCGGGAGCGGGAGGAGAGCCTGCGGCGGCAGATCGCCAATGTCTCCCACGACCTGCGTACCCCTCTCACCTCCATTTTGGGCTATCTCCAGCTGCTGGAAGGCGATCTGAAGCCGGAAGAGCGGTCCCGATACCTCCAGGTGGTGGAGGAGCGCGCCCGGGTACTTCAGGAGCTCATCACCGCCTTTTACGACCTGTCCCGCATCGAGGGCGGCGAGTACCCTCTGGAGATCCAGCCCGTGGACCTGCGCCGCCGCCTGGAGCCTCTGCTGGCCAGTTTTTATGACGACTTCCAGCAGGCTGGCTTTCAGGTGGAGGTGGAGCTGGAGGAAGGTCTTCCTCCGGTGCTGGCTGACCCCGGCGGAGTCACGCGGGTACTCACCAATTTGCTGAGCAACGCCCTCAAGCACGGCAGCACCGCGCTGACTATCCGTCTTTTCCGGGAAGGAGATTTCCTTGTCACCTCCTTCTCCAACGACGCGCCCCACCTCACCCAGGAGGACCTGCCCCGGGTGTTTGAACGCTTTTACACCGGTGACCAGATGCGCACCGGCCAGAACACCGGCCTGGGCCTGGCCATCGTCAAGGCTCTGGCCCAGCGCATGGGCCACACCGCCTTCGCCCAGCTGGAAAATGGGGTATTCACCGTGGGAGTGCGCTGGCATATGTACCGTTAAAGCCAGTCCTCCACCACATCCCGCAGCCCTGCAGGGCCGACCCGGTTATCCACCAGCAGAGTCATCAGCTCATCGATGCGGGAGGCGCTGGTGGTAATGCCTGGGATAGTCTCATCCTCCCCCTGATCCTCCCACACCCGCACCCCGTAGTTTTCACAGCAGAAGGTGTCTGTCTCCACGGTGTCTACCGTCAGGGCATAGTGAAAGGTACGGGGTTCTCCCGTTTGGTCCCGGCACGTCCGGGACGCGATCTTCAGTTCCATCATCTTGTGTTTCCCCTCTCAATTGCAAAAATGCGACCACATTATATAGGGGCCTGTGTGAGAAGGAAAAGCAAAAACCGTCGAACCGCTCCCCGCCCTTTTTCGGGGAAAAAGGGAAAGACGGTCCCCTTTTGATGGAAGCGGTCGAAGGAGTTTGCACAAGGTAGAATGTTTTCAACATGAAAATAATTTTCAGAAAGTGAAAGCCCGGAAAACGCCACAAATAGACGTTTTCCGGGCTTGTTGCACAAGATATGGTATTTTTATGTTGAACTGGAAATTTATTTCACCCGCAGGCGTTTGGCCAGCTCTCCGTCAGGGGTAACCCAGGCGGTCTCGTAGGTGGTATAAGTCACCATGCCGGGACGTGCCCCGTTGGGCTTTTTCACATACTTGACAGGGGTATAGTCCACCGGCACCTTGCTGCTGTCCCGTGCCTGGGAGAACCAGGCCGCCAGACAGGCCGCCTCGTTGAGGCTCTGGAGATCAGGGGTTCCCCCTTCCGTCCAGAGGATCACATGGGAGCCGTGGATCTTCTGAGTGTGGAACCAGATGTCGCTCTTAAAAGCCTGCTTACAGGTGAGCAGGTCGTTCTGGGTGTTGTTCTTGCCCACCGAGATACGCAGGCCCGCTGTGGAGCGAAACTCCATGGGCTTGGAGGACACCCGCTTCTCCCGCCCTTTGGCCTTGCTGGCACGGCGGAGATATCCGGTGTCGGTGAGCTCCTGGCGGATCTCCCCCAGGTCCTTCTCTCCCTCGGCCAAAGTGATGTTCTCCAGCACGCTGTTGAGATAGTCCAGCTCCCTGCGGCCCTTCTCCAACTGCTGGGTCAGCATCTCCTGGGCGGTCTTGGCCTTGTTATACTCTTTATAATACTTGGCAGCGTTCTGCTGCGGGGTGAGCAAGGGGTCCAGGCGGATGTCCACTTCTGCCCCCTCCGGATCATAAAAGTCCACAGTACGCAGACATCCCATTCCCCGGTACATCTGGTGGAGGTTGGAGGTGAGGATATCCCCCAGCTCCCGCAGCCGCTCCCGGTCCTGGGTGGCCTCCAGCTCCTGCTCCTGGTGGGCGATCTTCCGTGCGGTACGGTCCCGGGCGGTGGTCACGGAGCGGATGAGGTCCTGGCCCCGCTGCTTGATGCGCTCCAGGTGCTCCCGCTGCTCGTAGAAGCGGTCCAGCAGCTCCGAGAAAGAGGAAAAGTCCTCCAGCGCCAGGCTGCCCTCGTACTGTCCGGGGGTAAAGAATGTAAAGTCAAATGGCTTGCCCTCTTTTACCATCATTGTAGCTGTCACGTGATGTTCCTTTACGGATTCCAGCAGTTCTTCCAGGCTGTCCAGCAGCTTTTTTCGGCCCGACTCGCCCAGGGTGTTCAGGCGCACATCGGTGCTGCCGCCCGCCCGCCAGGCAAGCTCCCGGCACACCAGCGGGGACAGCCCCCCAAAGGTGTCCAGCAGCCACTTATCCGCCTGGGCCTCCTCCGGAGCCTGAGCCAGCAACTCCTCCAGGGCCGCCCGGTCCTGGGCGGTGGGGTCCAGCTTATCCTGAGGCTGAGGCAGGCGGTAGAACATGCCGGGCAGCAGCGTGCGCTGGTTGGCACTTCCGGATCCAAGGTTGGAGTCCACCCGTCGGAGACAGTCTAAAATCCGGCCATCCCCGTCCAGCAGCAACAGATTGGACCGGCGGCCGATGGCCTCCAGCACCAGCTTGCGCTCCACCCGATCCCCCAGCTCGTTGAGGGCCTCCAGCGTGAAGGTAACGACACGCTCCAGGTGGGTCTGTTCCACTGACAGCACCCGGCCTCCCGCCAGGTGCTTGCGCAGAAGCATACAGAACATGGGGGGCGTGTCCGGGTTCTCCCGGGACAGCCGGGTGAGCTGAGGCCTGGGATGGGTGGGGTTGGCAGAGAGAAGCAGACGCACGTTGCCCTGGGTGGGGCTGCGCAGAGCCAACACCACTTCGTCCCGGCCGGGCTGGTAAATTTTATCGATCTTGGCGCCGGCGGCGGCCTGGCTCAGCTCGTGGACCAGGCCGGACAGGCACAGGGCGTCTAACGGCATTCTTTCTCCTCCTCTTCCTCTTTCATGACGATCTCAAACAGCTCATTGAGCCGCTGGGTGCGGCCCTGGAGATACAGCCAGCCAAACAGGGCCTCCAAGCCGGTGGCCGCCTGGTACTGGGCACGGGAGGCCGCCTTGGGCACCGAGTGGGGGGCGGTATTCCGGCCCCGGCGGTACACATCGGCCTCCTCCTCGCTGAGCTGGGGCAGCAGCCGCTCCATGGCGGCGGCCTGAGCCGGAGCGGAGACATAGGTCACCGTGGCCCGGTGCAGGTCCTTGGGCTTGGCCTTGCCGTGCAGGGCGATCCAGGACCGCACCATTACCTCAAACACTCCGTCTCCCAGATGGGCCAGCCCCAGGCTGCTCATAGACAGCAGCTGTTCCCGGTCCACATGCAAATGAAAATAGTCCATCCAAATCGCCTCGCTCGTCTGACACTTAAAATCATTTGATGATATCACATTTTTCCAAGGGATTCAAGGTTCAAGTCCCCATTCCGCTCTTGACATACCTCCCACAAAATGGGAAAATAAAGAAAGCGCGTCTTAGCATGGAGCCCTTTCCATTCGGCGGCTCTGTGTTTCATAGAAAGAGGTACAGAGGAGCGAGCAGCATGTCAGACAGTCCCCTGTGGCGGCCGGGCCGCATCGGTCCCATGGAACTGAAAAACCGGGTAATCCGCTCAGCCACCAACGAGCACCTGTCCCAGCCCGACGGCCAGCTGACCACCGCCTGGATGGACACTCTGGTGGAGTTGGCGGAGAACGAAGTGGGCCTGGTCATCACCGGCCATATGAGCGTGGACCGGCAGCAGCGCTCCGACCAGGGGCAGACGGTATTGGATGAACAGACCGATCTGGGTCTGCTCTACGAGACTGCCAGACGGGTCCATCAAGCGGGAGGGCGGATCGTGGCCCAGCTCAACCACGGCGGGAAAAAAGCGCCGGAAAACGTGAACGGCCATCCTCCCAAGCTGCCCGCCGACTTCTCTCTGGAAGAGCTGGACCAGATTGTAGGAAAGTACCGCTATGCCGCCATGCTGTGCCGCCGTGCGGGCTTTGACGGGGTACAGATCCATAACGCCTACGGCTACCTGCTGGCCAGCTTTCTCAACCACGTGGACAACCGGCGCACCGACGGCTATGGCGGCAGTGTGGAAAACCGCTTTCGGCTTACCGGGCGGATCATCCGCGAGGTGCGGCGGACCTGCGGGCCCGACTTCGCCATCCTAACCAAAGTAGGCGGGAACGGTTACGGCAGCCTGCACCGGCTGCTGGAGCTCTATCAGATCAGCGGCGCGGACGGAGTAGAGATCTGCACCTCCGACTTTGACCCCCGCATCTGGGCCAGCCGCTCCTTCTGTCTGGAAGAGCTGCTGCGCGCCTGGGATGGGGTAGACCTGCCTATCAGTCTGGTGGGCGGCATTTTTTCCAAAAAGAGCGCCGAGCATATCCTGGATTCCGGCGTTCCCTTTGTCTCCTTCAGCCGGGCGCTGCTGTGTCAGCCCGATTTTGCCGCCCGGCTCAAACGGGGTGAGGCGGACGAGAGCCCCTGTACCGCCTGCGGCCTGTGCTACCAGAGCTTCCGGCGGCAGTTTGTACGCTGCATCCAGCACACCGCACCCATCCCCCAGTTAAAAAAGGTGTTTGGAAGTTCTGAAAATGCATAAGTTTACCCCTGATTGGAAACAAAATTGGCCGCTTTCCCATCAGGGGGAAACTTTTTTAAAAAATTTCAAAAAAACTATTGACGAATGCGAATTTTCTGGTATAATACGTTTTGTTGTCACGCAAGAGACCACGTGAGAGCGCCATGGAGAGATGGCTGAGCTGGTCGAAGGCGCACGATTGGAAATCGTGTAACGGCTAATACCCGTTCGAGGGTTCGAATCCCTCTCTCTCCGCCATAAGAAACCCGACTTGTGAAAGCAAGTCGGGTTTTCTTTTTGCATTTTGGCTGCCTCTTCCCTTTTGCATTTGAATGCCCGGGTACGGCAAAGCCGCCCCGGGCAATTTTCTGTCCTAGGCCAAGGACATCCAACCGGATGTCCTTTTCTGTTTTCCAGGCTGCTCCGTCAGCCCATCCCTTCCAGGATACTCTCCCAGGTCTCCTCTGAACACGCCTGGGAGGCACGAATGGAATAGGAGTAGGTCCCGTCCTGCCAGACCGCCAGGGAGTACAAGCTCCCCTCCCCGCTCAGAGTTACGCAGTACCCCTCCCTTGTCAGTACCAAGGTATCCGAATAGGACGAATAGTCCCCTGAGGGATCGGCATCTCCCGCCAGCTTGCGCAGTGTCACGCTTTGTGTCTCTCCCAGATAGGTCACTTCGGCCATGCCTCCAGGATAGGCCCGGTACTGTGTCTCCGTTACCGCAAAGGGCAAGGTTTTCAACTCTTCCATTTCAAAGCCCACCAGCTGAGAGAGCTCCTGGAGCGACGAGGCCTGTGTGACGCTCCAGATCCCGTTTTGCACCCCGGACGGGTCTTTTTCCGGCGGCTTGGTCGGAAGCTTTGGAAGGGCCACGGCCCCTGCCACCAGCAAGGCCAGGCAGGCGGCAATGGCAAGACGGCCCATAGGGACCGCCCTTTTGCTGCGTCCCTGGATATCGGCATCCCGGATGGCTTTCAGGATCCGCGTCTGCATCTCCGGGGTAACTTCAATACGATCCATCACGTCCTTATACGCCTCCCTCAAATGTCATACCCCTCCTTCAAAATCGATCTCAGCTTCTCCCGGCCTCGCATCAGGTGAGAGCGTACCGTGGACTCCTTCTGTTCCAGAATGGCAGCGATCTGTGCGGTGGAAAGGCCTTCATAATAAAACAGATGGATCACCTCCCGGTACTTGACCGGAAGATCCTTCACCGCCTCCCAGACAAAGGACAGATCCTCCCGCTGCTGCGCCACCAGCGACTCCTTCAGCTCGTCTGTGCTCCGCACCCGGTTATAGGCAATCCGGTTTTTGCTCAAGTTTCCCGCCACACGAAACAGCCACGCCTTTTCATGGGCCTCATTTTCCAGCACCGGCGCAGTCTTCAGATATTGGATCAGGGTTTCCTGCAAGATCTCTTCTGCATCGTCCATATTATGCAGATACGAATAGGCCAGGCGCAAAATGCTGCTGCCATACTGGGTCAAAAGCGTTTCCGCCCTCTGATTGATCTGCTCCCGGTCGGTTACAGACACCCTTCGCGCATTGGCCTGCACCGCTCGGAGGCTTTGCAGCCAACGGAGTGCCTGGGAAAGAAGCTCCGACCATGGCCGCGGAACAGTCAGGCCAAACGGAGTCATATGGTATTGGGCATGGATCAGCACATCGGTTCCTCCCCCTTACACAGCGGGGCCGCACAGGTTTACTCCGTGCGGCCCCGGGAATTCGTTTTTTTATTGCACATCTGCCTGCTCCAGCACGGTAAAGTACTGAGTCAGCATGGTATCGGCCTCCTGCTGGGTAACTGTACCCTGCGGGACAAAGGCTTGCTCCTCTTTCTCTCCCATGACATCCTTCATGGTCACCCAGCAAACAGCCTCATAGGCATATTCGCTGATCTGGCTGGCGTCGGAATAGTTCAAAGGAAATGCCCATGCCCCGGTAAAGCCCTGGTCGTTGTTCTGGGCATAGCGGTAGAGAATGAGTGCCATCTGCTCCCGGGTGACCGGGTCCTCGGGACCAAACTGATCCTCCCCATATCCGCCTGCGATTTTTTCGCTGGACGCCCAGCGAATGGCCTCCGCATACTCGGCCCCCTGCTCCACATCAGTGTACTGCATGGCAAAGTTGACCACGGGGCTGCCGGCCTTCTGGTGCAGCGCAGAGACGAGCTCCGCCCGGGTAAACAGATCTTCACCCGCAGTCACGGTCGGCTTCTCCGCCACAACTGACGCGTACGGAGCTGCAATCAAGGCCTCCTGTCCACAAATCCCTTCGGCTGCGAACGCAGGAACGGCCATGGAACCGGCCAGCGCCAGAGAGCAAAGTACCGTGAATGTTTTCTTATTCCACATAATACTGTCCTTCTTTCTCCAACCTGATGTTGGTCTTTTTTCTGTGACACTTTATATACAGCTGGCTTCCAGCATTTGTTGCAAAACAGAAAAAAATTTTTTTGGCGTGGTTCCAAATTCATCTTATTGGAAGTATATCGCATTTTTCTCACGCTGGAAAGGCATTTTGCTGCCAAAACTTCTTTCGGAATCCTAAAAAGGAAGGAGCGGACAGTCAAACTGTCCGCTCCTTGCATTTAGCCAACAAGAAACGCTTATTTCTGCTGGCTCAGCCGCCAGAGCATCTGCACGATCTCTTCCCGGGTGGCAAAGGAACCGTACCGCTCCCCCTTGCCCTCTCCCCCGGCAATAATACCTGCTTTTTCCGCCCAGGTGCGGGCCTTCTGAGACCAACTGGCAGGCTCAGCATTTCCGGCCTGCTTCAAATACTCCGCCATCATGGCGTTAAACTGCTGCTGTGTCACGTTTTCTGCTTCCTCCTCCATCGCCGCTTTTACCGCGGCCCGGAAATCATCCATCGTCACCCCGTGCTTAGGCCACCAGTGGAGCACGTCGGCGTGGTTGCTGGCAATGCCAAGCTTGCTGCCCTCGGCGTGACAGATCACCACCCCTGGCTTCATGGGGTCCAGTCCAAACTGGCGGCATAAATCGGCGCACAGGGCCACGGCGTTTTGGTAAATGGCCTGAAAGTAGGCCTCATTCTTCTCCACGTCGTAGCCGATCATGGTGCCGCCCTGGTAGGTGTGGCCCGCCGGCTCGCAGCACTCAAAGGAGATGTGGGTGTTGTTTGCGCTGCCCTTCTCCCCTTTCCCCGCGTGCCAGCCCCGCATGGTCCAGGGCAGGGTCTGGATCACCTTGTCCCGGCTCACCACGGCGTGGGCGCAGGCGTCCTTGCCCGGCTGATTCCAGCTTTTGATAAACACCTGAGGATCGGGCTGGGCCACTCCGGTGGAATGGACCATGATCCCCGTGGGGCGGATGGTTTTTCCCGCGCGGTAGCAGTCGCTGTTGGTAACCAGCTGTGTCTCCTTGCGATCGTCCATACAAATTCCTCCTCTCCGCCATTTTCATTCTATGTATCGCCCGGATAATCCGTTTCTGTTATATTCTAAAAACCTTTTAAGTTGACAGAAGGGTGTTTTTTTCATAGAATAAGGGAACGGCTGTGTGTGCCGTATCACATATGAGAGAGAGGGAGGTTCTTCTATGGACCAACATCAGTCTGCCCCGCGGAGCAATCCCGTGGCGCTGGCGCCCATTCTGGTGTTCCTGGCATTGTACCTGGGCTCCGGCATTACCTTTGAGTACATTTTAAAAATCGAAAACGGCTTTTATCAGACCCCTGCCATCGTAATTTTCCTCATCGCCCTGGCGGTGGCCTGCTTCCAGAACCGGAAGCTGGACTTCAACGCCAAGCTGAAGGTGATGGCCACCGGTGTGGCTGATGAGAACATCTTGACCATGTGCTTGGTGTTCCTGGCCGCAGGCGCTTTCTCCGGCGCCATCTCTGCCGCCGGCGGCGCGGACAGCACCGTATACCTGTTCCTCACCTTCCTGCCCAGCCAGTTTGCTGTGGCCGGCCTGTTCCTCATTGCCTGCTTTGTGTCCATCTCCATGGGTACCTCGGTGGGCACCATCTCCGCCCTGGCTCCCTTCGCCGTGTCCATGAGCCAGGCCACCGGCTTTGATGTGGTGATCTGCATCGCCGCTGTGGCCTGCGGCGCCATGTTCGGCGACAACCTGTCCATGATCTCCGACACCACCATCGCCGCCGTGCGTACCCAGGGCTGTGAGATGAAGGATAAGTTCCGCATGAACTTCCTGATCGTTCTCCCCGCCGCCATCATCACCCTCATTCTGTTTGTGGTGATCACCTGGGGCGGCAGCGGCCAGGTGGAGCTGCAGCCTTACAGCCTGTGGAAGGTGCTGCCCTATCTGGTGGTGCTGGTGGGCGCTGTGGTAGGCGTGAACGTGTTTCTCATTCTGATGATCGGCACCGTGCTGAGCCTCATCGTGGGTGTGGCCACCGGAGCTTTCGCCTGGACCCAGGTGTTCTCCGTCATGGGCACCGGCGTCACCGCCATGTATGACATCACCGTCATCTCCATCATTGTGGCCTGCATCGGCGCTCTGGTAAAGGAGTACGGCGGCATCCAGTGGCTCATCGACTTCATCGGCCGCCGGGTCAAGACCGCCAAGGGCGCTCAGATCGGCATTGCCGGTCTGGTAGCCGCTGTGGATGTAGCCACCGCCAACAACACCGTGGCCATCGTCATGACTGGCTCCATCGCCAAGGACATCAGTGAGGAGTACAATATCGACCCCCGGCGTACTGCCTCCCTGCTGGACATCTTCGCCTCGGTGATGCAGGGTATCCTCCCCTACGGCGCTCAGCTGCTCTACGCCGCCGCAGGAGCCGGCGTGTCCGCCATGCAGATCGTGCCCTATATGTTCTACTGCTATCTGATGGCCGTCTCTGCCATTCTCTTTATCGTGTTTTTTGCTAAAAAGTCCGTAATCAGCAAATAATATTGTCCCATCCAACCCCAGGGGCCGATGACACCATCGGCCCCTGGAGAGTTTTTCAGGAGGTCGCCCTATGGAATTTACCCCCCTTATGGACCGCCAGCGGCAGTTTTTCCGCTCCGGTGTTACTCTGGACCTTTCCCGCCGTAAGCAGGCCCTCCGGGACCTGCTCCGAGAGATCGAGGCGCGGGAGGACGAACTGCTCGTCGCTCTCCAGACCGACCTGGGCAAGGCCCCCTTTGAGGGCTACATGACCGAGCTTGGCATGGTGCGGGAGGAGATCCGCTTCCACCTGAAGCACCTGGACCACTGGGCCCGGGACAAGCGGGTGCCCACTCCCCTGTCTCAGTTCCCCGCCCGCTCCATCCGCCATCCGGAGCCCTATGGGGTGGTGCTCATCATGGCCCCCTGGAACTACCCCATCCAGCTCTCCCTGGAGCCCCTCATCGGAGCCATCTCAGCGGGCAACTGCGCAGTCTTGAAACCCTCTGCCTACGCCCCGGCCTGCTCCCACGCCCTGAAGGAACTCATCTCCGCCTGTCTGCCCGACAACTGGGTCACAGTGGTGGAGGGCGGCCGGGCGGAAAACCAGGCCCTGCTGGAACAACCCTTCGACTATATCTTCTTCACCGGCAGCGTGGCGGTGGGCCGCCATGTCATGGAGATGGCCGCCCGGAACCTGACCCCGGTAACTCTGGAGCTGGGAGGCAAAAGCCCGGTGATCGTCACCGCCGACGCCGACCTGCCTCTGGCCGCCCGGCGCATCATCTTTGGCAAGCTCCTCAACGCCGGACAGACCTGTGTGGCTCCCGACTATCTGCTGGTGGACCGGAAGGTGCAGGAAAAGCTGACCGAGCTTTTGCAGCAGGAGATCACCCATTTTCTGGGGCAGACTCCTTTGGACCACCCGGACTATCCCCGGATCATCAACGAGAAGCACCTCCACCGCCTGGAGGGCTTGCTCACCGGCGGGCGTGTGGTGTGCGGCGGCACGGTGAAAGACGGCCGCATCGCCCCCACCCTCATGGACAACCTGGAGCCCGACGCGCCCGTGATGCAGGAGGAGATCTTTGGCCCCATTCTGCCCATTCTCCCCTTCGACACCCTGGAGGAAGCCATGGACTTTGTCTCCCGCCGCCCCAAGCCTCTGGCCCTGTACCTGTTCAGCCGGGACAAGGGGGTGCAGAAGAAAGTGCTCACCCGGCTGTCCTTCGGCGGCGGCTGCCTCAACGACACCATCGTCCACCTCACCTCCCCCCACCTGCCCTTCGGCGGTGTGGGAGCCAGCGGCATGGGCGCCTACCACGGTAAAGCCAGCTTTGATACCTTCACCCACGTGAAAAGCATCCTGATTCGAGGGAGCCGCCCCGACCTCGATCTGCGCTATCACCCCTATTCCGACAAAAAGGAGCGGCTGCTGCGCCGCTTCCTCCGGTAATTTTAACAAAAAGCAAAATGGGGCAAAATTTTTTCCTTGGAAAAAAGGAATTTTGTCCCCTTTTGCGTATATAGGAGATGTAAGTGATTTCGCTTGCCTGGGAAAGGAGGTCAACGCCTATGACGCCTCGGGAACAGCGCCTGGCGCAGGAACACACCCTGCTCTCCCCCCACGCCTGCCGTGCCGATCAGAGCCGGGGTCGGGAGCGTCCGGAAGAGGAATGCCCTATCCGCACCTGCTTTCAGCGGGACATCGACCGCATTGTGTACAGCAAAGCGTTTCGCCGTCTCAAGCACAAGACCCAGGTCTTTCTCCAGCCGGAGGGGGATCACTACCGCACCCGGATGACCCACACTCTGGAGGTCAACCGCATTGCCCGCACCATTGCACGGGCACTGGGGCTCAACGAGGATCTGACCGAGGCCATTGCTCTGGGTCACGATCTGGGCCACACCCCCTTCGGTCACGCGGGAGAGCGGCTGCTCAACTCCCTCATGCCCGGCGGCTTTGCCCACTACCAGCAGTCCCTGCGGGTGGTGGACCGGCTGGAAAAGGGGGGCGAGGGGCTCAACCTCACCTGGGAGGTGCGCAACGGCATCGTCTGCCACACCAAGGGCCAGCAGGCCGCTACCTTAGAGGGACAGGCGGTGCGTCTGGCCGATCAGATCGCCTACATCAACCACGACATTGAGGACGCCCTGCGGGGCAAGATCATCTACCCCATGGACATCCCCCTGTCGGTATCCAATCTGCTGGGCTTTACCCACAGCAAACGCATCTCCACCCTGGTGGAGGATGTAATCACCGCCAGCCAGGGTCAGGACGCCATCTGCCAGTCCCCCGCTATCGGCGAGGCCATGGCTACCCTGCGGGAGTTTATGTTTGAAAGTGTCTACACCAACCCGGTGGCCAAGGGCGAGGAGAGCAAGGCCCAGGATATGCTGCGGCGGCTGTTTGAGTACTACCGCAGCAACCCCGATGAGTTGCCTGACGACTTCCAGGACATCCGAGTGAAGGAGGGCGTGGATCGGGCGGTATGCGACTACATCGCCGGAATGACGGACCCCTTCGCCATTGAACGCTTCTCTGAGCTGTTCATCCCCATGTCCTGGACAGTCAAATAGCCCATTTTCTGCACAGGAAAACTCCTTTACAGAAATTGTGGGATAAAGTTTCCCTTTTTCGGCAAAGAATACACTACATAGAAAGGAGGGGGATTTTCTTGGCCTGGCCGCCTCAATTTCTGGACGAGCTCATCGACCGCACCGATCTGGTGGATCTGGTGGGCGAGTCGGTGCGTTTGACCAAAAAAGGCAACAGCTACTGGGGGTGCTGCCCCTTTCACAGCGAGAAGACCCCCTCTTTCCACGTGGTGCCCGACCGGAAGATCTACAAATGCTTCGGCTGCGGCAAGGGAGGCGGCGCTATCAACTTTGTGATGGAGCTGGACAACCTCTCCTTCCGAGAGGCTGTGGAGGTGCTGGCCAAGCGCTGCGGCATGCAGGTGCCCGACTCAGGCGCCTCCCCCGGCGCCAAGGAGCGGCGGGAAAAGCTGCTTACCATCAATAAGCAGGCCGCCCGTGCCTTCCACCGCTGGCTGTACGCCCCGGAAGGCGCTCAGGGTCTGGCGTATCTCCAAAAGCGCGGGCTATCCAAAGGGACCCTGACCCGGTTTGGCCTGGGCTTCGCCCCCAACCGCTGGGACGCTCTCATTCAGGAGCTGAGCAAAGAGGGATACGACAAGCGGGACCTGCTGGACGCCGGTCTGGCGGTGAGCAACAAGGACGGCCGGATCTACGACCGCTTCCGCAACCGGGTGATGTTTCCCATCATCGACACCGGCGGCAATGTCATCGGCTTTGGCGGCCGGGTGATGGACGACTCCACGCCCAAATACCTCAACTCCCCAGACACTCCGGTGTACAACAAAAGCCGCAACGTGTTTGCCCTGAACATCGCCAAAAAGTCCAAGGCGGGACAGGTCATTCTCACCGAGGGGTATATGGACACCATCTCCCTGCATCAGGCGGGGTTTGACAGCGCGGTGGCCTCTCTGGGCACCGCCCTTACCCCCGACCACGCCCAGCTTCTCTCCCGCTACTTTCCCCAGGCCATCCTGGCCTATGACGGAGACGGAGCAGGCGTCGCCGCTGCCCAGCGCGCCATCCCCCTGCTGGAAAAGGCGGGGCTGAAGGTGCGGGTGCTGCGGATGCGGGGCGCCAAGGACCCGGACGAGTTTATCAAGGCCTATGGCCGGGATGCCTTTCAGCGTCTGCTGGACCAGAGTGAGAATCAGGTGGACTACCGCCTGGATCAGATCAAAAAGAAATACAACCTGGAGGACGACACCCAGAAAGTAGCCTTTCTCCAGGAGGCCGCCCAGATGCTCTCTACCCTGCCTAGCGCGGTGGAGCGGGAGATCTACGGCGGCCACGCCGCCCAAACTGCGGGCGTCTCCCCGGAGACCATGGCGCTGGAGGTCAAGAAGGCCTTCCAGCAGCGGCTTCGGAAGGAGAAAAAGAAACAGGAGCGGCGGGATCTGGCTCCCGCCGTCAACCAGCAGCCCCAAACCCGGGAGCTGCGCTACGAAAATATTCGCTCCGCTCTGGCGGAGGAGGGGGTCATCCGGCTGCTGCTGCTGGACCCCGGCCTGGCCGGGGAAATGGGCGGACTGACAGGAAAGGAATTTTCCTCTCCCCTGCTTGGCCGGGTGTTTGACCTGCTGATGGACCGCGCCGGGCAGCACCTGAACCTGAGTCTGCCCGCGCTGGCCGGGGACCTCACCGCCCCCGAGATGGACCACATGGCCCGGGTCGCCCAGAAGCCGGAATCGGTGGCCAACAGCCGCCGCTCCCTGTCGGACTACATAGCCGTCATCCGGGGCGAGGGCCTGAAACGCAGCGGCCAAAGCGAGGAAGCACTGCTGCTGGCCGCACAGAAAAAGAATTTGGAAAAGAAAGCATATATGGAGGAGAAACCATGAGTACCAAGAAGAAAGAAGCTACCGTCAACCAGGACCGCCCCATCATGATCCTGGAGAAGAGGGGGAGCAAAAAAGCCACCAGCGCTGAGATCCAGGCCAAGATGGAGGCCGGTAAAGTAGAAGTGATGAAGGTGGTAGAGGGCGTTCCCGGCGCGGAGAAGCTGGCGGAGCTGATCGAACGGGGCAAGAAGAAGGGCAACCTCTCCTCCACCGAGCTGATGGATGTGCTGGAGGACATGGATCTGGAGTCCGAACAGATGGACAAGATCTACGACGTCCTGGAGAACCTGGGTATCGATACCGTGGGCGAGGATTACATCCCCGAGCTGCCCGATGACGCCGAGCCCCCTCTGGAGGCCATGGAGGAGATCAGCGAGGAGGAGATGGTTGATCCCAACTCCATGGTGGACTCCTTCGGCACCGATGACCCGGTGCGTATGTACCTCAAGGAGATCGGTAAGGTAAACCTGCTCTCCTCTGACGAGGAGATCGAGCTGGCTCAGGCCATGGGCGCAGGCGCCGAGGCCAAGGAGCAGCTGGCCGAGCTGGAGGAGTCCGGCGAGGAGATTCCCGCCGAAGTCCTTGCCGAGCTGAACAAGGCCATCAAGCGGGGCGAGCGCGCCAAGCAGCGTCTGGCCGAGGCCAACCTGCGTCTGGTCGTGTCCATTGCCAAGCGTTACGTGGGCCGCGGCATGCAGTTCCTGGACCTCATCCAGGAGGGCAACCTGGGCCTCATCAAGGCGGTCGAGAAGTTTGACTACACCAAGGGCTACAAGTTCTCCACCTACGCCACCTGGTGGATCCGTCAGGCCATCACCCGTGCCATTGCCGATCAGGCCCGCACCATCCGTATTCCGGTGCACATGGTAGAGACCATCAACAAGGTCATCCGCGTGTCCCGTCAGCTCCTCCAGGAGCTGGGCCACGATCCCTCCCCCGAGGAGATCGCCGAGGAGATGTCCATGCCTGTGGAGCGGGTCCGTGAGATCCTGAAGATCGCCCAGGAGCCCGTCAGCCTGGAGACCCCCATCGGTGAGGAGGAGGATAGCCATCTGGGCGACTTCATCCCCGACGAGGACGCTTCTGAGCCCGCCGAGGCCGCCTCTTTCACTCTGCTGAAGGAGCAGCTGGTGGAGGTGCTGTCCACCCTGACTCCCCGTGAGGAGAAGGTGCTCAAGCTGCGCTTCGGCATTGAGGACGGCCGCACCCGCACCCTGGAGGAAGTGGGCAAGGAGTTCAACGTCACCCGTGAGCGTATCCGCCAGATCGAGGCCAAGGCCCTGAGAAAACTGCGTCATCCCTCCCGTTCCAAGAAGCTGAAGGACTTCCTGAACTAAAGAAATGCAAAACCCGCCCGACCCGCGTACAAACGGGCCGGGCGGGTTTTTTCACTTTTTTATTTTTCCATGAACCTTTTGCCGTCCCCGGTGGTATATGTCAGTGAAAGGAGGGGACAAGGCTTGCTCGACCCATACATCCAGCAATATGGCAGGCGGCTGTACGGCCTGTGCCGTACGCTGTGCGCCAATTCCTTTGACGCGGATGACCTGTACCAGGAGACTTGGCTCAAAGCATTTCGCCACTTCTCACAGTACGACCCCGCCCGGCCTTTTGAGCCGTGGCTCACCCAAATCTGCGTCAACACCTACCGCAGCGTACTGCGCCGGGCTTTTCGCAGTCCGATTCTCCCCTTCCGCACCACCCAGGAACAGGATGAGGCCCTCCAGTCCGTCCCTGCTCCGGAGGCTGCGGACTATTCGGACCTGCACCGGGCGGTGGACGCTCTGCCGGAAAAGCTGAGGCTGACGGTGATCCTCTTTTACTTCCGGGACATGGACATCACCTCCACGGCGGCGGTGCTGGGCATTCCGCCCGGAACAGTAAAATCCCGGCTGAACAAAGCAAGAAATAAACTGAAGGAGGTGCTGGAGCATGAATCAGATCTATCATTTTGACTCTTATTCTCCGCCATTGCTCAACGAGGCCATGCTCCGCAGGGAACGGGAGCGCCGCAGGGAGCAGCGGGCCATAGCCGCCGCAGCCACAGGGGGCGTGCTCATTTTGCTGTGCCTGCTTACCTTGGCCTTTTTCCTCTTCCCTGTGGCACCTAAGGCCGCTATCGTTCTGTCCGTTTATCTCACTCTGTCCGTTATGGGCGCCGGCGTGGTGGCCCTGGTCTTTGTAACCCAAAGGAGGTCTCTGTCATGTTCGTAGGAAGTATCGTTCTCTTTGTCTATCTGGCTGTTCTCATTATAGTACCCATTCTGGTGGGAGTATATGTCTTTCGGGACGCCAGCCGCCGTGGAATGAACGCCGCCCTGTGGACCCTCATCGCCGTGCTGGTCCCCATTTTGGTGGGCTTTATCATCTATCTGCTGGTGCGGAGCAGCTACCCTGATCTGAAATGTCCTCAGTGCGGAACTCCAGTGCGGGAGTCCTATGTCTCCTGTCCCCAGTGCGGTGCCCGGCTGAAGGCCAGCTGTCCCAACTGCTCTGCTCCGGTGGAGCCGGACTGGAAGGTGTGTCCCCGGTGCACCTCTCCCCTGTCTCAGGAAACATCCAACATTCAGACTCCTGTACGAAAGAAGGACCGAGGGCTGTGGGTAGTGTTGGCAGTGGTGGTCATTGTCCCCTTGGCTGTGCTGCTGTTCGCCTTGTTCTCCCTCACCTCTCTCGCTCCTAGCTCCGGAGGAGGTGGGGTGACCTCCCTGCCCACGGATGAGTATCTGGCCATGACGGATAACCAGGAAATCAAGCAATGGCTGGAGAACTGCGGGGATGATCCCAACACCGCCTACGTCCTGCGCCATGTGGTTTCCAGTGAGACGGAGAATGACTCCAACAGTCTGGAGTACCTCATCTACATGCCCGGCCTTCCCCAGGATTCTCCTGTGGAGATCACCCCCATGTCCAATTTCCTGGGACGCCATACCCTTCGCCTCACCTTTGAAGCGGACGGCATCAACCCGGGCAGCACTGTGGCGCTGGTCACCTGCTCAGGAGACGGGAATCAGGAACTGGACATTTACTTTGAGCCAAACCAAAAATTAAACTGTGAAATCACCTCCGTAGACTACTCCCTCGGCTTCTCGGAATATACCAACTAAGAAAAAACGGTTCCCCCAGGCGGGGGAACCGTTTTTTCTTACTCTCTTTGACGGCCGCGCTTCTCCAGGGCTTGATAGAGCTTCTGCTGTATCGGCAGGCGGCGCACTCGGGGATACTGCCGTCCATACCAGTAGGCCAACTCCCGGGCCTTTTGGGGCTCCAGGTGGGGCACCAGGACCAGAGCATGTCCCTGCACCGCCTCCAGCATGGGATAGGCCATCTGGTAGTGACCCTTGCTCTGGGCCAGCTCCAGCAGGAAGCGCACCATAGCCTCCGCATCTGCACCTTCAGCCAGGGCAGCAGTCACCGCCTCTCCCATGTTTTCATAAAAATCCATGTGGCAGGGAGCCCGCTTGGGATCATTGCCAAAGCCCAGGATGCCGTCTCCCAGCTTACGCCGTGCGGTCACCTTTTCCATGGCCTTGTCGTATTCCTCTACACAGGCAACAAGCCGCTCCAGGCCGTTTTCTACTGCTTGCATGGGTCAGTCCTCCTTTGCCGCCCGCCAGGGCACATCCTGAAATCGCTCGCCCGCCTCCAGCACCTCAATAGTCCCGGCGGACACGTCCAAAATCCGTGCAGAAAATTCTTCTGCCCGCTCCTCGGGAAGCAGGGCAGACAGCACCACATCGGCTCCGTAGTCCACCTGCTCCACCACGCCGCCGAAGGACTCCACCTCCCGGCGGGTACTCTCAAACTGGGCGTAGGTGCAGGGCACCTCCATGGCTACCCATCGGCGTACCACCGAGATACCCGCCGCGTCCAGAGCGTCCTTGGCCCCCTGGGTATAGGCCCGCACCAGTCCCCCGGCCCCCAGGAGGATACCTCCAAAGTACCGGGTGACTACACAGCACACATTGACCACGTTCTCCCGCTGGAACACGTTGAGCATGGGCTGTCCGGCGGTGCCCTGAGGTTCTCCGTCGTCGGAGTAGCGCACCGGGCCATCCTTGATGATGTAGCACCAGCAGTTATGCCGGGCATCGTAGTAACGCTTTTTCATCTCTTCGATGTGGGCGCGCGCCTCTTCTTCCGTCTCCACCCGCCAGACGTGGCCGATGAAGCGGGAGCGCTTTTCCACAAATTCGCTCTCGCTGGCCTGGGTGGGAATATAATATTCGGTCATAACATCACCGCCCGTCTGTTTTCCCAGTCCGCCCGGCTTAAGGCATAAAAATGCGTCAACCGGCACTCATTCAGCAGTTCTACCTGCTCCTCCTGAGAAAACTGGTATTGAAACCCGCACTTTTCAATCACGCGGTGGGAACGCTCATTTCCGTCATAGTGGTTACACCAAATGGTACTCAGTCCCAGCTCTTCAAACCCCCAATGAATCAGCTCCCGGGCAGCTTCTGTCATCAGGCCGCGTCCCCAGAAGTCCGGGTGGAGGGCATACCCTAGTTCTTCATCCGGCCCAGGCAGCTCCTTCCGGTGCCGGCCCACAAAACCAGCGGACCCGATCACCGCTCCGTGCTCCCGCTCCACCACAGCAAACACATTGGGCGCAGAAAATACGGTGCGGATGATTTCCCGGCTCTCCTCCAAGCTGGCGTGGGGCGGCCAACCAGCCACCGGCCCCACCCGAGGGTCCTTTGCATAGGCATACAGGTCCTCCGCGTCGCGCTCTTCAAAGGGGCGAAGGGTCAATCGTTTTGTTGTTAACGTCATGATCCCAGTCTCCTTATCCGTTTCCCTCCGAACATGAGGGGGATAAATGGCTGCGGCTTAATCTTCCCAGGGTTCCTTGTGGGGCTGCCAGCCCTCCACCAGGGGGCCCAGCTGGCCGATGGTCTTGGGGGTACACACCGCCACCACGTCGATGGTCTCGGCGTACTCCACCTGCTCCACCTTGGCCTCCTGATAGAGCTGGTCCAAAATGCCGCCCTTATCGTAGGGCAGGTGGATGGTCACCCGCTTGGCACCGCTGTCCAGCCGCTTGCCGATGGCCTCCAGCAGCTTGTCCAGCCCCTCCCCTGTCTTGGCGGAGATGGAAACGATGTCCTCTCCGTGGGGACGAATTTCGCCGGTCCACTTATCGCACTTGTTAAAAACTTCAATGCGGGGAGTCTGCTCTGCCCCCAGCTCCAGAATGAGCTGGTCTACCACCTGGGCCTGCTCCCGCCACTCCGGGTTGGAGGCGTCGATCACATGGAGCAGCAGGTCGGCGAAGGACAGCTCCTCCAGGGTGGCCTTGAAGGCCTCCACCAGATGGTGGGGCAGCTTGCGGATAAAACCTACCGTGTCGCTTAATAGAACGGTGCAGGTATCGGAAATTTCCAGGGTACGGGTGGTGGTGTCCAGGGTGTCGAAAAGCCGATTGTTGGCGGGGATTTCCGAGCCGGTGAGCTTATTGAGCAGGGTGGATTTACCCGCGTTGGTGTAGCCTACGATGGCCACCACCGGCACCTCGTTCTTCTCCCGGCGCTGGCGCTGGGTGGCACGGACCCGGCGCACGTCCCGCAGCTCCTCCTCCAGTTTGGAGATTTTCCTGCGGATATGCCGCCGGTCGGTCTCCAGCTGGGTCTCACCGGGACCGCGGGTACCGATGGCGCCCTCCTGGCGCTCCAGGTGGCTCCACATGCCGATGAGCCGGGGCAGCAGGTATTTGTACTGGGCCAGTTCCACCTGGAGACGGCCCTCCCGGGTACGGGCACGCTGGGCAAAGATATCCAGAATCAGGGCAGAGCGGTCCAGCACGCCCACCTTCAGCTCCTCCCCCAGCACCCGCTGCTGGGAAGGCGACAGGGCATTATCAAAGATGACCATATCCGCACCCATGGTGCGCACCAGCTGGCGCACCTCCTCCACCTTGCCCTGGCCGATGAAGGTGCGGGGGTCGGGGCTGTCCTTCTGCTGGAGCACCATGCCCACACTCTCGCCTCCGGCGGTCTCCAGCAGGTCCTTGAGCTCCTCCATGGACTCCTCGGTGGCGTTCTCTTCCCGGGTGAGGCTGTGGGCGCTCAGGCCCACCAGCACCGCCCGGTTCAGCTTGTCTTTGGTAAAGTTTTCGGTCATACAACCTCCAAAATTCCGAAGCCCTTTTACTTGGTCAGGGCCTCCACGATCTCACCAATATACATGGTGTGGTAGTCCTTCTGGGGATACCAGCGCTCCTTCACGTCGTCGGGGATAAGCTGGGGATCCATGGGCTGGACAAAGCGCTTACGGCACACCAGCACCAGGCTGGCCTCCTCAAAGTAGGGGGCGCCGCACTCCGCCGTTTTGACTGTAAAGCCGCACTCCTTCACCTTATCCACATCCCGGCCGCTCTTGCTGCCGCACAGGGCCAGCTGAGGGCGGTAGCTCTCGTCAAAGAAGGAGAGGGTAAAATACTCCTCCCGGTCCACAAACTCTTTGGTGTAGCGCTGAGGACGGATGTAGCACGTGGCGGCAGGACCGCCCCACAGCACACCCAGACCGCCCCAGGAGGCGGTCATAGTGTTGCATTTTTCCGCCGTACCGGCGGTAATGAGCATCCACTGGTCCCCAATGAGAGAAAATACGTTCTGGCTTACGTCCTTCGGATCAATCTTCTTCATGGCACATACCTCCCAAACAGTATACGGGCCGCCGGGCGGTTCCATTCCCGGGGCAATATGCAAAAAGCCGCACCGAGGGCTCGGTGCGGCTTCTTTTAGGCGCAATCTTACTTCTTGTCCAGGCCAAACTTCTTGTTGAAGCGGCTGACGCGTCCGCCGGTGTCAACCACCTTCTGCTTACCGGTGTAGAAAGGATGACACTTGGAGCACACTTCGACACGGATGTCCTTCTTGGTAGAACCAGTCTCGATCACGTTGCCGCAGGCGCACCGAATGGTGGTCTGCTGATAGTCGGGATGAATTCCTGCCTTCATTGTATCTTCACCTCTTTCTCCATGGAGGGATCGTTTGTAAACGCAACTGGTATCATAGCATACCTTTTCTAAAATTGCAATAGGTTTTCCATTTTATTTTTTCAAATTTTCTGTTTTTGGCAGCTCTACTGGTGTACCGGTGGCAAAAAACCACAGCATCTTGCGGCAGACCGGCCGCCCGGTAATCTGCTCCAGAGCCCGGCTGTAAGCGCTGAGCTGGGGGGCGTAGGACTGTGCCCGTTCCTCCTCCTGCCCCGGCAAAATCCGGTCGCTCTTGAAGTCCAGCACGGTAATGCCCCGCTCATCCACGAACCAGCAGTCCACCACGCCCTGGAGAAGGACCTCCTCCCCCTCCAGACCGGGCAGGTAGTCCCCGGCAGGGGTGAGCAGGGAGAATTTAAACTCCTGGTGGACCTCCTTTGCCTGGGCCAGCTCCCGGCCAAGAGGCGAGGTAAAGAAGGCGCTGAGCACCTCCGGTTTTACCGCCTCCCCCTGCAAGGAGGTGAGGAAGCCGTCCCTCACCATCCCGGCCACCGCCTCTGCGATGGCCTCCGGGCTGTGGTCCCCCTCCAGGGGCAGATACTGCATGGCCAGATGGAGGGCGGTGCCCTTCTGAGCGGCGGTGAGGCCCTGACGGCGTGCGATGAAGTCTGGGCGGCGGATGGGCTCTAGGGCGGTCTGGGGCGCTCCCTGTGCCTCCTGGGCGGCCTCCTGGTCCAGCACCCGGCCCTTGAGCTGGGTGGCGGTGAGCTTGGATGGGGCCTGCACCGCAGCGGCATAGGGATAGGTCCAGGTGAGGGTAGCAGTCAGGTCCTCTCCGTCCTCCTCCCGGGAGACGGGAACAAAGCGGCCTGTCCGGCCTCGGGCCTCCTCCAGTCCCTGGCCCTCTATCCAGCGGATGGACCATTTTGGCCCCAGGGGCGCGGTACACTCCGTGCCGCCGCCCGCCAGGATGCGTAAAATCTCCCCCTCCGGCCGGGTGAGGGCATGGAGGAGGATCCACTGGCCCACACTCTGCTGCCGCTCCAGAGCCACGGGAGACACCGGCGCGGCAGCATCCTCCGCCAGCCGCTCCAGAGCGCGTGCTCCCTCGGTGAGGGCCAGAGTGAGAATGAGTTTTTCTTTCGCCCGGGTCATGGCCACATACAGCAGCCGCATCTCCTCGGACATCATCTCCCGCTCCAGCTGCCGGGATACCGCCCGGCGGGCCAGAGTGGGGTACTCCACCATCCGTGTCCGGTCCAGCCCCTTGGGGCCTACCCCCAGCACCGGGTGGAACAGCACCGGACGCATCAGGTCCTCCCGGTTTAACCGCCGGGACAGGCCACACACCAGCACCACCGGCTTCTCCAGGCCCTTGGACTTGTGAATGGATAGGATAGACACTCCGTCCCCATCGCCGCCCCCGCCGGCAGCGGTGAGCTTGGCTCCGGTATCCCGCAGCCGCTCCAGGCGCAGGAGGAACTGGAACAGGGAGCGGCAGCCGCCGTCCTCCATCTGTCCGGCCAGGGCGTAGAGGGTGAGCAGGTTGTTCTGCCGCTCCTCCCCTCCCGGCATGGCCCCGAAGAGGCCCAGAATGTTGGTCTTTTCGTAGATGTGCCAGATGAGCTGGCGGCAGGTGCGGTCCCCCGCCCCGAAGCGCAGTTCCTCCAGCTCGCGGAGGAAGTCTTGACTGGCTGTGTCTCCGTTCTGGGCGGCCTCAGTCAGGGCGGAGTAGAAGTCCCCCTTAGTCCCGGCACGGAGCTGGGCCAGGTGGTCGGCGTCAAAGCCGAACACCGGGGAGCGCAGGGCGGCAATGAGGGGCACATCCTGCCGGGGGTTGTCCACGATCTGCAAGATGGACAGGGCTACGTTCACCTCGGTGGTGGCAAAGAAATCCTCGCCCCCCTCGGCATTCCAGGGGATGCCCTCTTCCCCCAGGGCACGGATGTAGTGGTGGAGGACCACCCCGGGGCTGCGCAGGAGAATCATCACGTCGCTCGGGCGCAGGGGGCGCACGCCGTCCCCCTCCTTGACCATCAGGGGCTCCTCCAACAGGGCGCGGATACGCCGGGCCACAAACCGGGCCTCCAGGCGGTTCTTGTCCTCCTTCTCCCCCTCCTGGTCCCCCAGGTAGGAGAGGTCCAGGGCATTGAGCTCCAGGGCGTAGTCCCCACTCTCCGGGAACTCTGCTCCGGGCACCAGGGCCTGGTCGTCGGTATAGTCCAGTTCACCCAATTGGGTGGACATGATGTTCCGGAACAGATCGTTGCATCCCTCCAGCACCTGGGCTCGGGAGCGGAAATTGCGGGACAGCACCCGCTTGCGTGGCTCCCCCTCCTTGGCCTCGTCTCCAGGGACAAAGCGGCGGTACTTGTCCAAAAAGATAGTGGGGTCAGCCAGTCGGAAGCGGTAGATGGACTGCTTTACGTCGCCCACCTCAAAGAGGGTACGGCCATTTCGGGAGATGGCGGTGAAGATGGCGTTTTGCACCTGGTTGGTGTCCTGGTACTCGTCCACCATCACCTCCTCAAAGCGCGCTCCCCATACTTTGGCCAGGGCGGTGGGCTCGCCCGAGGGCTCCACCAGAAGTTTTACCGCGAAGTGCTCCAGGTCGGAGAAATCCAACACCCCACGCCGGGCTTTCTCGGCCTGATAGGCATCTTGGAAGCGGAGCACCAGGTCCATAAGGCCCCGCACTGCCGGGGCGGCCTCCCGCAAATCGGAGAGCACCTGGGCACTGTCCCCGTCAAAGCGTTCCGCCGCCCGGGCAAGCAGGTCCTTGGCCGTATCCCGCAGATTCTTCACCTGCTGGGTCACTGCCGCCGCCTGGCTCTCCTCCAGGGGGCTGAGCTCCTCGCTTCGTTTCCGCTTGCGTCCCACCGCCGGGAAGGGCACAGGCAGGCAGGCACAGGTTTGATCCCAGCGGAGGGCCTGGGCGGCCTCACAGAAGGCCTGAGCGGCCTCCAGGGAGGCTTGGATGGAGGGGGCGTAGTTCATTTGCAGCAGCTCGTCCTGGGCGCACAGGGCAAGCGCCCGCTCCAGCCGGCGCTCCGCCTCCCGGCCCTGCCGGGCAGCGTCCTCCAGCAGCAACGCCCCCCAGGGGGTCTGTCCTGCGTCTGTGATGCCCTCCAGCGCCCACACCGCCTTCTGCCCGAAAAGCCACTGGGCCGGGTCGGGGTGGCTCTGGATGCGGCCAAACACATCCAGCACAATCTGCTCCAGGCGGCTGTCGTCCCGGCCCGCCGCCAGGGTATCCACCAAGAGAGAGAAGTCGTCTCCCTCCTGGAGGTTTTCGTACTGCTCCTCCAGCACGTCCTGGAGGACTTGGGCGGTCATCACCGCCCCCTCCCCCTCGTCGCACAGGCGGAAGTCTGGGTCCAGGTCCAGCAGATGTCCACTCTCCCGCAGCATGGCAGCGCAGAATGCGTGGATGGTGGAGATCTGGGCCTGATAAACCAGAGTGGTCTGGCGGCGGAGATGGCGGTCGTTGGGGTTCTGGGCCAGGCGTTGGGACAGCTCCTGGGCGATGCGGCCCCGCAGCTCGGCGGCTGCCGCCTTGGTGTAGGTGATGACCAAAAACTGGGTGATATCCAGCCCCTCGCCGGTCACCCGGTCCAGCAGCCGCTCCACCAGCACCCTAGTCTTACCAGACCCGGCCGCTGCCGATACCAGCAGCTCCCCGCCCCGGTCATCTACGATCTTCCGTTGTTCTTCGGTCAAGGGAAAGGCCATGGCGGCACACCTCCTTCTTCCAAACTTACAAAATCAGCACAAAGGTGCCCACTGTGATCAGCAATCCACCTACCACTGTCTTCACGTCCACGACCTCTTTCAGCACCACAAAGGCCAGCACCATGGAAATGACCACGCTGAACTTGTCAATGGGCACCACCTTGCTGGCCGGTCCCAGCTGGAGCGCCCGGTAGTAGCACAGCCAGGACAGCCCGGTGGCCACTCCGGACAGCACCAGAAACAGCCAACTTCGGGCGGTGATATCCCCTATTTCATGGTGCTTTCCAGTCATGAGCACGATAGCCCATGCCATGATGAGCACCACCACCGTGCGGATGGCGGTGGCCAGGTTGGAGTTAAGCTCCCCCATTCCCAGCTTAGCCAAAATCGAGGTCAGTGCGGCAAATACCGCCGACAGCAGAGCGAATACCGCCCACATAATTAAGCGCCTTCTTTCCAAAATATCCGTTTCCCGGGTCAGTTTTCCTCCCGGGTCACGTTCTCCCAAAACTCCCGACTCTTTACACTGGCCAGCCACCGCTTGCCGTCGCCGCCCCGGCCCTCTTCAAAGTGGCAGGCCTGGGCATAGTCGCAGTAACGGCAGGCGTTTTTCTCCGGCCCCCGCCAGAAGGGATCGGCGGCGATGTTACCCTGGGCAATCTCCTCACAAATCTCCTCCAGCACCTTCTGGATGTGGCCCCCCAGCTTGCCCAGCTGTTCCGCGGTGGCCAGGGCTTCACCGGAGATCTCCCCGGTACTCTTGGACACTTTTAGGGGCAAAAAGCGGTAGCCCTTCTCCCCCGGCTCCTCCATGGCGTCCAGCACGGCTGGGTCGCTGAGCACCAGGCCGCTGCGGGTGAGCTCCTTATCCAGCTGCTTGCGCCAGGCGTCATCCGACATGGAGCGGCTGCCCTTGATGATGGCGTCCCGGGCGGGTAGGTACAGCACCCCCGCACCCTCTACTGGTTTGCCGTAGAATTTCTCTCCCCGGTCCTCCAGGGTGAAGAGGTAGAGAAGCATCTGAAGGCCCAGGCCGTTCCAAACCTCTGTTAAGTCAAAAGACTTGCGCCCCGTTTTGTAGTCTACCACCCGCAGGTAGAGCCGTCCGTCCTTTTCCCAGCCGTCCACTCGGTCCACAAAGCCGGTGATGCTCAGGGTCACATCCCCCACGGTGAGCTCCACCGGGGGCAGGTCCTTGCCGCTGCCAAAGCCCAGTTCAAAGGAGATGGGCCGGAACTTGGAGGCCCATATCTCCTGAGTCACGTTGTCTACCACAGCCTGCACGGAGCGCAGCAGCCGCCGGAACAGGTACTGGAATCGCTCGCTCTGCTGCTCCAGGCCGCCCAGCTCCTCCCGGACATACTGTTCCACCGCCTGGCGGGTCAGCTCGGCCACCCGGTCCCGGCGCTCCTGGTCCTGTTCGTCCTCCCAGCCGGGCAGGGTGGTCTGCTGGAAGGCATCGTCTTTGAGGACGTGTTCCAGCACATAGTGGACAAAGGTTCCGTACTCCGGTGCTGTAAAGCCGGCAGGCTTGCGCGGTTCTGCCTGGAGGCCGTAGCGCATGAAGTAGGAGAAATGGCAGGATTTGTACTTATCCATTCGGGAGGCCGACATGGGCACCCGGTGGCCGTAGAGCCGCTCCACCGCAGGACGGGACAGCCTGCCACGCTCCCACCGGGCAGCCCGGTCCAGCCGCTCCACCAGGGGGGCGTACTCCGGCAGGGCCAGCAGAGCGTCGTGGGCGCTCTGGCTGCGCCCCGCCTGCTCCAGGGCAGGCAGCGGCGCTTGGAGGCGGAAGCGGCCATACAGGTCCTCCTCCCGCTCCACGGTGAGGTCGGAAAACAGCAGCCGCAGCCGCTCCACCAGGAAGCAGGGGCGGCGCTCCTCCCCCGCGCCGCTTTGACCCGGCCAGGAGACGATGAGCTTCTGGGTGGGCCGGGCGCAGGTGAGGTAGACGGTGGTCATCTCACGATACAGTAAATCCCGGGCGGTCTGATTGAGCTCCAGGCCATAGGACGCCAGCAGGGAGCGGTCATCATCGGACAGCAGCCCCGCCGGGGTAGACACCTGGGGGATAGAGGCGTCGTCCGCCCCCAGCAGAAACAGCACCTTGCCGTGCTGGCCGGTCTGGCGGGTGGTCTCCCCCGCGGTCACCCGGTCCAGGGAGACGGGGATGGTACCCACGTCGTACTGGGACAGCACCAGCCGGAACAGGGCGGCAAACTCCTCCAGCTCCATGGGGGTCTCCCCCAGCAGCTGGGCGCACTGCTCCAAGCCGCCGCAGACGATCTCCCAAAGCTGGCGGTACTCCTCCGCCAGGGCAGGCTGCTCCCGCTGCCGCAGGGCAGCCACCCGCTCCTCCAGCCGCTCCGGAAGGCCGATATTCTCCAAAAAGCTGTAAAGGGCTATGGCCTGACCCTCTCCGGTTTTATTAGTATTCTTCCGCAGCAGTTCCAGCGGCTCGGCCACCTGACGGCGGGCGCGGTCCAGCCGCTCCAGCAGGGTCTTGTCCTCCTCTGTCATGGGGAAGCCGTAGCCCCGGGGGTGCATATTCCAGGGTTTTGTCTGGGTCCACCGGCTCCCCCGAAGGTTCCATTTGAGAATGTAGTTTTCCAATAAATCCCGGTCCTCCTCGGGAAGATCGGTGAGGCCGGTTTTCAGATAGCGGAACACATCGTCGTAGCGGTAGCCCCCTGCCACTGTCTCCAGGGCCGCCGTCACCAGGGTGAGGATGGGCTTTTCCAGAATGTCGGTCATGGCCGAGGCGAACACGGGCACCTGATACCGGGGAAACACCGACTCGATGAGGGGTTGATAGGTCCCAAAGTCCCGGGCCGTCACCTCAATGTCCCGGTAGCGCAGCCCCTCCTCCCGCACCAGGGTGCGGATGCGGGAGGCCGCCCATTCTACCTCGGAGCGAGGGGTAAGGGCACGGTGGAGCTCTACCGCCCCTTCGCAGGAGGCGGGTTCTTGCTGAGGGCCGAATAGCTCCTGTTCCACCTTGTTGAGCGCAGAAACTCTAGAAAAACAGTCGCTAGAAAGGTTTTCTACTTCACAGGAAATCCCCCGTTCCTTAGCCAGCCGCACCAGCATGGCAGCGGTGCGCCGGGCAGGAGAAAAGACTCCCGTGCCCCCCTCGTCCTCCTCCAAGTGGTCGCAGGTGAGGGTGACGGTGATCTGGTGGGCCTGGGCCATAAGCTGGGCAAGCACCTCCCCCTGCTGGGGAGTGAAATCGGTAAAACCGTCCAGCCACAGGTCCATATCCTGGGCCCAGGGGCAGGCGGCGAGCTTCTCCGCCGTGCGGGTCAGCCGGTCCCGGGGGTCCAGGGCGGTGCGGGCAGTGAGGGCCTGGTAGGCCCCGCAGATGAGCCCCAGATCCCGCAGCTTGTCCCCCTCGGGACCCTCCACCTCCTCCCCCGCCTGGAGGAGCAGCTGAGGCTGGACACAGCAGCTTTTCAGCTCGTCCACCGTGGCCAGAAGGTTTTCCAGAAAGGCGGGGCGTCGGGAGGGCCGGGCGTACACGGTCAGCTCCTGGGACACCGCTTTCACCGCCTGGTACATGAGCAGCAGCCGTCCGCCGCTGTCCAGCTCCGGTTCTCCCACGCCTCCCGCGGCCAGAAACACCCGGTTGGCAAGGCGGCTGAAGGACAGCACCTCGGCATACAGGGACACCTCGTCTCCCCCGGCCTTACATAGGGCACGCTCCGCCTGGTGGGACTGCTGCTCGGGAACCATCAGCACCTGCCGCCGCTCCCGGCCCGCCTCGCATAAACGCTTCAGCACCGTGGTGGTTTTGCCGCAGCCAGCCCGGCCTAAGATCAGCTTCAGCATGGGCCTGTCCTCCTTTCCTCACATCCATAATATCGCTGGTATTGTAGCATAGTCCGGACAAAAGGAAAAGCCCCGGCAAAAGCCGGGGCTTTCGGTTCCTTTGAAATAAATTAGGCCAGCTTTTCCAGACCGATCTTGAGGCGGCGCACCGTCTCCTCCCGGCCCAGGATGCAGCAGATCTCCACGGCTCCGCCGGGGGTGACCGCCTTACCGGCGGCAGCGATACGCACCGGCCACATCAGGGTGGCGTTCTTCACGCCCATACCCTCGGCAAGGCCCACCAGAGACTCGTGGATCATGGCCTGGTTCCAAGCGGGCAGGTTGGAGAGCATACCGATGGCGGCAGAGAGCATGTCCTTGGCCACCTCGGGGTTGCACTTGGACTTCTTGTTGGTGAACAGGTCCACGCTGTACTCAGGCAGCTGGTCGAAGAAGTCCACCTTCTCAGGGATGTCGGTGAGACGCTCGCACCGGGCCTGGAGCAGGGCGGCAATGTCGGAGACCGACATGGCCTCGTTCTTCACGCTCTGGCGGATATAGGGCTCGGCCACCTTGGCAAAGTCCTCGGGAGACATGGCCCGCAGGTACATGGCGTTAAAGTGGGTGAGCTTCTCAATGTCGAAGATGGCGGGGGACTTGGACATGCCCTCCAGATCGAAGGCCTTGGCCAGCTCCTCCAGGGAGAATACCTCCTGCTCGGCCAGCTCGCCCCGGGGAGACCAACCCAGCAGAGCCACGTAGTTCAAAATGGCATCGGTGAGGAAGCCCTGGTTCTTCAGATCCTCATAAGAGGGATCGCCGTGGCGCTTGGACATCTTGTGCTGGGCGTCCCGCATGACGGGAGAGCAGTGCACATAGGTGGGGATGTCCCAGCCAAAGCCCTCATAGAGCAGGTTATACTTGGGGGCAGAGGACAGATATTCGCTGCCGCGGACCACGTGGGTAATGCCCATCAGGTGGTCGTCGATGACGTTGGCAAAGTTATAGGTGGGCAGGCCGTCCCGCTTGATGAGCACCTGATCGTCCAGGGTCTTGTTCTCCACGGTGATATCGCCGAAAATGGCGTCGTGGAAGGTGGTGGTGCCCTCGTAGGGGATTTTCTGGCGAATGACGTAGGGCTCGCCCGCATCCACCCGGGCCTGAGCCTCCTCCAGGCTCAGAGAGCGGCAGGGGTCGGCAGCGCGGTTAAAGTCGCCGGAGTCCTCCTCGCTCTCGGTCTTCTCGCAGAAGCAGTAGTAGGCGTGGCCCTTCTCCACCAGCAGCTGGGCGTACTTTCCATAAGTGTCCCGGCGCTCGGTCTGGACATAGGGAGCCACAGGGCCGCCCACATCGGGACCCTCGTCGTGGTCCAGGTGGCACTCGGCCAGAGTCTTGTAGATGAGCTCGGTAGCGCCCTCTACCTGGCGGGTCTGATCGGTGTCCTCAATGCGCAGGATAAAGGTGCCTCCGGCATTGCGGGCGATGAGCCAGGTGTACAAGGCGGTACGCAGATTGCCGATGTGCATATAGCCCGTGGGAGAGGGGGCAAAACGGGTACGGACCTTCCCCTTGGGGATTTTGGCCTCCATCTCCTCAAAATACTTATGATCCAAAGCCATACTGTTCCCTCCGTAAGCGGCTGGGCCGCCTGATTTCTTGCAGGCAATTATAGCCGATTTTTCCCCATTTGACAACCCTTCCCGCCCTCCTTTCCCCTCTTACGCCGGAAATGTAACGAAACCATGAAATTCCGCCCGGTACGATTGCCACGCGGGGAAAAATGTGCTATGCTGTATTGGTATCATTCTGCATATAGGGATTTCCCTGAAAAGGTTGTGTTTTATTATGGAAGAAACCAAAAAGAAAGTTATGCTCTCGGGCATTCAGCCCAGCGGCGACCTGCACCTGGGCAACTACCTGGGCGCCATCAAGAACTGGGGTGCCCGGGCCGAAGAGTTTGACTGCTATTATTTTATGGCCGATATGCACACCATCACGGTGCGGCAGACCCCCGCTGACCTGCGCCGGCGCACTCTCACCCAGCTGGCCCAGTACATTGCCTGCGGCCTGGACCCGGAGAAGAACACCCTGTTCATCCAGTCCCACATTCCCGCTCACGCTGAGCTGGGCTGGGTGCTCAACTGCTACACCATGTTTGGTGAACTCAGCCGCATGACCCAGTTTAAGGACAAGTCGGCCAAGCATGCCGACAACATCAACGGCGGTCTCTTCACCTACCCCGCCCTCATGGCCGCTGACATCCTGCTCTACCAGCCCGACTTCGTTCCCGTGGGCAACGACCAGAAGCAGCACGTAGAGCTCACCCGCAATGTGGCCCAGCGCTTCAACAACATCTACGGCGATGTATTTAAGGTGCCCGAGCCCTACATTCCCAAGACCGGCGCCCGCATCATGTCCCTCAACGCCCCCGACAGCAAAATGAGCAAGTCCATTCCCGAGGGCTGCGTCTTCCTCATGGAAAAGCCGGAGGACATCCAGCGCAAGTTCAAGCGGGCCATCACTGACAGCGACACCGAGCGCTGCGTCCGCTTTGATCCGGAGAATAAGCCCGGCGTGTCCAACCTCATGAGCATCTATGCGGCCGTCACCGGCAAGAGCATGGAGGAGATCGAGGCCGAGTTTGACGGCCAGGGCTACGGCGCCTTCAAGCCCGCTGTGGGCGAGGCGGTCATCGAGTGCCTGCGTCCCATCCGAGAGGAGACCGAACGCATCCTGAAGGATAAGGCCTATCTGGAGAGCGTCTACAAGGCGGGTGCGGAGAAGGCCTCCTATGTGGCCAACAAGACCCTGCGCAAGGTCTATAAGAAGGTGGGCTTCGTCGCCCGCTAACCTACTTTTCTTGAAAGAAAAGTAGGCAAAAGAACTTTGTGGGAAGCTTCGCTTCCCTTCTGCGCTTGCCTGAATTGATGCAGAAAATTGACGGGATGATACTCTATCCTGCACGTTTTCTTTTGAAAATCAATCGGAAATCAATTTAAAATGAGGTAATTTCTCATGCCTGTTCAAGTCTCTGTTCTAGGGGCGGTGGCGGCAGCCCTGCTGGTAGCCGCCATTGTAGCGTTCATTGCCACCCCGGTAGTACGCTCCCTGGCCTTTAAGATCGGTGCGGTGGATGTGCCCAAGGACAACCGCCGCATGCACAACCACCCCATTCCCCGCATGGGCGGTCTGGCCATCTTCTTTGGCTTTATCCTCAGCGCCCTGATTTTTGTCCCTCTGTCTACCCCGGTGCGCGGCATGCTGCTGGGCGGCGTCATCATTGTGATCCTGGGTATCTTTGACGACATTTACGCTCTGCCCGCTCTGCCTAAGTTTTTCGTCCAGATCGCCGCCGCTCTGGTAGCTGTCCTCATGGGCAACCAGATCGACATTCTCTCCAACCCCAACATTTTCAGCAGTGAGCCCTACTGGGTGCTGGGTATCTGGTCCATCCCCATTTCCGTACTGTGGATCGTGGGCATCACCAACGCGGTCAACCTTATTGACGGCCTGGACGGCCTGGCCTGCGGCGTGTCCACCATCAGTTCCATGACCATGCTGGTCATCGCCCTCACCGTGGCCGAGCCTGACACCGCTCTGCTCATGGCCGCCCTGGCGGGCGCCTGTATCGGCTTTTTGCCCTACAATCTCAACCCCGCAAAGATCTTCATGGGGGACACCGGCTCCACCTTCCTGGGCTTTATTCTGGCTACCGTCTCCATCGACGGACTGTTTAAGTCCTACGCCATTATTTCCTTTGCCGTCCCCTTCCTCATGCTGGGCCTGCCCATCTTCGACACCTGCTTTGCCATCTTCCGCCGGGTGTCCCATGGCCAGAGCCCCATGGCTCCCGACCGCGGCCATATCCACCACCGGCTCATCGACATGGGCTTTTCTCAGAAGCAGGCAGTGGCGGTCCTGTATATCATCAGCGCCATTCTGGGCCTGAGCGCCGTGGTGCTCACTACCACCAATGTGCTCAAGGCCATGTTGTTCCTGCTGGCCCTGTGTGCCGCTGGCGGCGTGTCCGCCAAGCTCTACCTGGACCGGGTCAACGGACGCAATCAGTCCGATACCCCCTCCCAGGGCCGCACCGGAGCTCGTCCCCGCAAACTGCACCAGCCCCCCTCTGACGTGGCTGGCAACGACTACTTTTTTGGTGAAGAGGAGCGTTCTGACAAATGAAACCTGTCACTGTTATGACCATCTTCGGCACCCGGCCTGAGGCCATTAAAATGGCCCCTCTGGCCCTGGAGCTGCAAAAGCGTCCGGGCATCCGTGCCCTGTGCTGCGTCACTGCCCAGCACCGGGAGATGCTGGACAGCGTGCTGGAGATTTTTAAGCTGAAGCCCGACTATGACCTGAACATCATGCAGCCCCGGCAGACCCTGTCCACCATCACCTCCAAGTGCCTCACCGGCATGGACGATGTGCTCAATGAGGCCAAGCCCGACCTGGTTCTGGTCCACGGCGACACCTCCACTACCTTCGCCGGTGCTCTGGCGGCCTTCTACCACCAGATCCCCGTGGGCCATGTGGAAGCTGGCCTTCGTACCTACGACAAGTGGTCCCCCTTCCCCGAGGAGATGAACCGGAAGATGGTGGGCGCCATTGCCGACCTGCACTTCTGCCCCACCGTGGCCAACCAGAAGAACCTCCAGCGTGAGAATATCACCCAGGGGGTCTTCCTCACCGGCAATACCGTCATTGACGCCCTCCAGACCACCGTTGTAAAGGATTTTACCTTTGCAGAGGATATTCTCAACAATCTGGATTATGAGAACCGGAAGGTGATCCTGGTCACCTGCCACCGCCGCGAAAACTACGGCCAGCCCATGACCAACATCATGACCGCCCTGCGCCGCATTGCCGACGCCTTCCCCGAGGTGGAGCTGGTCTACCCCGTACACCTCTCCCCTGTGGTCCAGGAGGCTGCCCATAAGTATCTGGACAACCACCCCCGCATCCACCTCATCGCTCCTCTGGCGGTAGACGAGATGCACAACCTCATGGCCCGCTGCCATCTGGTGATGACCGACTCCGGCGGCCTTCAGGAGGAGGCTCCCGCTCTGGGCAAGCCGGTGCTTGTCCTGCGGAAAGAGACCGAGCGTCCTGAGGCGGTAGAGGCGGGCACCGTCAAGCTGGCGGGCGTGGAGGAGGAGGTTATCTTCTCCATGGCCAGCGAGCTGCTCACCAACCCCGCAGCCTACCAGGCCATGGCCCACGCGGTCAACCCCTACGGCGACGGTCAGGCCTGCCGCCGCATCGCCGACGCCATTGAGTGGCATTTCGGCCTGCGTGCAGATAAGCCCGACGAATTTGGAGTATAATTACGTGTCAGTTCTCATAGCGTCGGCGATACCAAGCGTTTTGCCTCTGGCAAAACCTTGATGCCGGGGCGATTCACTCGCCCCGAGCAGATGAAAAAATTGGGGGCCCCCGCGAGACTTGGTCCCGTGGGGACGACGCTATCGAGTGGCACTTCGGCCTGCGCAGCGAGGCTCCCGATCCCTTCACCGGACGCTGAGCGTATCCCACAGCAACGTAAGGAGGTGAGGTCTTGGACTCCAAAAACCGGCTGGCGATCGCCATTGCCATCACCTGTCTCATTGTGGTAGCCATGTTTGCCAGCTTTGGCCGCAGCCTGTTTCTGGTGAACATCCCCTCCGTCTCGCTGGCCCAGCTCAACGAGGATACATCGGATGGCAGCGACAGCTCTGTCCAGGGGCAGGACGACCAGTTCTGGCAGGTAGACGTCACCCCGGAGACGGTGCAGAGCATTGTGGCCTCCCTCTCCCGGCCGGAGAGCTACTACCGGGAGCTGACCGTGGAAACTCTGTGGAGCGACGGCTCCCACAGCACCTCGGTGCAATTTTGGCAGGACGGGGGCTGGTCCCACACCCGGCAGATCCTCCCGTCCGGAGCGGTACGCCATGATCTCACCGGAGAGGACACCACTTACTACTGGTATGAGGGCTCGGAGAGCTACCGCTCCTTCCCCGCCGACGAGTATTCCGCCGACCTCACCCAGCACATCCCCACCTATGAGGACGTGCTGGATCTGGACAAGGATACCATTACCCAGACCGGCTATGAGCGCCGGGATGTGTGGCCCTGTGTCTACCTTCAGGTCCAGGTTTCGGACACGGTGGTGGAGCGCTACTGGATCAGCACCGACACCGGTCTGCTGGTCAGCGCCGAGCGGGAGCAAAACGGTCAGCTGGTCTACCGTATGACCGCCTACACCCAGGTACAGACCCCCTGTCCCACCACCGCCTCCTTTGCGCTGCCCGACGGGACTGAGCTCCATACAGTACAGTCTTAAATAGCCATACAGGGGCGGCCCAGGGCCGTCCCTGTTTTTATTTTTCCTCTCCCTCCCCCAACCCCATCAGCAGGGTGAGACCTAAGGCAATGATCATCTCCAGGTCATCCCCTTCCTTGAGCAGAAGCAAAAGGATGAGAAACAACAGCAAATCTCCGCTGTCCAGCTTCTCCAGTCCCAAAGAGGAAATGAGGCTCTTCAAGCTGCTGGAAACGCCCTCCGGCAGGACGGGCGGGGGGATGCCAGGGTGGGAGCGCCCCTGAGACCGCGGACGCTCCCGGTGCTCCTGCTTCTCTTGGCGCTCCGGTTCTCTGGGACGGCGGGGCTCGTCGTCATCCATGGTCACCCGGGTATAAACCGCCCCATCCGGGATATAACGGTTATACAAGCGTGTCCTCCCCCTTCCCTCCCAGCGCCCCCAAAGCCACCCGGAGCAAGCGGGACATTTTGGCGATCTGGACCGCCTTGTCCAGCCGCCCCCGCCGCTCCTCCCGCAGGTAGGGGCGCAGGGCCTGGAGCAGGGCGGTGTTCTGTCCGTCGTCCTGCTGGTACTCCCGCATGAGCCGCATGCCAAGCTGCACCATTTTGGGATCTAGGTTCCCCATGAGCTGGGACAGGTCGGGGGGCGCGTCCTCGGCAGGTTCGGGCGCCGTATCCTTCTCCTCTTGATCGGAAGGAGACTGCTTACCCAGGGACTGAGCCAGGGCCATGATTTGGCCCATGGCCTGCTGGTCCCCCAGGATGCTGTTCAGTTTCTCCTCAAACTCGCCCACATCGCTCCCCCCTTCCCCGCACAGTTTCTCAGGTCAGCCCCGACTCCTTGGCCTGGCGGCTGATCCGTTCCACCAGCCGAGCCCCCTCCGGAGTGCTCATAAGCTGGTTCATCATTTCCACCAGCTGACTGGCATCCCCCTTGGCGGCGGCCTGAGCCGCCTGCTGTACGCCCCCCTTGGAGCGCAGCATGGCTACCAGCTGCTGGGCGTCTCCGGAGCCGGCCAGACGACGGATCGCCTCGCCGCTCTCGCCCCGGAGCAACGACTCTTGATTTTTATTTTGACGCTGCATACCCGATTCCTCCTTTTCTCACTTCGGTTTCAGTATATGCGGCGCGACAGGTAAGGTGACAACTTTGAAAATCCTTGTTTTTTCTGACTCCCACCGCTCCCGCGGCGACATGATCGAGGCCATCGACGAGCAGCAGCCCGACCAGGTCATCCACTTGGGCGACCTCATCACCGATGCGGAGGAGCTGACCTATGTCTATCCCCGCCTGCCCATCTGCATGGTACCCGGCAACTGCGACGGCTGGACCACCGAGCCCGTGAAAAAGCTGATCACGCTCCAGGGCAAAACCATTCTTCTCTCCCACGGCCACCTCTGGCGGGTCAAGGGGAGCTACGACGCGGCCATCGCCGACGCCCGCAAGGCCGGGGCGGATATTCTCCTCTTCGGCCACACCCACCGCGCCTACTGCCAGCAGCTGGAGGACGGCCTGTGGGTGATGAATCCGGGGACCAGCCGCAGCAGCTACGGCACCATTCTCATCGAGGGCGGGGAGATCCAGTGCTCCCTGACCCGGCTGATCTGACGTGCCCTACCCTGGAACGGAGGTGATCTGGCCTTGAAAAAAGTGCTGTATATCCTGTTTCACCGCTCGGTGGTGGTAGGGCTGTCCCTGTTGGCCCAGGTAGTTTCTCTCATTGTGATGGTGATGTTTTTCTCCGGCCACACCCAGGGGTTTTATTGGTGCTGTATCGCCCTGAGCGTGGTAGCCGCTATGCTGATTTTGGGCAGCAGCATCGACCCGGCTTACAAGATCGCCTGGCTGCTGCTGGTACTCCCCTTCCCGGTGTTCGGCGGCATCTTCTATCTGCTGGTGGGCGGCGGACACATTCCCAAACGCATCACCCGGCGCATGAAGCGCATCGCCGAGCAGTCAGCAGAAAACCTGAAGGCCGACTTTAAGGCCGACGACCTGCTCCCCCTGGGGGAGGACGCCGCCAGCCAGGCCCGCTACCTGGAAAACTACGCCTGCTGCCCCGCCTACACCAACACAGAGACCGAGTATTTCGCCCTGGGCGATCTGGCCTTTCCCCGGATGCTGGAAGAGCTGAAAAAGGCCAAGCACTATATCTTCTTGGAGTACTTTATCATTCAGCCCGGAAAATTCTGGGACAGCATTCTGGACATTCTGGAGGAAAAGGCGGCCCAGGGGGTGGAGGTGCGCCTCATCTACGACGACATGGGCTGCATGTTCACCCTGCCCCGGGACTACAACGAGCAGATGGCCGCCCGGGGTATCCAGTGCCGGGTCTTTAACCGCTTTGTCCCCGTGATGTCCCTGCGCCTCAACAACCGGGACCACCGCAAGCTGATGATCATTGACGGCCAGGTGGGCTTTACCGGAGGCATCAATCTGGCCGACGAGTATATCAACCAGCACGAGCGCTTCGGCCACTGGAAGGACAGCGTCATCCTGCTGGAGGGAGACGCGGTGTGGTCCATGGCGGTGATGTTCTTGTCCATGTGGGACCACTGCTGCGGCTGGGAGGAAGAATTTGACCGCTTCCGTCCCGCCCCCTCCCCTGCCCGGCCCTGGACGGGCTATGTCCAGCCCTACACGGACACTCCCCTGGACCAGGAACCGGTGGGTCAGTCGGTGTACCTGAACATGATCGGCAAGGCCCGGAAGTATATCTATATCACCACCCCCTATCTGGTCATCGATGTGGCCACCAACACCGCCCTTTGCAACGCCGCCAAATCGGGTGTGGATGTGCGCATCATCACCCCCCACATTCCCGACAAGCGCTACGTCTTTGAGGTCACCCGAGCCCACTATCCCCCTCTGCTGAAGGCGGGAGTAAAGATCTACGAGTACACCCCCGGCTTTATCCACGCCAAAAACTTTGTGGTGGACGACCGCTTTGCCGTAGTGGGCACGGTCAACCTGGACTACCGCAGCCTGTTTCTCCACTTCGAGGACGGCGTGTGGCTGTGTGAGGCCCCCTGCATTCACGACATTCGCGCCGACTTTGAGGAGACCCTGAAGGTGTGCGAGCGCATCTCTCTGCGCAAGCACCGGCGGCTCAATCCCCTGGTACAGCTCTACCGCAATATTCTGCGGGTGTTCGCCCCTCTGATGTAAAAAACGCGGGACACAGAAATGATTGCTTCTGTGTCCCGCGTTTTTTGTTATGTTTCCTCCAGCCCCAGCAGCTCCAGGGCCTCCTGGGCAGTATAGCAGGTGTTGAGCACCTCCAGCAGGGCGTTGGCGCTCATGTGCTCGGGCAGGGCGAGCTGCTTGAGCAGCGCCTGCCGCCGCTGGGCGCTGTCCGGCCGTCCGGTCAGTCCCGCCACAAACAGGTCTCCCTTGGTGAGGGCGGCGCCTCGCTTCTCCGGGCCGTCTCCCGCCAGGAAAGTGGCTCCCGCACGGCGCAGCACCTCCTCCAGCACCTGAGGGGGCATTCCCTCCACCCCCAGCTTGCCCTCTTTTCCCGCCTTGCGCTTGCGGCGCTCCTTGCCGTAGACGTCGGGGATATAGGCGTGCTTGAGGTATTTTGCCGGAATCTCCCCCTTGATCCGGTTGCGGATAACAAAGCCCGCTCCGTCCGAATCGGTGAGGACAATGAGCCCGCGCTTTTCTGCCGCCTTGCGCAGCAGAGCCATCCGCTCCGGGTCCTTGAAAATGCCAAAGCCCCTTGTTTCAATGATGAGAGTATCCACCACCTGGGAGAGGGTATTCTTGTCGTAGCGTCCCTCCACGGCGATGGCCTCCTTGATTTTTATGTGCATAGCCGTCACCTCAGTACCGCCGTGCCGCCTTGGGCGCAGCAGGGGTGGCCAGCTCCAGCAGCAGGCCGGTGAGCAGCTCCTGGCCGTCCTGGCCGGTGGACTTCATGGCCAGGTCCACCTGGCCGCACCGCACCACCGCTTTCCGGCACCAGCCCAGGGTGAAGCGTCGAGCGCTGTTCACCAGCTTCTCCGCCGGGTAGGGCTTGATGCCCCACAGGGCGGCCACGTAGGACGGCCCTCTCCCCTGTTCCAGGGCCAGGCGGGCGGAGTAGAGCTGGCGCATCTGCCGCCCCAGGGACCACATGATCTTGATGGGCGGCTCCTGCATCTGGTAGAGCTCTCCCAGCACCGAGGCCGCCTGATCAAACTTCCCTTCGCCGATGGCGTCGGTCATCCGGAACACCACCGCGTCCAGCTGAGGGGTGGCCACCGCGTCGATGTCCTGGCGGGTGATGTGCACCCCCTTGGCATAGGCCCCGATCTTCTCGATCTCCCCGATGAGGTTGGTCATCAGGTCGCCGCACAGGAAAATAAGGTCCAGGGCCAGCTTGGAGTCGATATCCTTGCCCAGCGCCCGGAACCGCCGCCGCACCCAGTCCACCAGATCCCCCTGGTCCTGGCGGACAAAGTTAACCACCGTTCCCGCCTGCTTGATGACGGCGGAAAATTTGGTCCGGGCATCCATTTTGAAGGGCACCAAATCAAACACAAAGACGAGACACACGTAGTCGGGCAGCTGGCTGAGCAGCTTGCCGTAGGCCTCCCGGTCTTTCTCCCCCGCCTTAAAGAGGTCAAAATCGGTGACCTGCACCAGGGTACGCTCCGCCATCATGGGCAGGCAGTCGATGGCCTCCTCCAGGGCGTGGGGAGACATATCTTTGGCGGCGATGGGGTGGAAGTTGAACTCCTCCAGTCCTCCGGCCAGAACCTTCTCCCGCAGCTTGCCCAGGTAGTAGTCCCTCAAATAGGTCTCCTCCCCGTGGAGAAGGTAGAGCTGCCCCGGCGTTCCTGCCGACAGGTCCTTTTTCAGTTTCTGATATCCGGCCGTATCGGCCTTTGCTTTTGGGGGCATAACCCGCGCCTCCTTATTGTGAATCTGATCGTTCGGTCTCCACCGCCGCTCCCATGCGCAAGGTAATATTCCCCTGCAGGTCTGTGCGGTAGATGCGGCAGCCTGCCGCCGCCAGGCGTTCCAGCGTCTCCTGGGCGGGATGGCCGTAGGTATTGTGCTCTCCCACCGAGAGGAACGCGTAATCCGGGGCAGTGGCCGCCAGCAGCTGCTCCGAGGTGGAGGATTTGGAGCCGTGGTGGCCCGCCACCAGCACCTCCAGGTCGGGCAGGTCGGTATGGGCCAGAAGCTGCTGCTCCACATCGGCGCCCATATCCCCGGTGATCAGCGTATCAAAGTCTCCTGTGGAAATGAGACAGGTCAGCCCTGCCTCGTTAGTCTCTCCCGCGCCCAGGGGCGCATAGAGCTGGATGGTTCGATCCTCGTCCAGGGTAAGGAGGGTGTCCTCTTCCACCTCCAGGACCTCCACATCCCGCGCCTCCGCGACCGACAAAATTTCATCCCGCAGGGGTTCCTCCTCCCCGGTGGCAGGTGGGATGGCAAGGGTATCTACTTGTACCCGTTTCAACAGTTCCGTCACCCCGTTGGCATGGTCGGCGTGGAAGTGGGTGAGCACCAACAGGTCCAGCCGCCCTACCCCGTAGTCTCCCAAAAAGTCGGCAGCAATATCTCCGGCGTTGTCATAGCTGTCCCCACCGCAGTCCACCAGGCACAAAAGGCGTCCGCTGCGCACCAGCACGCTCTGCCCCTGGCCTACGTTCAACGCGGTGACCGCCCCGCTCCCCCACCAGAAGCTCCACGCGTTCAGGAGCATGGCCAGGCACAGGGTGGCCACACCGCAGCAGGTGGGGATAATCCACCGTTTCTTCCCCGGCAGGATGGGAATCAGGATCAAAATGAGGTACACCAGCACCAGCCAGGCGCGGTAATAGACGCTGTTGGTGGTGACAGCGGAGAAGGTAAGATTGGACAGGCCGTCCACGACCCAGTTGAGGTAGCGCCCCAGGGGCGCAATGGGCAGGGCAAGCAGAGCGGCCAGTTCCGGAAGAAACACGCCCAGCGTGCCGATCAGCACCCCTGCGCCAAACAGGATACCCACCGCCCACAGGGTCAGCAGGTTGGACAGGGGCGCAATGAGGGACACGGATTGAAAATAAATGGCCGAGAGGGGCACCGTAAACACCGAAGCTCCCAATGTGGTACAGAAGGTAGATACCACAAACCGGGGTACCAGCTGGATCACCCACCAGAAGGTCCACCGCTTTGCTGGCCGGAAGGGAATCCGAGCCAGAAGGGCCGCGTGAAGGTGCTGGCCACACAGGAAGATACCCGCCACCGCCGCAAAGGAGAGCTGAAGCCCGATGTGGGCCGCGGAAAAAGGATTATACAAAAGCAGCAGCAAAAGAGCGCTGCCCAGGGAGGTAAACTCGTCCCGCTCCCGATAGAACAGCGGACCGATATGCAGCAGCAGGATCATCACCGCTGCCCGCACCACGGAAGGGGTACACCCGGCGGTGAGGGTGAAAAGCAAGGTCACCGGAATGGTAACCAGAGAGGCCAGCCGCCGCCATTTTCCCAGCAACATGGAGAGAAGTCCGGCCAGAAAGGCCAGGTGCATGCCGGACACCGCCACGGTGTGGCTCAGGCCTGTGCGCTGGAGGGAAGTAGTAAAGGGGTCACTGAGACTGTCCCGGTTGCCTGTCACCAAGGCCTGTACCAGCCCGGATACATCGCCGGGAAATGTTTGGGCGATGCTCTCCTTCAGCGCCTGGGACCAGTAGGCGGGCCGATCCCGCAGTGGGATACGGTCCGGCCGTTCCACCTCCAGGCGGCCGTAGGCCTGTCCGGTCAGAAAGATGCCTTTGGCGGTGTAGTAGGTGATCTCCTCCCCGGACGAAGCCCGGTCAGCCAGAGCGCAATGGACCACCGTCTCGATGCGGTCACCGGGCCGCAGGTTGGAACCCTGTTCGTCCACATAGAGGAGGATGGGCACCGTGACCCACCCTTCTGTATCCGCCCGGGCTAAAACCGAAACGCCGCCGTAGTCGGTCTCCTGGGGCCACTGGGATACGGTTGCCGTAAGGCGCACCGTTTTCTCATCCAGAGCCTGAGCGGGAGCCCAGAACACCTGGCTATACCCGGCCGTCCACAGGCATCCCAAGGCCAGTCCGAAGGCGGCGTACCGCGCCTTCCGGTTTCGGGGCATTTGTCTCAGACGGGGCAGAAACGTAACTGCAAAGGCCAACACAAAAGCGCACCCCAGAGGGAGCAGAACTCCCTCTAAGGGCAGATAATTGGCGCACAACACCGCTGCAGCAAAGGAAAAGGAGAGAATGGCCAGCATGCTCACCGCCCGTCCCTCCTTCTCTCATTCTGCCCTCCATTATAAAAGAATTTCCGGCTGGATACAAGAGAAGATGTCGAAGCGGGTCGAATTTGGTCCTGCCACAGCAAGCGGGGAGCCGATCTCGGCTCCCCGCGGAAGAAAAATCAAAATACCTTGATGGCTCCGTCCACCTGCTTGGGGATCAGGTCCATCCGCTGCAGAATGGGCAGCAGCGCCTGGAACAGCACATACAGCACCGCCGCCTTGGGGATGATGGTCACCAAATTTTTGATTAGACTCGGTACAAACCAGGCCCAATATACACCCCCGCGCATCATCACGGTCCACACACTGCCCATGGCTGCATTGACCAGCAGATTGACCAGCACGTTGGCCAGCACCAGCCGCCACACAGTGATCTTCGCCCGGTAGAAACAAAGGGCATACACCAGCACACCTGCCATGGTGGACAGGGTGTAGCCGGGGAAAAAGTCCCCGGTGGGCTGGAGAATAAAGCCCAGGATATCCTCTACAAAGGCAAAGATCAATCCCAGCGTGGGGCCGCACACCAGGGCGCACAGACCCCGGGCCAGAAAGCCCCAGGTGAGCTTGGTATGGGCAATGGGAATACCGGGAATGAGGGACAGCGCCCGTGTCATGGCCACCATCAGAGCTGCGAACATCAGCAGCTTCAGGGCCTTGGCGCAGGCGTTGGCTTCCCGCCAGTAGGCGGGAGTAAAGGGAGTGCGGTACAAATTCATGGGGATGCGGGTCTGGGACATAAAAAAACCTCCTGTCTGTTTTGGCAGCCCGGGTTCGGGAATGCCGCACAGAGGGAGGAATTCTTATTTTTTCGCCCCGTCTTTGCGGCAGCGGGATGCGAAACACACACTGCCGCCCGCCCAAAGGCGGACTGTTCGTCCGGCGGACAACTCCCCGTCCCGCCGACACTAAGGCGCCAGATCCAGCACGTGTGCTTCTACTCTGCCGTGGCTAGTGTACTCCATCCACCGGGAAAAGGCAAGGGAAACTTTCCCTGCCCTTGACGGCCTGCCCCCTTTCTTAGTATGATAAAGAGGAAAATCTAGTCATTCGAGGTGTCTTATGGACCTTTGCAATATCAACGACATCAAAGCCCTGCTCTCCCGCCACGGCTTCCGGTTCTCCAAATCCATGGGCCAGAACTTCCTCATCGAGGACTGGGTCCCCCGTGACATCGCCGACGCCTCCGGCGCCGCCCCCGGCGTGGGCGTGGTGGAGGTTGGCCCCGGCATCGGCCCCCTCACCCGGGAGCTGTCCCTGCGAGCGGACAAGGTGGTCTCCATTGAGCTGGACCGCTCCCTGCTGCCCATTCTGGCCGAGACTCTCTCCGACTATCCCAACGCGGAGATCTTCCCCGGCGACGTGCTGAAAACCAACCTGCCCGCCCTGGTCTCAGAAAAGCTGGCCGGGCTCTCCCCCATCGCCTGCGCTAATCTGCCCTACAACATCACCACCCCCGCCATCACCGCCCTCATTGAGGCGGGCTGCTTTGGCTCCATCACGGTGATGATCCAGCGGGAGGTGGCCCGGCGGATCTGCGCCGCCCCCGGCACCGGCGACTACGGCGCCTTCTCGGTGTACTGCCAGTACCACACCAAGCCGGAGATTCTCTTTGACGTGCCCCCCTCCTGCTTTATCCCCGCGCCCAAGGTGACTTCCTCCGTGCTGCGCATGGTCCCCCAGACCCCGCCCGCCGAGGTGGACGACCCGAAGCATTTCTTCCAGGTGGTCCGGGCCGCCTTTGCCCAGCGGCGCAAAACCTTGCTGAACAGTTTAAGTTCTGCCTTAGGTGGCACATATCAGAAGGAAGCAATTGCAAACGCCATTGCTCAGTGCGGCTTGCTTGAAAATATCCGGGGCGAGAGGCTGTCTATTTCCGACTTCGCCGCCCTTTCCAAGGCTCTGCGCCGGCAGGAGACGCGCTCCATCTGATTTTGGCTGATTATCCAACCTTTGGATAGCAAAACAGCAATATCACCTATAACTAAATTGCAATCCTTTGGGGAATTGACTTTATTGCCAACTCCGTGTATTATTATTTGTGTTTTGGGACTTCTCCGCGCGGAGCAGAGGACGTTTCTGCCCAGGGGAAGATCATTATAGAAAAGAGGTCATGCGCTATGGCAACCATCGATCTGAGCAAATATGGGATCACCGGTACCACTGAGATCATCCACAACCCCTCCTACGAGACTCTGTTTGAGGAGGAGACCAAGCCCGGTCTGGAAGGGTATGATAAGGGTCAGGTCACCGATCTGGGCGCCGTCAATGTTATGACCGGTATCTATACCGGCCGCTCCCCCAAGGATAAGTTCATTGTTATGGACGACACCTCCAAGGACACCGTGTGGTGGACCTCCGATGAGTTCAAGAACGACAACAAGCCCGCCTCTCAGCAGGCCTGGGACGAGTGCAAGAAGCTGGCTCAGGAGGAGCTGTCCAACAAGCGTCTGTTCGTGATGGACGTGTTCTGCGGCGCCAACCACGACTCCCGCATGGCCATCCGCTTCATCATGGAAGTGGCTTGGCAGGCTCACTTCGTAAAGAATATGTTCATCGAGCCCACCGCTGAGGAGCTGGAGAACTTCGAGCCTGACTTTATCTCCTACAACGCCGCCAAGGCCAAGGTCACCAACTACAAGGAGCTGGGCCTCAACTCCGAGACCGCTGCCATCTTCAACCTCACTTCCCGCGAGCAGGTCATCCTGAACACCTGGTACGGCGGCGAGATGAAGAAGGGCATGTTCTCCATGATGAACTA
>OMEJ01000264.1_pt1 | contig 52096 bp, 58 predicted proteins | sample 1645361 | NCBI WGS metagenome assembly OMEJ01 (sample SAMEA103958156, study PRJEB25191) | human gut metagenome
GCGCTCTGGGCTATGACAGCTCCATCGAGGGCTACACCGGCCCCAACTGGACCGTCAACGTGGCTGGCCGTGCCTATGAGATCGGCCTGACTGCCGGCAATGATGAGTTCGTGGGTGCTCAGGCCTGCACCCGTGAGCAGGCGGCCCTATATGCGGTTAACACCCTGAAGACCACTCTGGTGGAGTACACCGATCGCGGCAGCGAGATCACCGTCAACGGTGCCGTGATTTCCACTGCGGCTTCCGTTCCTACTTATGTGACCTCCAGTGTGTACAACCAGGCCACCAGCATTAATGCTGACCGGGACAACAGCGGTGACTACACCGTCGAGTTCGCCGAACGGTATCAGCCCGACCTGACCATGGACCGGGATACGGACGACTTCGGACGTCCCTCCTACACCTGGGCCTGGAAGAACCGGGATATCGGCACCTATGTGGATTACAGCCTGATGGTCGCCGAGTATACCACCGGTGTCAGCGGCCGTGAACTGTACAATGTGCTGACCGCTTCCACCATCCGCAATGCGGATCTGGATGTCTATGTGGACGGCGTTGAGCCCGATGAGGCGGACACCATTGATAAGAGCGACCTGAGCCGTTCCAACCAGGATGACGTGGGTGTCACCGACAACGGCGTTCTGACTCAGGTGTTCGTGGACACCGATGCCAACGACGGTGACGGTCTGATTACCATTGCCTCCATCAACACCTGGCTGGCCCAGGCGACTGCGAATTACAGCGAGAGCAAGGAGTATGCCCCCCTGAAGGTCTTTACCGGTAAGGGCGGTGCCAACACCACTTATAACGTGGATGTTGAGGATGTAGCCAATGTGGCCGATGTTGCGGACGAGGCATTCTATCTGGTCAACATCTCCTATAAGGACTCCAATCGCGGTGAAGTCGTTGCCATCCAGGATGCTGAGGTCATGGAGGATAGCACCGTCACCAAGTGGAGCAGCGACGACGATCTGGTCGTCTCCAAGCTGACTACCGACGGTACGCAGTATGAGGCTGCCGCCAAGGCATACTATGACGACGAGAACCTGTACGCTTACGACCGGGATCTGCTGACCGACATGAGCTACAACGTCTACCTGGATCAGTATGGCTATGTCATCGGCGTGGAGCTGTATGAGGGCACCATGAAGTATGTCTTCATCACCGGTTATGACCGCAATTCCAGCAATCTGTCCATCCGGACTGCCACTGCTGGTGCCATCTTCCTGGACGGCACCATGGATGAGATCGAGGTCAATGTCACCGATACCAACAAGAACATCGAGAAGGCTGACATGGATTACTTCGATGAATGGGAGTCCGGCAAAAACAAGGGTAATCCGACCCTAAACCGTTGGTACACCTATACTGTGGATGAGGACGGCACCTATACCCTGAAGCCTGCCACCATGACTGCAACTCTCTATGCCGACGAAAATGATAAGAGTGATGGTTATGAAGAGGTGACTATCGATACTGCGAATGTCAGCGTGAAGGACACGGTCTTGGATAAGGGTACCCGCGTTTACGGCGAGGACGACTCTGTGTTCATCACTGTGGAGATGGATAAGGTCGATACCTCCAATGTTGCCATTACTGATGTAAACGGCGTTTACACCGGTGTACAGAATGTGGATCTGGAAATCGACACTTCTGTCGAGACCATCGAGGGCGACAAGCACTATGATGGCGCCAGTGAGGCCGTTATCGAGGCTCAGGTCTACACAGTCTATGACAAGGACAACTATATCATCGGTGCTGTGGCCGTGGCGGATGCCACCGGCAGCGTTGCCAACTACGCCTACATCCTGTCTGGCGCCAAGAGCGAGGAGAAGATCGGCGACACCTATTATTGGGAGTTCGAGGCCATCCTCGACGGCCAGGTCCAGACACTGACCGCCAAGAGCAAGTACACCAGCATCATCGATGAGCTGGATAAGGGCACTGTACAGGAGCTGCGCTTCGACGCCGACGACTATGTCGTCAAGGTCGTGGACGTGGATAAGCTCTATGACTATGATGCCGCTACCGACGAGGATATCGACATCGACGATTACGATGTGTACTTTGTCAATAGCGCAGACGCCCGCAGTGAGGAGCTGGAGCTGAAGCTTCAGGGCCGCACCCTGTATATCACGCCCGGTCAGGATGACATGGGCCTGGCTCTGGCCTCTGATGCCAAGGCTGTGGTCATTCAGGATGAGAACGGCAAGAGCGACGTGAAGACCGAGTTCGACACGGTTTCCGGCGCCATCTCTTACCTGGCCGATCCCGATGAGGATACCGCCGCTCTGGAGTACGTGGGCGAGATCGTGGCTGTTCTGAACAGCAACGGCACTGCCGCCTGGGTTGTCTTCGACAGCGAGACTGAGCTGCTGACCGGCACAAACCGGCCTAGCGATGACAAGGAAGACGACACCAACACCTCTGGGCGCATCACCGTCAATGTCCTGAAGGACAGCAATGCCGGCTTTGCCGCCAAGGAGGTCCTGGCATATATTGATGGCAGCGGCAATCTGATGATCGCTCTGCCCACCGCCCATGCTGACAAGCTCGGCACCCTGTCTGAGGCGGATGTGTCCGTGACCATCAATGGCATCAACGCCCGCGTTGAAAAGGATGACGATGCCTCTTCTAACGGCCAGGTTGTCTACACGGTTGAAAACCGCAATCTGACTGACAGCGACCGGATCGAGATCACCATCGGCGACTGCACGTATGAGGAGTTCGAACTTGTCGTGATGGAGGACTTCGGCCCGTGGGGAGAGGCTCAGCCGGGTGCTTACAATGTCGGCTGGACATATGTTGATGACTTCGATACGGATGACATCACCGGTCTGGAAGTTGCTATTCTGAATGCCGATGGCGATGTGATCGTTCGCTATACCGCTTCTGCCTCCCAGGTGGAGTGGCAGAAGGAGAATGGCTATTTTGATACCAGAAAGAACAGCGCTCCTTTCTATCAGACATGGAACAATGGGGATGACTCTACTATCGAGCTTGAAGAAGGCCGGGACTCCGACTGGACTGTTGAATTTGGCCCTGCCTTTGAGGAATGGGAGCCCGCTACCTGCTATGTCACTGTAACCACTGATTATGCCGTGAGCACGGGGACCAATTCCCTCGGCTAAGACCAGATCTTTGGATGGAAGAGAACCTATCTGATCCCTTCCAACGCACTCAAGACCCCCGGGTATCTGCCCGGGGGTCTTCTCCCTATATATAAAAATATAGAGATAACACAGGAAGCAAATTTTGTCGAGACTTCATCACAAGTCTGTTGTTCAGACAAATCTCTGAACAGCAAAAAGGGTCCCCCCGGATTTCCGGGGGACCCTTTTTATCCTCTAATTCCAAAGACACTACAAGACGGGTGCTTCTGCCTCATAGTATTGCAGATACAACTTGGGTTTGAATCGCCTGTTATAGTGGTAAATTTGACGCTGTTTTTGACCCATTCCACGGGCACAATTTCTCCTCTGCATCGACCTGCTGTATGCTGCGGACTCTTTCGGCACCCATGCAGGGAGGAATCTGCGCCATACAGGAGGATATCCTGCGGGGACGGAACGTGGAGCACGAGGGGAGGCCCTTTTCCAGCACGGAGAATCTGGAAGCCATGATGCGGAAGGGAGCGTGGTTCAACCTGTTCTGTCTGGACATCTGTATGGCTGGCAAGAGCGGCATGGAGTTTGCCTGGGAGCTGCGGTCCTGGGACGAGAGGGCGGGAGTCTTTTTTATCACCACCGCAGCAACGCATATTTGAAGGCGGGCTATCAGGCCACCCCATTCAATATCTCTTTAAACCAGTGCGGCGGGAGGAGCTGGCCGAGGCCCCGGAGGCGGATCTGCGCCAGCGGCAAGTACCCCGGACATTGACGCTGCGCGGCAGCGGCCGTGCTCTGCGGAATGGAATTGATGGCGGAATGGCCCGTATAAACTTGAGGGGCCAGCCAGGCCAGCCGTTCCCCATCTCCTCCCGCTGGCGCCGCTGCCCCCGGCCTACGCCGCGGTGGGGGCTGATTGATGCGCAACCGCATGCTGGAGTTCCATGGACTGGTGGACAGCCGGGGCAATCTCATCACAGATAAGAAGATCACCGTGGATGGGGGAACTACACTCTGGAGGAGCTGAAACTGGTCCTGGACATCGAAAAATACTTGGCCCATGTCCAGGCTGCCTACTTTACAGAGCGGGACATCGCATAGAAACAGCGGGACAGCTTTTATAATCCGGCCGACCCCTGGGACAATGGTGACATCTCCTTCACCGGCGGCATCCAGCCGCTGATGGTGAACGCCCTGACGGACGAGGGGCCTTCCGGCATCGACTACAGGGAGCGCGGGCCGATGTGGAGGTGGAGCAGACCGGAGCGAAAAGCAAAGCTCTCCATATCCATCAATCACCATCACACTGAACCGGCACAGAACGCGGACGTGGGATGTATGCCAGGGCTGCTCCTCCCGGCCGTGCCGGCATTGCCCTGGTGGCTCTCAACGGTGGCCAGAATGTGGAAAACGCGAATGGCCCTACCGTGGCGCGCTTCCCGACGCAGAGAGCACCGCCCTCCGGTTTAACTTTGCTGTGGGACAGGCTCCCTTCCTGGTGATCCCACAGAGCGGTCGGACCATCACGCTCCGTCAGGGCGGCGCTGTGGCGGTGAACTGGTCCAGCAACCGGCGCCAGAAGAACGAGGGCACTGCGCCAAAGTACGCGGGCTTCAGGCCCCCACATCCCATGTGGCGGTATTGTATCCGGATCTCACTGGCGGAGGGATAAAAATGTGGATCTGCTCCCATGGGACCGGACACACTGACCACCACCAGGGAGAACCAGACCTTTTCCTCTGTCACTCCGCCCTGGGAGATGGTGCGGGCGCCCATCTATGAGAGCGGCGCCTGCAGCTTCCGGGTGGCAGGTGTACGCAGTGTGCTGGGAGCAGTATTACGGCAGCTGCAATCCGCCCTGCTGGTCTTTGGGAAGGTGGTTCTGGGAACGATTTCTCACCCGCTTGGGGAAAAAGAAAAGCGTCCGGCTTGCCGCAAGGCAGCCAAACGCTTTTCGGCGGGTATCTGAAATGGGGATAAAACCCATGAATAGCGCTGCATGGCGGGCCAGGGCACCGCCAACGGGCATGTGCCGACACAGGCGGGCAACTGCCGCGCCATGCAAAATTCTGCGGATGCCTTTCGTCCTGCAGCAAAAAATGCTGGATGGAGGAAAAAGGAGGTCTTTGTGCCACAAGTCTGCCGCCGGTTTTCCATGGAAGTCAGTTGATGGTTCGCAGGCGCTGGAGAAATTCCTGGTTTTCCGTCTTTTCGCAGATCGCGTCAATGTTGGAGGAGATGACCCAAACCGCCATCCCGCGTTCTGCGCAGGCAACCAGCAGGTCGATAATCAGTTCATGATGCGCCGTCTCCTGCCCGGAAAAGGGAAAAAAGCAGACCAGCAGCTGCGGATTCAGCAGATACCATTTGAAATAGGAGAACCGGAGGCGCGCCGGTAAGGACCAAGTGCGCAGAGGCCGCAGCAGATCCTCTCGGGGAAACCATCTGGAGGCCTCCTCCAAAATATTCTCCGCGACCCGCCGACGAACCAGACGGTATCCGGCCTTGGGAAGCAGGCAGGTCGTCAGGTTGTCCAGCGCGGTGAGGTTGTCAAACAATACACCGCCGGGACGGTCCGGCCGTTCGGTCTGAATCCCGATCTCCGTGCCGATCTGCTTTGTCATCTCTTCATGTGTCTGTGCCTGCCCGTTCAGCCACAGCATCCCACTCAGCCAGTTCCTGCCGCCCAGAAAGCACTCCCGGAGTCTGGCGGCAGCCGTGTAGTTCTCGTCCCGGAAATAGGCGATCTCTCCGCTGTGAATCTGGCAGGTCAGCGGTGCCATTCCCGGAAAAGTGAGACCCTCCAGCCGCAGCACCTGCTTGTCTTCCCAGCGGCACTCTGTATGCTCCGCTCCGCGGTCCCGCGGCTTCCAGCCCAGAACTGCATAGAGCTGCTCCCCGTACTCCTCCGGGTAAAGCCGATAGCAGGTCCTGCGGTCCCGGATGACGTCGATCCGGTCACAGTAGCGGTACATGAATGTCTCGTCCAGATCCAGCAGGAATACCGCCGTCCCTTGGCGCAGCAGCAGCTGTACGCACTCCATCAGTTTTTCCACATCCCGCCGCCGCAGGATTTCTGTGATCCGGTCCAGGACCAGCAGCTCTCCCCGCCAGAACCACACCCGAAATACACAGAGGCGGTAATAATCCAGCAGGGAGAGGTCGGCAAGCCGGCTCTCCAGCGGCACACGCAGTTCCATCCGCTGCCGGATCTCCTGGCTCTCCGGACTGTGCAGGCGCCGGACCGCGCCCCATCTCTGCGGCCAGCCGGCCGGACGGTCCAGCGCCAGCAGGAAGTCCCGCACCGTCAGCTCCTGCGAATGGAACCGGTGCCAGTTCACGATCCTGGCGTTTTGCAGGATCCAGCGTTCCAGTTCCAGCGGGCCCACCCGACGGCCGCAGGAAAAGGCCCGTCCCCGCTCCAGGTGTGTGCCGCCCTTGAACAGGTCCAGATATGCGGTGCCGGAGGTAAAATGGTCGTCCACATAGACCCCGATGCACTCCCCCCGGGAAATGGAGATTTCAAAACGGTAGAATTCGTCCTCCCTGCGGAAGCAGCCGTTCTCCACCCGGATCAATTCCTCTCTCACGGTTCTACGCCTCCCGGAAACGCAGCGGCAGCGTCACGCAGCACTCCGTGCCAACGCCCGCGGCGCTGAACAAATGCAGGCCGTAGTCCTCTCCGAACATGAGCCGGATGCGGCTGTTGACATTCCGCAGGGCGATTCCTCCGCACGGCTGGGTCATATCCGCGCCCCCAACTCCGCCGAACTGCGCGTTGAGCCGCTCCACCTGTTCGTCCGGCATCCCTACGCCGTCGTCCCGCACCCGCAGGAAAAATGTCCGGTCGCTGTTTTCCACAATGATGCGGACCGTGCCGTGGCCCAGTTTGCCCTCCAGCCCATGTGATACTGCGTTCTCCACCAGAGGCTGCAGGATGAGCTTCGGCATCCGCACTTCCAAAAGCCGCTCGTTCTCCAGCTCCAGTTCCAGAGAGATTTTGTCACCGAATCGGCAGCGCTGGATGGTAAAGTAGTTTTCCGCATTGTCCAGCTCATCTGAAAAGGTCACATACTCCTGGACATTGGAGATGGTGTATCGGAAAAAGGTCGCCAGAGCCTCCGTGGTCTCGGCAATATCCGGACAGTTCGCCAGTAGGGCGTCTGTGCGGATGGCCTCCAGGGCGTTATAGAGGAAGTGGGGGTTGATCTGGTTTTGCAGCGCCAGATATTCCGCCTGTTTCTGCCGCAGTCTGGTAATCTCCTCTCCGTGAAGCCGCTCTTCCACATCTGTGAAAAATGCGCTCAGATCCAAATCCCGGTGCCAGTCCATCTGCAAAACGGCCTCCAGGTCCCGCTCCCGCCGGTAGCGCCGCAGCGCCCGCCGCAGTTTCCAGTCCGTCCACGGCCACATGGTATCACCTACTTGTAAAGTTTCTTATAATCTGACGGGCTCACACCGGTAAGTTTTTTGAACAATCTGGAAAAGTATTTGAGATCCCGGTACCCCACCTGCTCTGCCACATCCTGCACAGACAGCTCCTCACCGCACAGCAGCTCCTTAGCTTTGCTGATGCGCAGCTCCGTCAGATAGTCCATGAAGTTCTGCCCGGTCTCTTTTTTGAACAGTGTGGAAAAATAGGTGGCGTTGAAGCCCACGGCGGTGCTGACATCCTCCAGCCGCAGGGCCTCCTGATAGTGCTGCTGGATATAGTGCTTTGCCTCTGTGATCGGCCGCATCTCCCGCAGGGCTTTCGCCTCCTTCAGCCGCTGGATCTCTGCCTGGATGCCCTGCCGCAGCAGCCGGTATACTGCCGCCATGTCCGTGCAGTGCCAGAACCGCTTATCCATCTCCTCCTCCAGGGGCGCTTCCGTTTCACCGCTTTGGCGCATTCCGTAGAGGCATGCCTCCAGAACCTGGCGGAACCAGTCCTCCACCATCTGCCCGTTCAGGTCCGGCAGCGCCTCCACCGTCCGGCAGCTCTCCTCCAGCTCCTGCACAAAGCGCACCTCATCCAGGCACTCGGCCGCCACCTGAAAGCTCTTTTTCCGGGACGCGTCCATCTGATACCGCCGGGCCAGATCCGGCATCTCCAGCGCGGCATCCCGCCAGGACTGCGGCCGGCACAGCCGATCCCTGCACAGCCAGAGCGCCTCCCGCATGGATTCCCCCGCCTGCTCCAGAGAGTCCCTCCGGCTGCCCAGGCAGACGGTGGCCTGGACATTCCAGAACAAGTCCCGCTGATTTTCGATCTCCTTGCGGATTTTGGTGAAGCACTGCGTCACTTCCACCGCATGATAGGCCCGCAGGTACAGCAGCACTGCGATCCCGGCATGGCCCAGCGAGGCCGCGAACTCCTCCGTCAGCAGGCCGCTCTCCCGCCGCACGATTTCCAGCGCATGGCGCAGCAGGATCCGATAGCCGTCCTGATAGGATTCCGCATCGGGCACATCCACCCGGATCACTGCGGCGGCGTAAGTGCCGCTCCCAAAGTGAAATCCGTACTCCCCGTTGGCCTGCCCGGCGCTCAAAAAGGAGGTGCCACGCTCCGCCGTTCCCAGCAGGGCGTCCAGCAGCAGCTCCTGCTGGTGTTCTCCGCTCCTTTTCAGCTGGAATTCCAGCGCGGCTTCCTGCCCCATCTTCTCCTTGAGGCGCAGCAAAATGCCGGTGAGCTCCTCCTGCTTGAGGGGCTTGAGCAGATAGTCCTCCACGCCGTATTTCAGCGCGTTCTGGGCATATTCAAATTTCCGGTATCCGCTGATGACGATGAAATGCAGCTTGGGCTGGAGGGCCTTGGCCCTCTGGATCAGTTCGATGCCGTCGCAGCCGGGCATCCGGACGTCCGTGATCAGCAGATGCGGCTGCTTTTCCCGCACCAGCTCCAATGCCCGCAGTCCATCGTTGGCGGTGCCTGCGATCTCGTAGCCAAGCGCCTCCCAGTCGATCAGCTTCTGCATCAGCAGGATCACCTTGTTTTCGTCATCGGCCAAAACGACCCGCAGCATCCGCAGCACCTCCCACGCAGATTCTGATAAGGAAAGGGAAAACGAACCCGTTTTCCCTTTCCCTGTCATTATACGCTATTTCTCGGTATTTGCCAAGAATTTTTGGAGAATCAGCGGATCGATTTGTCGCTTTTGACAGCTTACTCGTAATCCGCCACGTTGGAGGAGTCAATCCACACGCTGTCCGCGATGATGAGATTGTTCTCCAGCGTGCCGCCGTCCAGCAGGGTGACAGCAGCTTCCACGCCGCTGGAAGCCATCAGACCGCCGTCCTGCGCCACGGTGCCGGTGATGCGGCCGTCCTTGATGGCCTCATAGCCGTCGGGGGTGCCGTCCAGGCCGGTGATGACGATGCCGCTGTTGGCACCGGCGGCGTTGCCCGCGCCCACGGCCATGCCGTCGTTCTGGCAGACGATGGCGTCCAGATCATAGGCAGACAGCCAGCTCTCCACGGTGGACTGGGCCTTGGCGGTGTCCCATGCGCAGTCTGCGGGAGCAATCACTTCCGTCATGTCCGGATAGTTGGCCAGAATATTGCGATAGCCCTCCAGGCGTGCGGTCGTGTCGGTGGTGGAGGAGGGGCCGGTCAGGATGGCGATGTTGCCCTTGCCGCCCAGCAGATCCGCTACATGCTGCATCTCGTTCTCGCCGGCCTTGACGTTGTCGCCGCAGGACACGGCAGAGATGCCGGCGGACTCCCAGTCGGTGCAGGCGGATACGATGTTTATCATGATGACGCCGGCGTCGGCAGCGGCCTTAGCGGCGTCGCGCAGGCCATCGGGATCCACGGGCTCGAACAGGATGGCGTCATAGCCCTCGGACACGCACTGCTCGATCTGGCTGATCTGCTTGGCAGCGTCCTGATCGGCGCTCAGAATGTTCAACTCCACACCCAGCTCATCGGCCTTCGCCTGTGCGCCCTCGGTGACGCCGATCTGGAACGCGTTGGTCTGGTGCTGCTGGATGAGGGCAATCTTATAGGCGCCGTCTCCGCTCTCGGCGGACGCATCCCCACCAGTGCTCTCCTCGGTGGTCTCGGTGCCGCTGCTGCAGCCGGTGAGGGCGGCCAGCGCCATGGCGCCGGTCAGCAGCAGAGCCAGAAACTTCTTCTTTTTCATGTTCTTTCCTCCTTGAAATGTTTGGTTCATTTCGATATATATCAAGAGCAGGACGGGGAACGCCCCTCTCTCAATACCGTTCAGCGTTTCTTGCTCTTGCCCTTCACGTCGATCAGCACAGCCAGTACGATGATGGCGCCCTTGACGATCTTCTGCCAGTGGGAAGACACGCCCATGATGTCCAGACCGTTGGCAATGACCGTGATCAGCAGACAGCCAATCACCACGCCCCAAGGCTTGCCCACGCCGCCGGTCATAGAGACGCCGCCCACCACGCAGGCCGTGATGGCATCCATCTCATAGCTCTCAGCCGCTGTGGGCTGGGCAATGGTAACACGGGAGGTCATTAAAAAGCCGCTCAGACCTGCCAGAAGCCCCGCGATGGCAAAGGTGGAGATGCGGATCTTGGTGGTGTTGATGCCGGAGACCTGCGCTGCCAGCAGATTTCCGCCGCAGGCATATACCCGGCGGCCGTAGACTGTCTTCGACAGCACGAAGGAGCAGAGCAGAATGGTAATCACCAGAAAGACCGCCAGCATGGGAATGCCGAAGATCGAAGACGCCGCCACGGCCTTGTACGATTCGCTGATTCCGATGATGGGTTTGCCGTCGGAGATCAGGAGGGCAAGACCACGGACCGCCGTCATGGTTCCCAGTGTCATGATGAACGGAGGCAGGTTGCCCACGGCAACGCCCACGCCGTTGACAACGCCCACGGCCAGGCCGCCCAGCATGGCTACGATCAGCGGCACGAAGATCGGATACTGTCCCTGGCCCAGCATGGCGGCCAGGATGCCGGTGAACGCGACCGTTGAGCCCACTGACATATCAAAGCCGCCCGCGATGATGACGAACATCATGCCGAATGCCAGAATGCCGTTGATAGAGGCCTGCTTCAGAATATTGACCAGGTTGGCAGGCTGGATGAAGCTGGGCTTCAGGCAGGTCAGCACCACCACCAGTGCAATAAAAATCACGAAGATGAAGTATTCGCTGATCAGCGATTTTGCACGACTCTTTTCTTTCATAGTTCTTCCTCCCTTTACACCTTGATGGCAGAGGCCAGCGTCATGATCCGCTCCTGGGAGAATTCCTCCCGGCTGACCTCTCCGGAATAGTTGCCCTCGCACATGACCATAATCCGATCACAAATACCCATCAGTTCCGGGATCTCCGAAGAGATCATGATGACCGCCTTGCCCTGGCGCACCAGATTGCCCAGCAGCAGGTAGATATCCCGCTTGGCACCCACGTCGATGCCGCGGGTGGGCTCGTCCAGAATGATGATGTCCGGATCGTTCAAAAGCCACTTTGCAATGACGATTTTCTGCTGATTGCCGCCGGAGAGGTTTCCCACGATCTGGTCTGCGGAAGGAGTCTTGATGTTGAGCTTTTCGATATACTCCTCAGACGCGCGGCGGGCTTTTCCCTTGTTGTAGAGTCCGTGGGTCAGGAGCTTTTTGATGGCCACCATGGCAATGTTGTCGTTGACCGTGCCGCTGAGATTCAGTCCCGTGACCTTTCGGTCCTCGGTGATAAGCGCAACACCCTGTTTAATGATGTCCTCCGGAGAGGAGATCTTCACCCGCTTGCCGTGGACAAAAATCTCTCCCTGTGAAAGGGCGTGCATGCCAAAGATGCCCTCCACCAGCTCGCTGCGCCCAGCGCCCACCAGCCCGCCGATTCCCAGAATTTCACCGCGGCGGACGGACAGGCTCACGCCTTTGACCTTGTTGTCGGCCCGGACGATGTTTTTTGCCTCAAAGACGACCTCGCCGATGTCCGCCTCCAGCTTTGGATACACATCCGTGATCTCCCGTCCCACCATCATTTTAATGAGCTGGCCTTCGTCCAGCTCCGTTGTGGTGCCTGTCCCGATGTACTGTCCATCCCGGTAGACGCTGACCCGGTCGCAGATGGAAAAGATCTCCGCCATGCGATGGGAGATGTAGATGATGGCAACGCCCTTCTCCTTCAGGCGGCGGATATGTCCAAACAGCAGCTCCACTTCCCGGTCGGTGATGGCGGCAGTGGGCTCATCCATGATGATAACCTTGGCGTTGACGGAGATCGCCTTGATGATCTCGATGAGCTGGCACTGGGCAACTGTCAGGTTCCGCAGCGTCTCCTTGGGCGAGACGTGCAGACCGCACTCCTCAATCAGCTTCTGAGCCTGTTCAATCTCGGCCTTTTTGTCCACCAGACCGTTCTTGCGCAGTTCCCGTCCTACGAAGATGTTTTCGTATACGGTCATATCCAAGATGGGATTGAGCTCCTGGTGGATCATGGCCACGCCCATGTCCATGGCTTCCTTGGGGTTGGAAACCATATAGGGCTTGCCATCAAACAGGATCTCACCGCCGGCATCCCTGGTGTAAATCCCCATCAGGATCTTCATCAGGGTCGATTTACCGGCTCCGTTTTCTCCCATCAACGCATGGACCTCTCCCGGCCGTACCTGCAGCTGGACATGGTCCAGCGCCTTGACGCCTGGGAAGGTTTTGCTGATATCCTTCATTTCCAAGATATACTCCATGCAGTTCTCCCCCCTCACATATACCTCTTTGTGATTATTTTATCGAACACCCGGCATTTTTGGAACGCCTGTTTTTCACATGACAGGGGAGGATTTTTGGGTTTTTTTCAAAAACGTCATTTTGTGTAAATGTGTAAGTGCTTTTTTGTTATATGTTTACAAAAACCTTCTGCATCTGCAGAGCAGGCGGCACTTATGCACGGTCAGACATTTTCGCTGAACGTCTGGAAGTCCCTGTGACATATAAAAATAGCCACACCTAAGGGTGTGGCTATTTTAGTGTGGCTATTTTATATCAGGCGCTGAGAAAAGGTACATATCTCAAAGTCCTGCGGCATGGGGGTGTAGACAATGTGCGTGCTTTTTTAAAAGGCTGACACGCTGACAACGGAATCTGGTATATGAGGCATTGCATCCTTGATACCGGTACGGCAAAGCTCCAATAGAAATTTTTTGTTTTTATTTTCGGGTAACCTTATATAAAAGGCCAATAGTCTCTCGTACATCCATCTGGCTTCACTTTTCTCCTGCAGGCTATGAAATCCAGAAAGCGCAGGATTGCTGGAGACTGACGGACGCAGGCCGGCGGCCCCGTGCGTGAAAAAGGGGCCTGCGCTCATACCCGTTCCCGCTCTGTTGTGTGCTGTTGTGTCGGGAAGGTACTGGCTCGGTATTCCGCCTGCCTCGTGACTTCTGCCTGTGACGTTTCTGTTCTGTGTCCGCCTGAAAGCGGAACGGCACATGTCAGGCTGAAACTATGCCGCATCGATCAAAGAAAGGTGCTCCTCAGCACAAAAAACCATGTGTACAGTGAGAGGATTGTAAAAGCACCAGGGATAGATCTTTTGCGGGATACCGTTTCGGCCTTCCGTCCAAAAGCTGCCCGACTGTTTGGAGCCGGGGACCCGGATATCCAGACAGCTTTTAAAATGCTCCTAAATGGGTTCATGATTATCCCCGGGCTAGGCTGAACACATGAAACGGGACTGGTTTGCCGCATGTTTTGCACGGGAAAATCAGATTGTTCCCCGCCTCACACTGCCAAAAGGCAATGAAAATCAAATATAATTTGTCATAAATCTGTCATCAGAGAGGCACAAATCCCAAACTGCAAAATTGTATGCCTTCACAGGTATCCGCCGTTCAAAACATACTGCCGAAACTGCCGTACCGCTGGCAGCAGGTAGATCTTATCATTGCTGACCAGATAAAAATTCCGCTCCAGCACAGGGCGACTAATCTGCAGGATCTTCACATCCAGACGTAGCAGCATCTCCATATAAGGAACCACGGAGATCCCAAAGCCATGCGCCACTAAGCCGGCAATTACTTGGTCTTCTTCCGTCTCATAGGCGATTTTCGGGGTGCCGCCGATCTGGGCAAACAGGCCGTCCACAACGTCCCGCATTCCGGAGCTCTTGGAAAAATAGACCTGCGGGTAAGAGAGGGTATCCGCCAAATCTACCGTATGGAATTCTGCCAGGGGATGACTACGTGGGACGATCAGGACCACATCCTGACGGCCCGCAGGAACGGCTGTGAGTTGAAGCGCCGCCGGGGGCTGGGAGCAGAACGCCAGGTCGAATTGCTTTTCCAGCAGTCCCTCCAGAAGCTGCTGGGTAACCCCTGTATGGAAAGTGAAGCGGAGATTCCAACCGGGATTTTCCCGCAGGTAGCGGGCGACCAGTCCCGGGACAAAATCTACGCCCAGCATCCGGAGCAGTCCCAGGCGGATCAAGCCCTCGCCCCGGGCCACTCGCTGCAGAGCGCCCACTCCTTCATCCAAGGTTGTCAATGTCTGCTGTGCACAAAGAAGGAACTGCTTCCCAAACCGGGTCAATGTGGTAGTCCGCCCGGCCCGTTCAAACAGCGGCACACCCAACTCTGTCTCCAACTAGGTAATGGCATGGCTCAAGCTGGGTTGTGTGATGCAGAGCTGCTCTGCCGCGCAGGTGAAATGACGGGTATGCGCCAGCTCGACGAAGTAGCGGAGGTGCAGCAGATTCATGAAAGATCCCCCCTATGATTTGCAGGCTCACTATACCACAAACGATAGAAAATTTCTATAAATTTATAGAAAATAATTGATTTGTTAATTTCTTATCATTAAAATGCAGTGATGGTAACCGAACTGACAATACACACGGTAGGACACCCGGCACGTGCTCGCCCGGTACTACAAATTCCGGTGGGAAGTGGATGTGCCATGGAGGACTTCGATAAGCGCCTGACTGTCCGGGGCGGGGTCGCGCTGCTGGCTGCACTGGTAATCAACAGATTCGGCGTAGTACTGATGCGGTACTCCGGCTCCGGCATTCCGGCAATCTCCAGCATGCCATATGCCCTGACTGCCATATGTCCGGCGCGCTCCATGGGGACGTAGACCTATCTCTTCCAGGGGGCTGATGCTGCTGCGCAAGCGGTTCGTGCCGGCTTATCTCCTCAGTCTCGCGGTGGGATTCTGCTTTGGGGAGCTGCTGGAGTTTAGGATTGGCGTCCTGCCCAAGACGTTGCCCTTTCGGGTGGCGTATTTTGCCGTGAGTTATCTGGTGATTTGCTTTGGCGTAGCCCTTTTCAACCACTGTAAAATACTGTTTGTTCCAACAGAGCTGTTCCTACGGGAAGTCTCGGCCATCACAGGTGTGACCTATGCGCGGATCAAGGTGCCTTTCGATCTGAGGTGCCTGGTCGTCACCGCACTGCTGGCAGGCATTTGGGGAGCATTTTGGATGGCTTGGGGGGCCGGAACCGTTCTGGCGGCTCTGATCAAGGAAAAGGTGATCGGGCAGATGAACCGTTTCTTGGACCAGAAAGCAGCATTCAAATCCCTGCTGGAGAAATACGCATAAATGGCACGCCCTATGGCAGAAAGAGAGGAACTTGCTTTGCACATTTCAGGAACCACGGCCATGCTGGGGCTCATCGGAACGCCGGTGGAGCACTCCCAGTCCCCGGCCATGTATAAACACTGCTTTCAGGAATTTGGATTGGACTGGGCTTATCTGGCTTTTGACATCCCGGCGGCCCGGGCCGCCGGCTGCAAAACCTGCGACGGGCTGGGGATGCTCCTCTGCCAGGAGGCGGCGTTCCGCCTTTACAGTGGCCTGGAGATGGCGGTGGAGGAGATGCGGGCGCTGCTCTACACCTGAAGAAAGGAAGAACCGACATGAACCAGACTGTGGACTCCAGAAAATACTACCCCACAGCACTGGTCCTGTACATCACCTATTTTGTCCTGGGCATCGCCGCCTCCATCATGGGCCAGTACAAGCAGAACTTCGCCGCCATGTGGGATGCCGCCGTCCTGACGGACGGCAGCTACGATGTCTCCGGCGTGGTGGCGGTGATCGCCGCCATCGGCCTGGGCTGGCTCATCGCCTTTCCGGTGGCCGGGCCCCTGTCCGACCGGCTGGGCCGCCGCCTCTCCGCCCTGGTCGGCTACGCCCTATACGCCGTGTTTTTGCTGGCGGTGACGTTTTCCCCCAACTTGTATGTGGGTTACGCCCTGGCCATTGTCAGTGGCATGGCCAACTCCTTCCTGGACACTAGCATCACCCCCTCCTGCATGGAGATTTTCAAGGAGAAGGGCACCATTGCCAACATCTTCACCGGGCTCTCTATCTCCATCGCCCGGTTCCTGCTCCCTTTTGTCATCAGCTTCGTGGCGGGGCGGAAGCTGCCCTTCCGCACTATCTTCCTGGCCACTGCGGCGCTGATCATCGTGGACGGTGTCTTCCTGGCGTTCCTGCCCTTCCCGTCCTTTGCGTGGACTGTGAAGGCCAAGGACGCCCCCAAGGAGCGGATGCAGTTCACCCCCTCCGCCGTGGTGCTGGTGTGCCTGGGATTCACCACTTCCACCACCTTTATGCTGTGGCTCAACTGCAATCAGGAGTTGGGGGCCCTCTACGACCTCACTGATCCCAGCCGCATTCAGTCCTTCTATTCCATGGGGATCGTCCTGGCGCTCTTTGCCAGCGCGACCCTGCTGAAGTGGAACGTGGAACCCGCCAAGACCCTGGTGGCCTATCCCACCGTGGCCCTGGCGACGCTGGTGGCCATTTACCTGGTCCAGGAGCCCGTCATGTGTCTGGCCGGCAGCTTTCTGCTGGGGTTCTTCGCCGCCGGTGGCGTGTTGCAGCTGGTGACGGCGGTGGCCAATGAGATGTTCCCCAAGAAGAGGGGCGTCATCACCTCCGTCGTCATGATCGCCTCCAGCGTGGCCAACTATCTGGTGGTCAGCGTGGCGGGCGTCCTCACTCGAATCGGCGGTATCGAGAGCTCCCAGCTAGTGCTGCTGTTCAACATGGCGGTGATGTTGAACGGCATCCTGCTAGCCCTGTACCTCAATGTCAGCCTGAAGCGGGAGCGGCCCGGCGCTGTGGAGGCCGCAGCGGCTATGGAGGCCCAGAGATGAACAACCTGTTTCTGATTGGCTTCATGGGTGCGGGCAAGTCCTCTGTCTCCGCCGGACTGGGCCGGATGCTGGGCCGGGAGAGCCTTGAAATGGACCAGGGCATCGCCGCCCTGATGGAACAGCGCCGCCCCAAGTACGAGGCCGCGGCGGACATCACCGTAGACACGTCCCATCTGAGCATCGAAGAGGTCTGCCGCCAGGTGCTGCGGCGGGTGCCGGAACGATAAAGAATCATAAGGAGGAACTATTCATGTCTCAGAACGATCCCATCACCATCAACTCCTGGACACTGGGGGACCAGTGCGCTTTTGAGGAGCGTATCGCCGCCGCCAATGCTGCCGGCTTCGAGGGCATCGGCCTCCGGGCGGAGACCTATGTGGACGCCTTGAACGAGGGGGCTCTTTGATCAAGATCTTCTGGATATTCTGGGCAAGTACGGCATGAAGGTCACGGAGGTGGAGTACATCGTCCAGTGGGCGGGGGAGCACCGCTCCTATGAGCAGAAGTACAAGGAGCAGATCTGCTTCCACATGTGCGGACTCTTCGGGATGGACAGCATCAACTGCGGCCTGATGGAGAACTACTCTGTGGAGCACACGGCCCAGAGGCTCCGGGAGCTGTGCTATCGGGCGGGGAAGTACACCATCGGCGTGGAGCCCATGCCTTACAGCGGCCTACCGGATGTGAAGAAGGCCTGGGCCGTGGTGCAGGCCGCCGGCTGCGACAACGCCAAGCTGCTGCTGGACTCCTGGCACTGCGTCCGGGCGGATCAGCCCCTGGACCTGTCGGTCCTGGAGGGTCTCCCGGCGGAGAAGATCGTCTCCACCTAGATCAACGACGTGCAGGCCCATCCCTATGCCAAGAGCATCCTGCGGGACGAGTCCATGCACGACCGGATGCTCCCCGGCACTGGTTGCGGCAACACCGCCGGCTTTGTAAGGCTGATCCGGGACAAGGGCGTCCGGCCCGCCGTGGTGGGCGTGGAGGTCATCAGCGACGAGATCCTGAGCCGGGACGTGGCCCAGGCCGCAAAGGACAACTATGAAGCCGCCCGGGCCGTGCTGGAACAGATCTGGCCCGAGGTGCTGGAGAGATAAAGGAGGAAACGAACGATGGAGAGCAGAATTTCCGGACACACCAAGCTCTATTGCTTGATCGGCTCCCCGGCCATATACAATTATCTCCAAGATAGAGTTCTTCCTGTGTTCAGTGTAGCAACAAGTACGGTGTTTTACGACTGAAAATATGGGAGATTTGCAGACTTCATAGCCGATAGCGCCTTTTATCGGACGGTAGCTTCTACTATTAACATTACGTTATTATTAAATCGTGCTTTCCCCACCACAAGGACAAGGGAAATGTATAAAAAATAAGGCATTTTACTGCTTTGTGATCTTTCCGGCTATAAAGATTTCCGGTCATGCTGTCTACGGTTTCCGGGATAAATGCGGTTCCCCTTTACTGTGACGAATTATTTTTGTTTTTTATTATGGAGTGATTGTAATTATCAAAGCAGAAAGAAGACTGCCGGAAAATGACCGGTCCGGGAATATATACAGATTTCTATATGAAAAGTAACGGATATTTGATATAGTCATCCCAAGGCGGCATCACTAGGTGAAGCTAGACATGGAACGACAGAACCTTAAGCGAGAGTGCTCCAAAGGGCTGGCGTGATGCGGCAGCCGCAGAAATTTGATCTACTGGAGGATGACCATGAAAAAATCGCATTATGAGAAGCAGGTTCTGGGGTATCCCATCTGTATTGATTTGCAGCCGCTTGGAAAGGACTTGCTCGTGCAGATCACCGGCGGCTGTGCGCCGCATATCGGCAGCATAAGCGTTGGCTATTGGGAGAAAGGTCGCAGCCATCTGAAAACTATTTTACTTCCGGAGCATCGGGATGACATTGTGGGGGATGAGTTCGCAAAAACACTGTCCGAACATCTTCACATAGCGGTCACGGTGATCTGCGGTATCCACTATGAAGCTCCTGGAAAGGATGGACTTGCGGAGATCGTGGCCTGCACAGAAAGGCTTTTGCAGGATATTTTGACAGAAACAAAGTGAAAGTAAGGTGCATGCCGGACACACAAAACGCCCGGTATGCACCATATTTTTTCCTCGCGCTTTTTGACATCATCTAAATAAAGTTCCGTTTCGTAATCCGTCCACTGAAGCAGAAATCCACTACTTGCGGACAAAGAGGCAGAATAATCACTTAAATATGTGCAAAAATGCAGATTGTTTTATGACATTTGTATAATCGAAATTAGGCAGGATTGTAGCAATGATAGAATTCTTCTGAAAATTCCTTTTGTCTCGCTTTTTCGACAAACCCTACCACAAAGAAAGCTTCCAGAATGGTATATTTTCCACATGGAGCAATAGCATCGCGATGGCGGAATACCGCAACTCCAGCTCCCAACGAATGCGCAGCCGTTGAGAGAACCAAAGGCCAAACGATTTTTCACGTGTGTGGGAAAAGAAAAAGGAGAGTTTTGTATGGATAACTCGGCGTTTGGAAAAGACAAAATCAAAAAGCTCATTTACTTGCTTCTGATTTTCGGTGCCTTTGCGGTTCTGCACAACTTTGTGCCGCAGGGGCTGGACCAAGCGGGCTGGGATGGGTTCTTGGTCCTCTTTGTCGCTGTATTTCTGTGGCTGACGGAAGCCGTTCCAATGGCGGTTACCGCTATCTTTGTCCTCTTCTTCGGCGCATGGGTCGGATTTGCGGCAGAAGAAGAGATTCTGGCCGGCTTCTCCGGAACTGGTACCTTTTTCCTGCTGGGCGCTATGATCATTGGCCAGATCTTCGCAAAAGTCGGCCTCGGCAAACGTCTCTCCCTGTATGTCCTGCCCATGTTGGGCAACAAGTCGAAGATGGTCCTGCTCAGCGTAATGCTGGGGACCTGCATCATCTCAATGTTTCTGGCGGACATCCCCACGGCGCTAATCTTCTTTGGTCTGTGCACGCCTCTGCTGGAGAAGAATGGCTGCGAGCCTGGCAAGTCCAACTATGGCAAGGCTATGATGCTGGGCATTCCTGTGGCTGCCGCTCTGGGTGGTATCGGCACTCCTGCTGGCAGTGGCATGAATGCTGTGACTATGTCTCTGCTCAAGAGCATCTGCGGTGTGGAGATATCTTTTGTACAGTGGTCCATAGTGGGCGTACCCGTGGCAATTGCCAGCACCATTGTGGCCTGGCTGTTCTTCTGCACCATCTTCAAGCCTGAGATGGACGTAGTGAAGGGTCTGGACTCTCTAAAGGAAGACCGCAAGAACATCGGTCCCCTGCGCGGCGATGAACTGAAGTTTGCTATTGTCTTTTCCGTTATGATCGTTATGTGGTTCATCCCCAAGTACACCGGTATCGACATGTACATGACTGCGTGGGCCGGCATCTTCGTAATGTCCATGCCTGGTATGAACATGGTGGATTGGAAGGAAGTCAACAGCAAAGTCGACTGGTCTGCATTCATGATCTGCGGCACCGCCACCGCTTTGGCCACCATGGTTGCCAACTTGGGTACCGGTGAGTGGCTCAGCGGCATCCTGGCGGATCTGTTCCTGAGCAAGGTTGCCGGAATGGGTATTCTAATCCTGCTGCTGGTCATCAACTTGATGATGATGGTCGGACACTATCCCATGCCTCAGGGCGTTTCCCTGGCTGGCCTGTGCCTGCCCGTGGTTGGCGCACTGGCGCTGAATCTGGGCCTGAATCCCATCGTGGTGTGCCTGCCCGTCTGCATGTCCACTAGCATGCTGCTCCTGGTCCCCATTGATCCTACCTGCTACACTACCTATTCCGGCGGTTTCTGGAAGATCAAGGATATGATGGGCACCGGCATCGTCATTACCATCGGCTATGTCCTCATCAACTCGGTCTGGACTGCGCTGATTGCAAGCGTGGGTCTGCTGGGATAATTTCCATACATCCAGGATACCATCTGCAGGCCCCAATATGAAAAATCGTATGGAGGTAGTGCAATGTATCAGATGGATGAAACTGATTATGAGATCCTGGAAATTTTAAAGGGCGACGGGCGATGCTCTTATTCGGACATTGCCGAGCAGGTCCATTTGTCCCGCGTAGCAGTCCGGGAACGGATCAACAACATGAAGGAGGGCGGCGTGATCCGCGGTTTTACTGTGGTAATCGATGCCAAAGCTTATCAAAAGCTGGCCGGTGTATTCATGGATATTGAAGTGGAACCCGGCAAGATGGATTCCGTGGCCCATCAAGTGGCTGCACAGGAAGAAGTAGCGGTGGTCTCTCAGCATACCGGAACGACGGGGCTGCATGTACATGCCTATATCGACAGCCCTGAAAAAGTAGCCAGTTATCTGGAAGAACGGATCTACAGCATCGACGGTGTCAAAAATGTGCAGACACAGCTTTTGATCCGTCAGTACAAAACGAATTCCTACCTAGCGCGTTACCAGGAGTGACGTGTTGAGCGGTGACAAATTTATAAGGAGGAAACCTTAGTATGTGGGAATTTAAATTCTATTCTCGCGGCGGTCAGGGTGCGGTCACGGCGGCCAAAATCCTGATTAACGCTGCAATCATAGAGGGAAAGTTCGGCCAAGCCATCCCCTCTTACGGCCAGGAACGCAAGGGCGCCCCTGTGTATACCTACGCTCGGATTGCTGACGACCCAATCAACGTTAAATCCTACGTCTACCGCCCAAACTGTGTAATCTGCTTCGATACCAGTCTGAAGGATCTGGATATCGACATCACAGAGGGCGTCCGCCCAGGTTCCACCCTGGTGGTGAATACCGATGAGGTCGATTACGTCAATAGTTCCTTTGAGAATGTGGCCAAGATTGACGCCAACAAGATCACCCACGAGATGCTGGGTGAGGTCCCCCCTAATGTCGCGATGTTGGGTGCCCTGGCCAAGGCCACGGGCTGTGTTTCCCTGGACAGCCTCATGCAGGCTGTGAAACTGAAAATTCCCGGAAAGGCTGGTGAACTAAATGCAAAAACTTGTGCAGCAGCGTATGAAAATGCTTGAGACTCTCCCTAAGATCCTGGGTCCCGTCTCTGTAAAGATCTCTGATGTTCACACTGGTGCCTGGCGGTATCGCCGGCCTGTCATCATTGATGACACCTGCATCCACTGTGGTATCTGTGCGGAATACTGCCCCTGCGGCGTGATCGAGAAGCAATCGGACAAAATGGTCATCAACTATACTTACTGCAAAGGGTGCGGCATCTGCACCGTGGAGTGCCCCAAGAAAGCCATCGACTTTGTCTTGGAAGCAGACTGCGAAAAGGAAGGGATGTAACGATGGGAACAATCAAGGCATTAGACGGTAACGCAGCAATCGCTTACGGCGTTATGCGTTCCAAAGTACAGTTGGTCGCAGCGTACCCCATCACCCCGCAGACCCCCATCGTGGAGACCATCTCCTCTCTGATCGATACGAAGCAGTATGATGCCACCTACATCACGGTGGAGTCCGAGCACTCCGCTCTGAGCGCCGTCATCGGCGCTGCCTCTACCGGCGTGCGAACTTTCACCGCCAGTGCCTCTCACGGCCTGGCTCTGATGCATGAGGTCACCGGCGTGACCTCTGCCTCCCGCCTGCCAGTGGTCATGGCCGTCGTCAGCCGTGCCATCCCCGGCCCCATGTGCCTGTGGTGCGATCATTCCGATATCATGACCCAGCGCGATCAGGGATGGATCCAGCTATTCGCCCAGAGTCCCCAGGAGGCCCTGGACATGACGATGATCGCCTACCGCACCAGCGAGGATGCGCGTGTTCTGATCCCCACTATGGTGGATATCGACGGATTCTTTTGCTCGCATCTGACCGAGCCGGTCAATGTTCCCACTGTTGAGGAAGCTGAGCAGTTCATTCAAGAGTTCAAGCCCGTCAACGCATGGCTAGATACCGACCGCCCTTACGCCATTGACAACCTGACCTCTCCCGCCATCTTTACGGAAATCAAGAAGTCTCAGGATCTGGGTATGCGCGCCGCTGCCGGCGTTCTGGACGAGCGTTTTGAGGAGTTCAGTAAGATTTTCGGCCGCAAGTACAGCCGCGTCATGTGCGATGGCACCGAGGGTGCAGATACTGTGGTGGTCTGCATGGGTTCTATGTCCGGTACTGTCCAACATGTGGTCCATCAGCTGCGCGCTGAGGGCAAGAAGGTCGGTATCGCCCGTGTGGTGGCCTTCCGTCCTTTTCCCCAGAAGGACCTAGCCAAAGCCCTGAAGGGTGCCAAGAATGTGGTCGTCATCGACCGCGTCTCTGCCATGGGTTCCATGGGGCCCCTATACGAGGAGACGCTGGCCAGCCTGAAGTTGAGCGGAAACAATGCCAACGCTTACAGCTTCGTCGCCGGTCTAGGCGGCCGCGACATCTGGGAGCAGACGGTGGAAGATGTGTTCGCCAAGGCGGAAGAGCTAGGTGCGAAGAACGCTACCTGTGATGAACCCATCTGGATCGATTTGAAAGAAAGTGAGGTGCGCAGCAATGGCTGAACTGGATCTGCTGAGTAAAGGCCTGACTACCTGCCAAGGCTGTCCCATGGAACTCGTTGGCCGTGCGGCACTGGAGGTTCTGGGTCCTAAGACTATCACGATGACACCTCCTAGTTGCTCTGCCATTCTGACAGGCAGCGGCGATGAGACTGGCTGGGGCATTCCCTCCGTTCAGACTGTCCTTATGAGCCTGCCCGCCTTTGCCTCCGGCGTCTCTGAAGCCCTGAAGATCCAGGGCAAGAACGATGTCACGGTCATGGGCTTCGCCGGTGACGGCGGCACCTTCGACATCGGCTTCCAAGCGTTGTCCGGTGCCATCGAGCGCGGTCACAAGGCGGTCTTCATCTGCTACAACAACGAGGCATACATGAATACCGGCAACCAGCGCTCCAGCGCTACCACGCTGGGGGCCTCCACCAAAACCACCCCCACCGGAAAGAAAGAAGTCAGCAAGAACATCGACTTCATGCTCCTACACACGCCTCTGGCCTATCAAGCCACTGCCTCTGTGGGCAACATCAGGGACTTCAAGCGCAAGCTGGCGAAGGCCGCTACCAAAGACGGTCCCTGCTTCATCCATGTGCTGACACCCTGCCCCTCCGGCTGGAAGTTCCCCACTGACCAGACCATCCAGATCGCAAAACTGGCGGCCAAGTGCGGTATGTGGCTGCAGTTTGAGCGGGAGGACGGCAAGATTACCATCAACCAGAAGCCCACTAATTTTGACCTGATCCCCGAGTATCTTGGAAAGCAGAAGCGCTTCAACCGCATTGACGATGAGATTCGTGAACGGATCATTGCTGAGGCAAAATCCCGCTACGAAACCCTGCAGCGTCTGGCGGGGCTGAACTGCCTGTAATCACACGCTTTGGGCACAGGGTACTGCTCCGTATTTACCTCCTGGAACAGTATCCTGTGCTTTTTTATCAACTCTTAAATAAGGAGCATCTCTATGGCGAAAATTATTTCAATTTCCGAGGCCGTGGATCTGATCCACGATGGTATGACCGTTGGCGTCAGCGGCTTTGGCGCATTTGCCTCTCCAGACAGCATTCTGGAGGGAATTGGCAAGAAATTTCGAAAGCAGAATACTCCCAAAAAACTGACTATCGTCTCCGGCGTCGCCCCTGGCGACTTCGTAGAGGACGGCTGCGGCATGTCCAAGATCAAGGATGACGGCATCATCGATACCCTGATTGCGTCCCACCTACGGATGTCTCCCCCCATTGGCCGGGCAGTCAGCGAGAACAAGATCGCGGCCTACACCATGCCCCTCGGCGTCTATGGCCAGTTGATGGCCGCCATCGGCGGCAAACGACCTGGCATCCTGACCCATGTGGGCCTGTACACTTATGCCGACCCCCGGCAGGAGGGCTGTAAGATTAATGACCGCGCCAAGGAGCAGGGCCGCGAAATTGTAGAATTGGTGAAAGTGGATGGGAAGGACTACCTGTTTTACAAGGCTTTTCACATTGACGCCTGCATTCTCCACGCCAGCTATGCCGATGAGTTGGGCAATATTTCCCTGCAGGACGAGCCCATCCGCGGTGAGCTGCTAGAGCTGGCTGCTGCCGTACACAACAACGGCGGCACGGTAATCGTAGAAGTAAAGAATATTGTGAAAGCTGGCTCTCTGGATCCCCGCCAGGTGCTGATCCACAAGTCCTATGTAGACTATTTGGTGAAGACGGAGAAGGAGGACAACATAGCTCTGGCCTACAGCCCCTCCCTCATCGGCGATATCCGTGTTCCTACTGAGGGAAGCGTAAAGCCCCTGGCGCTGTCCTACAAGAAGGTGATTACCCGCCGCGCAGTGATGGAGCTGCAGAAGGGCTCTCTGGTGAACCTCGGCATCGGTATTCCCGCCGGCGTGGCCAATGTAGCCAACGAGGAGGGACTCAGCGAGCAGGTGACGCTGTCTCTGGAGACTGGCATCTATGGAGGCGTACCTCTGGACGGTCCCCTGTTCGGCGCCTCTGTGAACCCAGACTCCATTACCCGCTCATCCGATATGTTCACTACCTACGACGGCGGCGGCCTGGATATGACCGTGCTGGGCGGTGCGGAGATCGACCCCTGCGGCAACGTGAACGTGTCCAAGTTCTCCGGCCGCTGCGTGGGTCCCGGAGGCTTTATCAACATCTCCCAGAACACGCCGAAGGTCTGCTTCGCTTTCTCCTTCACCTCCGGTAAGCAGGATATCGCCGTGGAGGATGGCAAACTGGTTGTCCGGCAGGATGGCAGCGGCGTGAAGTTCAAGAAGGCTGTGGAGCAGATCACCTTCTCCTCTATCTACGCTCAGGAGACGAATCAGACTGTGCTATTCATTACAGAGCGTGCAGTGTTCCGCCTGCTGAACGGGAAGGTGACCCTGACGGAGATTGCCCCGGGCGTGGATCTGCAGAAGCACATCCTGGATAAAATGGAGTTCAAACCGGAGATTGCCCCTGACCTGAAACTAATGGACATGCGCCTTTTTCGTGAGAAAAAGATGGGGCTGTCCTTCTGAAAACATCAGACCCGTTCCCGGGGAAGGAGACAACTATGAAAAAACTGATCATTGGCATCAGTGCTGCAGACGGTGTTCGTATTGGCTGGCGGTTATTGGAACTGCTACGGGAGATGTCAGAAGTCGAGACATACCTAGTAGTATCCCGGATGGCGGAACAGAATTTTCGCCTGGAGTGCGGAATTGAGGCGGAGAGAGTCAAGGCCTTGGCGAATCATTGTTATGAGCCAGAGAATCTAGCAGCCAAAATTGCAAGTGGATCCTTCTATACGGATGGTATGATCATAGCACCGTGCAGCATGAAGACCCTGGCGGCCATCGCACATGGTTATTCGGACAACTTGCTGGTCCGTGCGGCAGATGTCTGCCTGAAAGAGAACCGCCGCGTGGTGCTGATGCCGCGGGAGACGCCACTGAGCCTGATTCACCTGCGCAATATAACTGCGGCTGCAGAGGCTGGCTGTGCCATCATGCCGCCGATGCTGACGTTTTACAACCACCCGGCAGGAATGGAAGACCAGGTGGATCATGTAGTGGGGAAGGCCCTAATGCAGTTTGGCTTGACACCTGATTGTTTCCGCCCCTGGACGGGAGAAGAATATTGAATGGAGGAGTCCAATGGACCTGAAAGATTGTCTGAAAAAGATGGAAAATGCTGGTCGGTTAACCCATGTGAAGACCCCGGTGGATGCCGTACATGAACTTTCTGGTGTCTGCGCCAAACTGGACGGAGGCAAAGCTTTGGTATTTGACCGTGTAAAAGGCTACGACTATCCGGTCACCACCGGTATGTGGTGGAATCGCCAGAATGTGGCTGCCATTTTCGACCGGCCTGTAGATCAGCTCTCCGGCCTGTTTGCCGAAGCAGTGGCTTCTCTGCGGCAGAATCCGGTGGCACCGGTGATCGTTGAGGGTGCACCTGCACAGGCTGTATGGATGCCAAAGCCGGATCTGAGCAAGATTCCGGTCCCCACCCATGCGCTGTTGGACGGTGGTCCTTATTTTTCCAACTGCATCATCATCGCAAAGGACCCAGATACTGGTGTGCGAAATGCATCTATCCATCGGTTGATGGTCACCGGGCAAGACCGAATGGGGCTGTTGCTGGACATGGGCCGTCACCTGCGGGACTACTATGAGCGGGCGGAGGCCCGAGGTGAACCGCTGGAGATCACTATCAACAACGGAGCGCATCCTGCGTTCTTTGTTGCAGCGACTACTCCCAGCTCTGCGGCACCCATCGATGTGGATGAGTTAGCGGTAGCATCCTATCTGCTGGGAGAGCCAGCACGCCTGTGCAAGAGCCGGACGGTGGATGTGGAGGGCATCGCGGATGCCCAGATGATCCTGGAGGCGGAGATCCTGCCGAATGTCCGCGAGCCAGAGGGGCCCTTCGGCGAGGTCAGCGGCTATTACGCCACCCGCGCGGACCGCTGGGTTGTGAAAGTCAAAGCCATCAGTCTTCAGAAAGAACCTGTTATCCATATGCTGCATCCCGGTCGCGAAGTCTGGAATGGCCAGGGCCTGGGCATCGAAGCAAACCTGTTCCAGACCATCAGTAAACAGGTAAAGGGACTGAAGAATATCTACATGACGCATGGCGGCAGTCACTATCATGTGGTGGTGCAGATGGATCCGCCTAACAATGGAATGGCAAAAAACGCCATTATGGCGGCTTTTGCGGCGTTCTCTGATCTGCAGATGGTCACCGTGGTCAACAGTGACATCGATATTTATGATGCAGAGGATGTGGAACGTGCCCTGGTGACCCGGTGTGACCCAGCTAAGGACATCGTTATCATTCCGAACGCGTTCGGCCACGAATTGAACCCGGTGGCCAATGGAGGGAATGTCCTCTCAAAGATGGGCTTCGACTGCACCTATCCGGTTCCGAAGCCTGCCTCTTATACACGGGTCTCTTTCGCAGATGTGGATATTTCTCAGTACGAGATTGTCTAACAGTGCTCTGATCTGTGCGTTAGAAAGGGAAATCTCTGTACAACGATAGATGCACACGATATACCCGCTGAAACTATCTGATAATCTGGGAATACTATGGGGATACGCGGCATAACAGTGACTTTCCAGTATTCTCCCTATAGAGTGCGTCAGAGGGCCTTGGCCCTCTGACGTATATATTTCATCTGCATGAATGTTCTCAATATGCCTCTCAATTTGCGTCTGGTTCAAAGCCTGTTTCAGATCCTCTAGAACTTCTCTAGAATGTGCACCCACGCTTCTGCGGACTCTACAACCCGCATTAGTTCAATCAAAAAGTCTCGCTGAGCAATCCCGTTGTTGAATGCTTCCCATGTGATACTGCCCTTCATGAGGCGGGCGTAATATTTTTGTATGCCCATTTGCAGAGTTTCCACACCTCATCGCTCTGAAGATTATGCTCGAAACTGGCTCTGGCGCCCACTTCCTGGCAGGCCTTTTCGCTCTCGCCAGATGCAATCCGCTCATAGTATAGAAATTTCTCCCCCCTACTTATGTAGAAGCCGCCTGCCACATAGCCGACACTCCCACAGTGCGTTGCCTGCCTGGACGGCTCTGCATAGCTCGATGTACAGGAATGACCAGATATTCTGAAATGTGTACTGCTCTACGAGAACTGCATCAACGCCTTCCCGGAACACAGGCTATAGTGGATGGCGCAGTCTACGTTTTTTTCCGCGTCTGTATACCGGAGAAGTTGGGGCGTTGCCTCGTAGTGCCAACCATGGACATAGGGTTGGAGGTGCATAACCGGACAACTGAAGATAAACTTCCAGCTCCTGCATCGGCCAAAGCTCGTCCCCAATGTTGTCTGCCAATGATTCGCTGCTAAAAAATGCGGTGACCGCCTTGCCATAAGAGAATGGTCCACGATCTTCGATCCAATAGCACGTCATGCCAAAGTCCACCTGAAGTGGAAACGTTAGTTTTGGGAATGATATATAAACGCCGCCTCTCGACTGGAATAGCATCCGGCAGATCAAGTCTCAACTCACCAATGGGAACTTTCAACAGGAGCTGTTTCACACCTACGAGAGGTAATGTGGTAAAATACAACATACAAATCCAAAGAGAAGGGCGCTTCCATGAAAGATATGTCGGCACAAAAGCATATCCCCTCAACGGGGGCAGGCAGGGAGTCGACAGAAGCCCCGTGGGAATGCTCCTGGGAATTATAGGCTCCAACCTTATTTTCAGCATGATCTGGACGCATACAAAGAAGGCTTTGCGGAGGGTTCCTCTCTGCGGGACTGTTTGTGGGAAGAACTGTACAGAAGCATCAACATCGCGGAGATCAACGATGGCGCGATCACACATGAGCATGCCAATTATCTGCGTCAGAAGTTTCTGTGGGTAAATGAAGTGCCTGATTTTACAAACTGCAAGCGTGTGCCCGGAAGAGCTTATAACGGTGCCAACGGGAAGAAAATCGCAACCGAATATCAGGGCGAGCGATGTATACTGGAATTTCCCCTTTCCGGTCAGGGAAGAGGACGGAGCTGTCCTACACGAATAGCCGTATCTTGCCAGTACTATATTCAACATGGTTGGAATCCCTGCACAAGAAACCATCCTGGGGACCTATGATGTGGGGGCGAGAATCGTCTGTGCCTGCAACAATTTTACCGCAGACGGAAGAGAGCTGTTTGGCATCTGTTCCATCAAGAATATCGCTATGGATTCTGGACACGGCGGCACCGGAACGGAGTTGGAGGACATTCTGGATACCATTGAAAAGCAGTAGTACGTGAATCCAGTGGAAGCGCTGCAACACTTTTGGAATGTCTTTGTGGTGGACGCGCTTCTGGGAACCTTTGACCCACACAACGGGAACTGGAGGTTCCTGTATCACAATGATGACACCCAGTCCGCAACGTTGGCCCCGGTCTATGATTGCGGTAGCTGTCTGCTGTCCCTGGCAGATGTCCAGGTGAGGCGGGCAGTCTTGTCAAATCAGGATGAACTGAACGCCCGGATTTACCGCTTTCCGACTTCGGCTATCAAGCAGAATGACCGGAAAATCAACTACTATGATTTCTTGATGGCGGCTGAAAACAAGGACTGCAATGCGGCGGTCATGCGCATGATGCCGCGATTCCATCTGGACGAGATGCAGGCTTTCATCAGAGAAGTTCCTTTCCTGGATGAACTGCAGCGACAGTTTTACCAGACTTATCTGTCTGCCCGAATGGAAAGACTCATGATCCCTGTGCATCGACGGATTATGGAGCAACAGCAGCATCTATCACCGAGACTTCATATGTGAGTGTAAAGTTCAGGACCGCTTCCGAATTTTCGGAAGCGGTCCTGAATTTGCTAACAAATTGATAACTCTGTCCGGTTGGAGCGGCTATTGAGGTCAGGGCATAGTATTGTGTGCCGCTGATAGGAGGCGATTCATGATGCGTGATTATATGAAAGCCCTCTGCTACAGGTTCGAGACGACATCCTGCAGGGCGGAGTATCTGGACAGGAAGATTGAACGGACACACAGGCAGCTTACCCGTTTGCTGGATGAGCCGGAGCGGAAGCTGCTCCTGAAGATGGCGGATCTGGAAGATGCTCTGCGGGAGGAAGCCTGCCTGAACAGCTTCATATCTGGCTACCGCCTGGCTCAGGGCATCCAGCAAGAATTGCAGGCAGACCAACCACCCCGTACAACTTTGAAAACGAGGACGAACAGCAAGTCGGTGAGCTGGCAGGAAAGGAGAGATGATGGATGGGGAAGAAACGCGCCAATGGCGAGTGCAGTATCCGCAAATGGAAGGATGGCTGGTGGGAGGGGGTCTACACGGCCTTCTATGACCCAGCGACTGGGAAGCAGAAAATTAAGAATGTGCTGGGTAAAACCCAAGCAGAGGTCAAGGAAAAGCTGAAAAAGGCCATCGCGGACAGCCAGCGGCTGGACATGAACCGCAGCGGCACCCATACGGTAAAAAGCTGGGTGCTGATGTGGCACGAGGTCTATGCCGAGCCCCGGCTTCGGGAAAACATCAAGGACTATTATTGAACTATATCAATAACTACATCATCCCCGAACTGGAGGACATCAAGCTGGACAAGCTCACCACGGTTCAGATCCAGAAGTTCTACAACGATCTCCAGAAGAACGGGCGGGTACAGCGGTACCAGCATATTCAGCTGAAAAACAAAGACCTGAGCGTCCGGGTGGTCCACAGTATCCATACTTTACTGAACAACTTGGCGGAGCGGCTGATCCTAGTGAACCCCGCCAGGGGCTGCAAGCTGCCAATTCGAGCGTTACTGTATAGGGCTTGGAAATATTCCAAAGGAAAAACGAGAACAGTACACTCAGCTGCTCGGGAAAGAAAAATTTAATAGAGAGGGTGTGCTTGTTCTAAACATTATCAATCGGATTGAGGAAAACGACAAGATAGATTTTCTGCTCCGCCTTTTGGAGGGTATATTAGACGGAGAAATAGATGACATAACGTATAGACGGCTTATGGTCCCAGTACATCGCACACTATATTCGGACTTGCTATATTTAAAGGACCATGTTACCAAAAAGCCAATAGAAATTGGAGGAAGAGAAGAGTTTGGCTTAGCTGCGAGCGGCTTAATTTCATCGGACGGTTTAGGATGCTTTCCAAAAGAAATCAACTTGCTGTCGTGATCGTAGCTTGCAATCGAAAACACAGACGCTGATGACCTCTACATGCCGTTTGGTACCTTTAAGGAGTCGGTACGAAAAGCTTACGTGAAGATAAAATTACTGACAAGAGAGAAAGCTGCTCTATTGCATTGGTTTAAGAGGATCCGTTTTTGAAAATTCGGGAACAGCAGATTGGAGCGTGCCTAAAGACAGTAAATGTCCATCCAGCATAGGCATGGTCAAATCTTCCATCTCTAGCGCTACGTCACCATTGTAGCCATACATGCGGACAACAGAGAAAAATTCGATCCACCATTGCAGGCTGTGGCCTGCCCCTACAGCCACATAGTTCCAGGACCGGTCTCGGAAACAATCGATCGGTTTTGTGTCCAACATGCCGTTGGGCCCGTATGCTCTGCGTTCTCTGCGGGCATCCTTGGCGTGAATGTGGTACAAAGCGCCTTCTGCTCCCAATACGCGAGCGGCTTCTATGGGGTCTCCCCCCATCCAGAAAAGATGCGAAGGATCCAGATTCATACCGATGATTGGGCCTATGGCTGTACGGAGACGCAAAAGCGTTTCCGGATTATATACCAGCTGCATTCCGTGATTTTCCAGTGCGATTTGTTCGATTCCGCGATTTCTGGCCATATCTGCTAGCAGTGTCCATTTTGGAATTGCAACTTCATTCCATTGGTATTCCAAAATACCTGGTGTTTCGGGAGGCCAGGAAGTCGTGATCCAGACAGGGGTTTGATCCCCAGGGCAGCCAGCAGGAAGTCCGCTCATCATAATAACCTTTTTTACGCCCAGATACTCAGCCAGCTGGAAGGTTTTCTCTGTAACCTGCCAATCACGAGTATAGGCCAGCGGATTCCCAGAACAATTCAGAGCGCAGAGCGACAGCCCCCTGCGGCGGATTTCATCGTGCCACTTGATACGGGCGGAGTTGGAAGTTACCAGAGCCTCCAAGTCAATGTGCGGAGCATTGGACCAATTACCTGTCCCGATCTCCACTGCTGATACGTGGTGCGTACAGCAAAAGTCCAGCATGTCGGGAAATGGCATATCCAGTGTACAGGTTTTGATGGCCAGCCTCATGAGAAATCCTCCTCTATATGGAAGTTGTAAAAATGGGCAGCACCGCTGTATACAGCGGTGCTGCCAGGAGAAAAGAAGACAAAGAGAGCTTGAACGTTTTGGTGTGCTTAATCTACCCAGGGATCGATCAAAACTTTCATACTCTCCTTTGTCATGCTGGTTTGAATGGCCTGTTCCGCTGCGGAAAGAGGATATTTGTGACTGAAGAGCCTCTCCCATGGAAATTGATTTTTAGCGCGCAGCATCATTTCCATAACGGTTTTATAGCCAGTATGCGTATGGTTTGTCATACCGATGATGCGCAGGTTATTGGCACAGATTTCATGGACATTTATATCGGTGCCTCCGCAATCCACAAAGTTGCCGGGTTCCAGGTACATACCGGCTTTACGCAGGTATTTCAATCCCTCGGGGAAGACTTCAGGACGTCCAACGCATTCAACCACAATGTCAGCGCCCCGTCCGTTGGTTTCTGCTTTGATACGGGCGATCCGCTCCTCGGGGGTGGTATTTTCCGTATTCAGGACCACATCGGCGCCAAAAGCTTTGGCAATATCCAGTTTGTAGTCGGAAATATCGGTGGCAATGATTTTCCCGGCACCCATCATTCTGGCCATAGCAATGTGCGCGATGCCAAGAGGGCCGGAGCCCTGAATGACCAGGCTGTCTCCAAAATTAAATCCCTCCAGGGAAAAGCCGCTGAATTCCCGGGCTTTTTCCAGCGTATAAGTTACGCACATGACTTCAGTGAAACAGGCCAGCTCATTGGGAAGTCCGTCGGGAATCTTGTAAACGCGTGTTCCGGGTTCAATATAGAGGTATTGGGAAAAGCCGCCATAGAGATGGTTCCCGTCATCACAGGAGCGCATGTTTCCATAACTGAACTGCAGATGTTCACACCAGGGATAATTGGGAATGTTCTTGCAGTACCAACAGTTCCCACATACCACATCCGGACAGATGGTGACTCGGTCTCCAACTTGCAGATAATCCCCATCAAAGGAGAGATTTCTGGCCCCCTCTTCATCAATGGCCACGATTTCCATAGCGATCTCATGACCTTGAATAATAGGAAAGGGCAGATCAATCTCGTTTTCAGTCCCTTTGTATTGAACAGTTTCTCCACGATAGCTGTGCTTATCCGTGCCGCAGACACCGGCCATCAGAACTTTGCAAATAGCAGAGCCCTTACCCAGTGCAGGCATGTCAAATTCACGGATTTCTACATGACCAGGCTTAACCAAGACTGCTGCCTTGACTTTTGATTCCAATTTTGTTCGACCTCCTTTGGAATGCTATTCTGAAATCCATCAGTCCGCGCAAAACTGCGAATCGTCCATCCAGGGATCGATCAAAACCTTCATACTCTCCTTTGTCATACTGGTTTTGATGGCCTCCTCCGTCGCGGAAAGCGGATATCTGTGACTGAAAAAGCGATGCCATGGGAATTGATTTTTGGTGCGCAGCATCATTTCCATAACGGTTTTATATTTGGTGTGCGTGTGGTTGTTCATGCCGATGATACGCAGGTTATTGGCACAGATCTCGTGGACATTGATAGTTGTGCTGCCGCAATCCACAAAGTTGCCGGGTTCCAGGTACATACCGGCTTTACGCAGGTATTTCAATCCCTCGGGGAAGACTTCAGGACGTCCAACGCATTCAACCACAATGTCAGCGCCCCGTCCGTTGGTTTCTGCTTTGATACGGGCGATCCGCTCCTCGGGGGTGGTATTTTCCGTATTCAGGACCACATCGGCGCCAAAAGCTTTGGCAATATCCAGTTTGTAGTCGGAAATATCGGTGGCAATGATTTTCCCGGCACCCATCATTCTGGCCATAGCAATGTGCGCGATGCCAAGAGGGCCGGAGCCCTGAATGACCAGGCTGTCTCCAAAATTAAATCCCTCCAGGGAAAAGCCGCTGAATTCCCGGGCTTTTTCCAGCGTATAAGTTACACACATGACCTCAGTAAAACAGGCCAGCTCATTGGGAAGCCCGTCCGGCACCTTATAAAGCCGGGCTCCGGGTTCGATATACATGTATTGAGAAAATCCGCCGTAAAGGTGTTTTTCTGAGTTGCTGGAGCGGTTGTGTCCATAGTGAAACTGCGCTTTCTCACACCAGGGATAGCTGGGAATATTTTTGCAGTACCAGCATGTTCCGCATACCACATCCGGACAGATAGTGACACAGTCGCCGACTTGCAGATAATCCCCGTCAAAGGAGAGGTTTCTGGCTCCCTCTTCGTCAATAGCAACAATTTCCATGACAAGTTCATGCCCCTGAATAATCGGGAAAGGAATGGAAAATTCATCCGGCGTTCCTTTGTATTGTACAGTTTCGCCGCTGTATGTATGTTTATCCGTGCCGCAGACACCAGCCATCAGGACTTTACAGATGGCGGCTCCTTTACCTAGGGACGGCATGTCAAATTCTTGGATGGCAATTTGACCGCTGGCTACGGTCACGGCTGCTCTCACTTTTTCACTCATACGTGATCCTCCTTTGAGGGGAGTTCCCCCGGTTATGTTTTCCGGATAATCAGTTCCGGTTCAAACATAATTTGATTGACCTGATGGTATGGTTCTTTTGATGTAATCATCTCCACCAAAACTTTCATGCCATGAGAACCAATTTGATAGTCTGCCTGTGCGATAGTAGTCAACGGATAATCCAGATATTGGTCGTTGGCAATATTATCGTATCCCACGATGCTGATTTCCTCAGGGATTTTGTATCCGCTGTCACGGGCGGCACTGAGTGCTCCAATGGCTACGATATCTGATGAGCAAAAGATACCAAAAGGAGGGCGCTGAACCCGCAGAATCCTTCCCAGTGCCCGGTAACCATCTTTAAATGTTAGATTGTCATATAAGATACGGCTCTTCAAAAACGGAAGGTTTTTCTCCCGGAAAGCAGTTTGCAGTCCCTGCGTCCGACTGGTGGCTACGGAGATTCGTTCTGGGCCACTTAGGAAAAAAATGCTGTTTTTGCCCTGTCCTAAAAGATAATTGGCGGCCAGGTATGCACCGCGAAAATCATTGTTTATGACATAGCTTACAGAGTTATATGAAGCGCCGCAGCGAGATAAAAAGAGAAAGGGGATTTGAATATTATGAAAGTTTTCCTCTCGTACCGGGACAGCTAATAGTCCTGCCACATCCAATCTTTGAATGCGCATCAGCTGCTCGACCTCGAGCTCTGAGTTTTCTCCGGTGTGGCAGGCTACTACAGAATAGTCGTGAGCTTTAGCGATATCTTCTACACCTCGCCAGAGACGGGCAAAGTATGGATTGGAGACATCCGGTACCAAAAATCCCACGATTTTCTGCCGCTCTTCCGGCAGACTTTGCTTCCCAAATTGATAGTGGCTGGCTCGGGCCACCTCGACAATTCGTCGGCGTGTGCTCTCGGATATTTCTGTACTTTGATTTAGGGCTTTGGATACTGTGGAGACAGACGTCCCTGTCATTGCAGCCAATTCTTTGAGGGTGATTTTTTTCGCCATAAGGACCTCCAGTTTTCTGTAAATGCAGCAGTGTCATATCAGTTTCCAGTATAGGAGGTGGGCGAAAAAGAAGCAAAGAAAAATAATGGATTGAAGAGAAAAGATGTGAAGGGGCGGCTTGGTTCAACAAGCCGCCCCCTTGTACGGCTGGTGCTCTGATTGCTTGATTAAGGAGGACTATATCAGTGCCACGTCAGATAGCCTTCGGCATTTTCTGCGGTGACCATCGTGCAGGCGGTATACTGATCCTCAGAAGCGGTTCCGTTGACGATAAGTTCATACAGAGCTTTGACGCCTTCCTCAGCCATAATGCCGGGAGTTTGAGCGACAGTGGCAGTCATGCCGCCGTCCAGAATGGACTGGGCACCATCAGGCGAACCGTCAAAGCCGATGACCTTTACATCCCGTCCGGCGGCTTGGACAGCGGTGGCTGCACCCATGGCTCCGGTATCACTGGTAACATAAATGCATCGTAGGTCAGGATACGCGGTCAACAAGTTTTCAGTAATACCCATGGCGGTTCCCTGGTCGCCGTTGCAGGGCTGGACGTCTCCTACCAGTTCAATGTTTTCGGCGTCGCCCAAGCCGTCTAAGTAGCCGTTCGTCCGGTCGGTATGGCACTGATTGCCTAGTGTGCCGGTGATGATGGCTACCTGACCGCTTACATTTTTAACCGTCCATTCGCCGGCCAAATAGCCGCCGTCGTAGTTGTTAGTTCCGATAAAGGCTGCTACCTCGGCGCCCTCATCGGCATTCGTATCCAGGCAAATGACAGGAACATCTTTCTCGTTGGCTTTTTTGATGGTATCCACAACCTCTGCGGTACCGCACGGAACAATTAAAACACCATCGACCCCACTTTCCAGATAGGATTCGAACATGGTGATCTGTTCATTTACACCGTCCTCCAGAGGCGGAGCGGAAGAAACGATCTCAATCGTATATTTATCATTGGAGAGCTCAGCAGCCGCTGCTTCGGCAAATTCCTTCATGGCAACGAAGTAGGGATTGGACAGCGTTTTGGGGAGCAGAGCGAATGTCAGGGTGGAAGCTCCTTTGCTTCCGGAAGTTTCCTGTTCTTCGGAAGTTTCCTGTGCAGAAGTCCCGCCGCAGGCGGTCAGGGTAAGGCACAGCGCAAGGGTCAACAAGATCGCAAGTCCTCTTTTCATGTGGTTGTCCTCCTTTAAAATGATGTTATCCCGTAAAGCAATTTTACAGCTTGTGAGATCTGAAAGAATCAATCAACCCGTTTTGCGGCCCGGGCCTTGCGTTGCACGTCGACAATGACGGCCAGCAAAATAACCGCACCGGTAATCATCTGCTGATAATAGGTGGAGACTTCCAGCAGTACGATAGCATTTCGGATAATAGCTACCACAATAGCACCTAGAACGGTGCCTACGATATTTCCTTCTCCGCCCAGAACAGACGTCCCGCCCAAGACCGAGGCGGCCACAGCTTCCATTTCGTAGGATTGTCCGGCGTTTGCCTGCGCGGCACCCAGACGAGCTACATATACAACACCCGCAATGGCTACCATGATGCCGGAAATGATGTACACTTTGCACTCGTTCCATCTGATCTTGATGCCGGAAAGACGGGCGGCCTCCCGATTGGAACCGACTGCTAAAATATAGCGGCCCGTGGCGGTGTAGGAGAGAATAAATTGGCCGATAATGGCAGCTGTTACAAAGATTATGACAGGAACTGGAATCCCCAGGAAATCGCCGCTTCCGATCCAGCGGAACGTGTCGCTAGAAATGGAGATGGGGCTTGCCTGCGTAATTACCAGCGTTAGACCCCGGCAAAGATACATAGTGCTCAACGTCATGATAAATGGAGGGATGCTCAGCCGAGAAATCACACTGCCGTTGACAACGCCTACTAAGGCACCGACCAAAATACTGGCCAGGATTGCTAGGAGGACGGACCCTTGGTTTTCCACGATATAAGCTGCAACCACACCTGTCAAAGCCAATAGAGAGCCCTGGCTCAGGTCAATTCCGCCTGTCATCAGTACGAAAGACATACCCAACGCCATGATGACATATACCGCCGCCTGCAGAAGAACGCTGGTGAGATTGCTGACGGTCAGAAAGCGAGGATTTGCCAGAGGGAGTACGATCATCAACACAACCAGCGGTACGGCTGCCGAGAGCCAGGGATAGTCGAAATGTATTTTGCGTTGCGGACTGAGAGCGGCTGCGGAAGTATCTTTCAAGTGTTTCATGGCACTTTCCTCCCTATATCGAATAACTCATAATCTTTTCCTGCGTGGCGTCACAACGGGCAATGTTTGCGGTAATACGGCCATCCCGCATTACTAGGATTCGGTCACAGATGCCCAAAATTTCTGGCAGTTCGGAGGATATTACAATGACAGCGGCTTCCTGTGCCACCAGATCATTTATGATTTGGTAGATTTCACTTTTGGCACCAATATCGATGCCTCGTGTAGGTTCGTCAAAAATATAGATGCTGGCTTCAGAGCAAAGCCATTTGGCGAAGACCACCTTTTGCTGATTACCGCCGCTGAGAAATTTGCTTAGACGGGTGATGTTCGGAGTTTTGATACGAAGCTTTTTTCGAAATTCTTCAGCTGTCGCCCGCTCTTTGCGGCCATCCAGAATACAACCTTTGCGGAATTTGCGCTTGAGCGATGGGAGTGTGATGTTCTCCTTTATGGACTTGGTGAGAAGGAGTCCCTCAAATTTGCGGTCCTCCGGCAAGTAGCCGATCCCGTGAGCAATGGCGTCTGATGGAGCGTGGATTTTGACGGGTTCTCCATCAATCAGAATATCTCCCGCGGTACGGGGAATGGCACCCACGATGGCTTTGGCGGTAGAGGTGCGTCCGGAACCCACCAGTCCGGAGAGACCGAGCACTTCCCCCTTATGCACTTGAAAAGAAATGTCATAAATGGTGTTTGGAACCTGAATGCCGCAGACCTCCAGCGCTACTTTTCCGATATGGCTTTCTCTCCGGGGAAATTTCTCATCCAGTGTCCGGCCAACAATCATGTTAATGACTTTATCCATATCGGCGGTTTTGCAATCATCAATTTCTCCCGTGAGTGATCCGTCTCTAAATATGGTGGCCCGATCACCAATCTGCTTGATTTCCTCCATGCGATGAGAAACGTAGATAAAAGTCACGCCTTTTTTCTTCAAGGTGGTAATAATATGGAAAAGATTCTGAATCTCATTTTCTGAAAGAGAAGAGGTCGGTTCATCCAGAATAACGATCGACGGATTCTGTGAAAAGACTTTTACAATTTCCACAATTTGTTGATCTGCTACGGAGAGCCGCCTCACCTGCGTTCGCGGATTGATGTGGTTTACGCCCAACTCACGGATCCAACGGTCACACTCACCATACATCCGTTTCCAATCAATTAATCCTGATGCATTTCGGGGTTCACGGGTCAGAAAGATATTTTCCGCAACACTTAAATGAGGGATTAGACTATTTTCCTGAAAGACGGTGCCAATCCCCAGTTTTCGGGAGTGAAGCGGATCTGAAAGATATACAGATTTCCCATTCAAATAGATTGCGCCGCCTTCGTCTGCTTGATAAACGCCAGTTAATATCTTGATAAGAGTTGATTTACCGGCTCCATTTTCTCCCAATAGAACATGGACGTCTCCACGGCGGATTTCGAAGGATATATTATTCAGGGCTTTGACGCCAGGAAAGGTTTTTGAGATATTCTCAAAACGCAAAATGCTGTCCGACATATCCAAATCAAATCCTCCTTTTGCTGCGCATTGTGGTGGTTTTGTATAAATTTAAATTAGCAGTCTCGTGGTGGTAAAGCAATGTTTTGAAAACGAAAAAAATTTCAATAAAACGAAAAAGGTTTCGGTGCAATTGCAACTTCCTAAGACCGGGAGAAAGAATAAAAAGAAGATGATAAAGTTCTTGAGTTTACAAAAGAAGTATTATCAAGAATATAACCCATTATAATACAGTTGAAGTCCCGACTCACCAACAACATCTTCTAGTAAGAGGTATTTCACATCTACGAACAGAAGCTTGTCCCACGGGATGAACTGGTTCGTGAAAGCCGGAAAGTCATGCTGGAGTTATCCCAGCAGATGGGGGAGAAGGTGTATGAGCTTACCCGGGTGAAGCGGATGATTTGGAAGCTGTCTCAGCAGATGGGTAATGTCAAAGGAAAGAAGTTCTACTAATATCTTCTGAAGTCTATGAAGCGACATATGGGTGAGAAGGATGCAGCCGAGGCAGCAGAGTATCTCCGCCGCGCAGCCGAACAGAACCATCCTTGGGCCAGATGTCTGCTGGGGAAGCTGTGCCTCACGGGAAGCGGCATCCCCAAAGATGAAGAAGCGACCCGAAACTGCTTCCGGATGGCGGATTCGTATGGCCATCCCCATGCTCGATATGTTCTGGAACGCCAGAAACTGCCGTTCACAGTGTCCCGTCTACTCTGCCACATGAGCTATATCTTCCAGCACAATGCTGCTGCCGTGACTGCACAGCCGAGGCTGCACATCGACTGCAAGCAGATGCAAGAGCTCCAGAAGCTGCGGATCGCTCTGGGCCATCAGCCAGACAACCATGAAGAAGAACAAACCCGGTCCCGGGGCGGCATGACCATGAAGGGGTGGTAAGGTTCTGCACTGCATAAAACTCAGATGCGAATTCTGAAAATTGTTTCTGCTTTGAATAATTACAGATTCTTTCGTGATACTCCGTCTTTTTATTGCTGATTTAAAATTGCTCATGTTGCGGCGCGAAACTGTATAACTTTTTCCAATCGGGAGCCTGTATGTAGGAGGACTTATTCCTTACTTCACACAGGAGGCCTATTTATGACCGAAGAAAATTACAATTACCGAACCAGTCAGGCGCTGCTTCGCAATCCGTTTCCCGGCAACGGAAAGTTGAAAATCCCCATCATTCCAAAGTTCCAAGAAAAGCCCGGAGACTTTGACGATCTTTTATGGATGGACTTTGACAAGATCCATCTGCAGAATCAGAATTGTCTTGACCGGACCATCTCAGATAAAAGTGACTTGTCTGCTGCTCGTAAAGCACCGGTATTACCGGCTTTCACGGGCCGTTTCATGATACGCGGATGATTGGAGTATCCTTCGGGGTACTCTGATTTTTTATTGTTAATTGGAAAGCGGAGCCGATTGCTCTGGCCATCGGCGTGGATGCCAAGACCCTATCCGGCATCCTGGGCCACACCAAGGCCAGCTTCCCCCTGGACACCTACGCCCACGTCACCGACGATATACAGCGGCAGACGGCCCAGGTGATGGACACCTTCATGACCGAGATCTTCGGAAAGGGGCTGATACCATGGCAAAGCGGCGAAAGCCCGGCAGTGGCAATCAGATCGGCGATCACCTCTGGGAAGGGCGGTATTCACCCGGAGGGCCGGACGGCAAGCAGAGCTCCCGGAATGTCTACGGCCATATCCCGGAAGAGTGCGAGGAGAAGCTGAGAGTTCTGATTGCCGCCATGAAAGCGAAAAAAGAAACTCCCGCGGATGCGGGAGTTTTCCTGTCTGTGGTATTTCTGTGGTCAATCAAAAACAGCAAAAATTTAGAACACTGCAAATGCACGAAAAAGTTGCAAAAAGCAAAAAAGTTCCTGATTTCGCAAGAAATCAGGAACTTTTTGGTGGAGACTACTGGACTCGAACCAGTGACCTCCTGCGTGTGAAGATCCGTCCGGACATCAAATGCCTGCTATTGGGCGCTTTCCGGTACTTTTTGCTCCGCTTTTTCGTAACAAGCAAGAGGTCATTGTCCACTGTGTCCACCCGCTGATATCCGGATATTGGTCAGCGTATTGGTCAAAGTCCCGGCTCCGCTCAATGCGCGGAGCCGGGAACTCTTTCCGCAAGTGGTGGCCTTGTTTCCGTGATGGTAGCTTGCAATCGAGAAAATGTCAAGTGTTGTTTTCGGTTCAGGCAATTCGTCGCACACTGGCCCTACTGTACCACGTGGTGAGGAAGTGTATCAACAAGAAGAAACATATTAAAAGACAATTGCTGAGTGATTGAATGGTTTCCTGATTCGCTGGTGCTGTTTATTTGCCATTGGATTTACTATTGGATTGTTGAAGATGCCCTAGGGCGATAAACGAGGCCTTGGCCTGCGCTGCACAATTTCCCATCTTGAATCGGGGCAGTATGGGCAAAGAAAAGTTTCCAAATATGACGCATTTACAACAAAATATGATGGACATGCGACAGCCAGTATGTTATTCTGTTGCCATCAAGACTGGGAGGGCCGTTACACTATGGAAAACGTAATTGCTGATCGGGTAAAAAACACCCGCCTTACCAAATCTCAGCGAAAGATTGCCGAGTTTTTTATTCAGCACCCAGAACGAGTAGGCATGAGCTCTTCCATGGAAATGGCCAGGGCCATTGGTGTCAGCGATGCCTCCATCACCCGTTTTGCCAGAGCCATCGGGTATGAGGGCTTTACCGATTTGAAGAACGACATTTACAGCAGTCTGGCCAGCCAGGCTGCCGGTGGAATCAATAACTTGTCTCTGGCAGAACGTTTTGAAGCCAACCGCACTCAGTTTGGGGGAGATTCCCCTGCGGAGTACATAGGAGTAATCCAGTATAATCTGGAACGGACGTTCCGGCAAAATGGCGAGCAACAGTTTCAAGATGCTGCAGAGCTATTGCGGAATGCCGAGCACCGTTATATCATTGGTTTCCGGGGATGTCTGGGTGTAGCCAGTCAATGTGCCTGGCTGCTGCGTTTTTTGCTGGATCACGTCATCCACATCTGTGACGAAGGGCCAGGCGGCATTGGCAGCCTGCAAGATATTCAGCCGGGGGACTGCGCCCTTCTGTTTTCCATGAACCGTTTTTACAAGACTGATCTGAGGTTGGCTCGTTTGGCCCGGGATCGCGGGGCATCGGTAATATTGGTCACTAACAGTGTTCTCTCCCCTTTAGCTGAGCTGGCCCATATATTACTGATCGCGGAGTCTAAAAATGTTAGTTTTTTCAATTCTTCCATGGCGTTAAATCTGATTTCTGAATATTTGGTAACCCGTTTAGCCCAGCTGCTGCCAGAGGACTATCGCCACCGGGCCAGTGAGCGCGACGAATTGACCGAGGAATTGCGCTTGTGAAATATCAAGCAAATAACGTGTAAAAGAACAGGCTTTTTTGCCTGTTCTTTTACGTATTACACAAAATTTTTGTTGTATTTTCTTCAAAAGTATAATTGACTTTTGCAAACACAACAATATATTATAATTGTAGCATACACAACAAAAGGACCAAGCACAACGTGTACACGTCTTTCTCCGGCCGGCCACCGGAGCAAACAAGAAGAAGGAAGGCACTATGATCGTCTATTTAAGTGAGTACATCTATCCCCCGGCGGTAGAAAAACTGAAGCAGCATGCCACTGTAGTGGATAATTTCAATCAGATTGAGGATATCGATGCAATCATCTTGCGGAATATCCCGGTAACAGCGGAGATGATGGACCGCGCTAAAAAGCTCAAAGTTATCGCCAAACACGGAATTGGCTGCAATACTATTGACGTGGCAGCCGCTAAGAAACGTGGGATTCAGGTGATTTACACACCTACGGCCAACGCCGATTCGGTGGCGGAAATGACGGTAGGCCTGTTTCTTTTGCTGGAGCGCAGAATGTACGAGGCCAATGTGAAATGCCGCCGCGGCGAGTTCAAGACCATCGCTCCCCGGAACTTTTTGGGAACAGAGATCCGAGGGAAGACATTCGGCCAGATCGGCATGGGCAATATCGCTCAGAGAGTTGCCCATATTATGCGGGAAGGCTTTGGAACAAAAGTGCTGGGTTACGACCCGTTTATTTCGGCAGAGGAAGCGGCAAAACGAGGCTTTGAAAAAGTGGAAACGCTGGAGGAGCTGTTGGAACAGTCTGATCTGGTAAACATCAACGTGCCCCTGGCCCCCTCCACCACCCATATGATCTCCGGTGACCTGTTCAACCACTTCAAGCCGGGGGCGGTGTTTGTCAACGCGGCCCGGGGGGCTGTCATCAGTGAGGACGATCTGTATGACGCCCTGGTAAGCGGCAAGCTGAAAGCCGCCGCCTGCGACACATTTATAAAAGAACCCCCCACAGCAGAAAATAAATTGTTGTCCCTGCCGAACTTCAGCGCGACGCCTCATCTGGGCGGCAACACGGAAGAAGCCCTGCAGAAGGCCGGCACCGAGGTGGTGGAGGAAACCCTGAATGTTCTGGCCGGAAAGGCACCGCTTCATCCCGTAAACTGAATCAATTCAAACATAGCAAGACGCAAAATTTTTTGAGAAGGAGAAGTTTGTCATGAAAAAAATGGTACAGCTCTTAACAAGTGCGATGTTGGTGGCAGCGTTGCTGACCGGCTGCGGCGGGGCGAGCGGAGAAACCCAGACGCAAGGCGCGGGAACGGCGGATGAGCCGCTGAAAATTCAGCTGGCTCATGCGGACACCGAGAGTGAGGATGGCATTCATCAGAAAATGGCGGTATTGTTCCAGGGGTATGTATCCGACCTTTCCGGAGGAACCATGGAAATTGAAATTGTCGGCAACGGGCAGCTTGGCGGCGAACGGGATCTGGTGGAGGGCATGCAGCTTGGGACCATCGAGATGGCTTCCACAGCAAACATGGTCCTGAGCAATTTTGATCCGCGATTTGCCGTTTTGGATCTGCCCTATCTGATTACAGATTATGAGACAGCCTATCGTGTGTTGGATTCCGATGTGATCCAGGACCTGCAGGACAGCTTCGCGGAGCAGTCCGGTGTCCGCGTGCTGGCATACGGTCAGGGCGGCTTCCGGCAAGTGATCGGCAATGTAGCGGTCAATTCTCTTGCTGATATGCACGGCATGAAAGTACGCGTCCCCGAAAGTGATATCTATATTGACACTTTCAGCGCTCTGGGAGCGAACCCCACCCCCCTGGCCTACTCCGAAACCTTCACAGCTTTGCAGCAGGGCACAGTGGATGCCTTTGAAATTACACCGGCCGTGGTGCTCTCTGCCGGCTTCTGGGAAGTATGCAGTGACATGAACATGACGAACCATCTGTTCAGCCCCAACCCTCTCATGATCTCTGAAAATCTTTTCCAGAGCCTGACAGAGGAGCAGCAGGACATTCTGACAGAGGCCGCAGCGAAAGCCGCTGCAGACCAGCGTCAATGGCTGGAGGATGGCGAGGCTGACACGATGGCTCAGCTGGAGGAAAAGGGAATGACTATCAACTATCCTGACCTGGAAGAACTGCAGAATGCCGTGGCGGATTCCGGCCTCTATGAGAAGTATCAGGAGACCATCGGCGCAGACCTGTTCAGCGCGGTTCAGGAGCTTTGCCAGTAATGATTCTGGAGGCGGATTCACATGAAATACTACGACCGTTTTTGCAGCGGCCTTTCCCGGGTTATTCTGGGGATCTGTTCGCTTTTAATGGTAATCCTGCTTTGCTGCTCGGCTCTTCAGGTGACGAGCCGCTATGTATTCGGGAGTTCCATCACCTGGACCGAAGAGGCTGCCCGATACTGTTTTATCTGGCTGGATATGTTGGGAGCGTCCGTGCTGGTATACAAGGGCGGCCACGCGGTAGTGGACCTGCTGGTGCACAAGCTGCATGGCACGGCGCGGAAAATTTATGAGACGGCGGTTCATGTTCTGGTAGCCTATGCGGGCATCATTCTGGCCCGTTTCGGGGCGGCGTTATCCAGCTTGACCTTCCGCCAGACCAGTCCGTCCCTGAAACTGCCCATGGGCGCTGTGTACGGGGTTATGTCAATCTGTGGCGTTCTGGTCGTCATCTTTACAGTGAATCAGTTGATCCATGTCTGGACAGGGCAAAAAGTCACAGAGGAGGTGCAGGCATAATGGGCGTTTTATTGCTGGGACTGCTTCTGGTACTGATCTTCTTCGGTATTCCCATTGGCTTTGCAATTCTTCTGACCAGTACCCTGTTTATCCAAGCTACAGACCTGACGGAACTGGTTGTCATTCCGCAGCGGTTGGCGCTGGGATTGGATTCCAGCAGTCTTCTCGCGATTCCCCTGTTTACCCTGATGGGGTATATCATGGAGGCCTGCGGCCTTTCCAAGCGTCTGGTGGACTGGGTGTATTCCCTGTCCGGTCGGGTGCGCGGTTCTTTGGGCATCGTAACGATTATCTGCTGCACGATTTTCGCGGCGCTCTCCGGTTCCGGTCCGGCAACTGTCATGGCAATCGGTACGCTGCTGGTTCCTGCAATGGAGGAAAACGGTTATCCGCCCCGCAGCGCGGCAGGTCTGACTGCTATGGCCGGCGCCTTGGGGCCCATTATCCCCCCCAGTATCGTCATGATTGTCTATGGCACAACCATGAGTGTTTCCATTACGAAAATGTTCATGGGCGGTGTCCTTCCCGGACTGCTGATCGCATTGTTCCTCATCATTACAAATCAGATCATTACTCGTAAATTTGATCTGAAAGTATCTCAGCAGCATTACACATTTGGAGATCTTCTCCGCATTACTTGGCGCGCATTGCCGACTCTGCTGTTGCCGGTTTTAATTCTTGGCGGAATTTACGGCGGCGTGGTTACACCCACTGAATCCGCAACGGTAGGCTGCGTCTACTCCCTGGTTCTGGCGCTCGTCTATCGGAAAATCAATGTGAAATCCTTTATTGAGATTCTGCGGAAAACCGTGGAGACCACGGCTATGATTGCAATTCTCACAGGGTCTGCTGCCGTGTTTGGATGGATTCTTTCCACCACGCGCATCCCCACCCAGATCGCCAATGTGATCGTGCCCATGCTGGGCGGAAACACCGTGCTCTATTGGATCATTCTCTTAATCATCCTGATGTTTGTGGGATGTATCATGGATGCTCTGGCCAGTATCGTTATGCTGGCGCCCATTCTGGTGCCAATTGGAACGGCAATGGGAATCCAAGATATCCACCTTGGAATTGTCTTCTGCGTCAGTTTGATCGTAGGCTTTGTGACACCGCCCTTCGGAGCCAATCTCTTTGCCGCGGTGGGATTGACGAAACAGCCCTTTGCCGAGGTTGTCAAGGGCGTCATCCCCTTTTTGATTGCCGCGTTGATTGCCCTTATTTTGCTGGTAGTATTCCCGCAGATTTCCATGTTTTTGCCCAGTCAGGTGGTGGGATAAGGAGGACTTGATTTGAAGGATTTACTTAAGGGCGCCTATGATCTCCATATCCACTGTGGGCCAGATGTGGTCCCACGCTCCGTTACGGGACTTGAGATGGCCCGGCGGGCCGCAGCCTGCGGAATGGCCGGTTTTGCGCTCAAGGCGCACTACGGCTGTACCTGCCAGGAAGCTGCACTGATCAACGAACTTGTCCCGGAGTGCCATGCAGTCGGGACGTTGACCATGAATTCTTCCACCGGGGGAATTTCGCCGATGGCAGTGGAGACGGCGGCCCGGTTAGGGGCCAGGATTATCTGGTGTCCGACATTTGACTCCGCTTCACAGCAAAAGTACTATCTAGAAAATCTTCCTCAATACATCGGCATGCAGAGCAAGCTTCTTAACCAGAACATCCCTGTTCCCTCCTACCGGCTGATTGGTGAAGATGGCCATCTGACCCGCGAAATGAGTGATGTACTGGCATTGGTGCAGGAACATGATCTGGTTTTGGGAACCGGACATATTACACACGAGGAAACGTTTGCTTTGGCACGGGAATGTTTCCGCAGAGGCTATCGAAAGCTGCTGATCACACATGCAGATTGGAGCTTTACCCACTATTCAGTGGAGGAGCAAAAAGAACTTGTGCGTCTTGGCGCAACTATTGAACATACTTATACGTCACCAGCTGTACTGGGGCCCCTCACTTGGGAAGAGGTCTTCCACGAAATTAGGGCAATCGGGCCAAAGCACATCGTTCTGTCCACAGATCTTGGACAAGCCAAAAACATGTTCCCAGACGCGGGATTGCTGGATTATGCGCAACGGATTCTGGACGCCGGCTTTACCGCCGATGAACTGCATCAAATGATGGTAGTTTCTCCGGAAACCTTGTTGGGGATATGACTATTTGGTCTAATTACATGGAGGTTTCAGAAGATGAATTTATTTGATAATACTTTGCGGGACGGCGGCAATGTGGTGGGCCATGGGTTCTCTGCAGAGCTCACCGTCAGCATCGTCAAAGGTCTGCTGGACGCTGGCATTCAGGACATTGAACTGGGCAACTGCAAGGGAATCGGCGCCTATGAGAAGCTGCAGGCTACAAAAGCTCTCAGCGACCGGGAGTATCTGAAAATTTTGGAGCCGTATGTGTCCCAGGGCCGTCTGGGCATGTTCCTGATGGCCAAGCTGGCAGATGAGACCCTGACCCGCACGGCGAAAGACGGGGGCCTGACCTTCCTGCGGGTTGGGGCCAATGCCGGGGACGGGGCCGGATCTGTTCAAGCAGTCGAGCTGGTGAAAAAGGCGGGTTTGATTTGCCGGTACTCTCTCATGAAGGCCTACGTCTCCACCCCGGAGGAACTTGCCAGAGAAGCAAAAATGCTCCAGAATGCCGGCGTAGATATGATTACCATTATGGATTCCGCCGGCACCATGTTTCCTCAGGAAGCGGTTTCCTATGTGAAGGCCCTGAAGGCTGCGGTGACGATCCCGGTCGGCTTCCATGGACACAGCAATCTCGGCCTGTCTCAGGCCAATGCTCTGGCGGCGGTGGCTGCCGGCGCCGATGAGATTGACTGCGGGTTACTGGGTATGGCCCGTTCGGCGGGCAACTGTGCAACCGAGTTGGCTGCGGCAACTCTCAAAAAAGAAGGATATCTGCAGGATGTGGATCTGTATGGACTGCTGGACTATCTGGATCAAGAGTTGATTCCCGCCATGAAGCCTTACGGATACCATGTGGCGGTAACGCCTACGGATCTGATGCTGGGTCTTGCTGGCTGTCACTCCAACTTCCTACCCATGTTCCGTAAGGTGGCGGAGGCGGAAAATGTTTCGCTGCATCGCTTGATCGCTGATGTCTCCGCTGTGGACCGGAAGAATCCGTCGGAGGAACTGCTGCGGGAGATTGCTAGAAAATTAAAGTGAAGGAATCTAAATATATGTAGCAGATTCATTCATTGTATCTGCTGAAGATATTACCAGTTTCCCGAGAGCATTGTTTCCATCTATTTATCGGTTATAGTAATTACTCCTTTTACCAGAAGCCCCTCCATTTGGCGGGGCTTCTGGTATATTCATTATTTAGAAAATTGATTGTTTTCGAGCACTGAAGAGTAAGAACACGTAGAGAGAAAATTCTCAATGACCACGTTGACTACAAACGGTAGGACACAGCTCAAAGGGCTCATAGTCGTAGCTGGATTCGCAATATCATGATGATTTGTGCGTAGCTTAGTGAAAGGTTTACAGAAGGTTCACAGATGACCCGGGGGTCAGCGGTTGACACAGCTTCTCTCCAATTTTATAATACAAATACTGGAAATCAAAAGCCCGGTAGCCCTTCACGCGGGCCAGTACAGTACCACAAGTGAATAATGGCATGTTAAGGGGAAGGGCGCCATCCGTGATCGTAAAGGCAAGGACGATCTGGATGGCTTTTTGTTTTCTAGGGAGAAAGAAAGGAGGAACGTGGATGAGTGGTTAAACACGAGTTGCTGGACAACAGAATTTTTAAGAACGGTGGTGATATGCATTCACGCACAGCCCAAAAACAAATTGGTTTTCTTAATCAAAAAGGAAAGCCGCCGAAACTGCTGCAACAGTCCGGCGGCGCGCCGCGTTCCGAAAAACGCAGACTCCATCTGCAAACAGTCTAGCAGAGAGGCTTCCGGAACGCAAGATTTTGTTCTCTGAATTTTGAAAAGAACACGGAGGTACTCTATGCCGATTCTCGGTGAACGATTCTATCAAATGAGCAATGCCATCTTCTGCTATGACCTGAAACCAATCCCGCTTGCTGTGTACAACTATCTGGTCTGCTGCGCTGGTCAGAAGGATCTGTGCTGGCCCAGCATCAAGACCATCGCACTGTACTGCAGCTGTTCAGAAAACGCCGCGCGGGATGCGGTCAAGCAATTAGTGGATCGCGGATTCATCCGCAAGGTGGCAACTAAGCAGATGCGCCGCGACGGACGCTGGCGGCAGAGCAACAACCACTACTACATCCTGCCGCTGCCTGCGCTTCCCACTGCGGGGCATTGTGCAGGCAGGAGCTCCACCGCAGGAGATGGTGGGGAAGTGTATCAACAAGACGAAGGATAACAAGGAAAAGTCCGTGTGCCCCCTGTGAGGCCCTGTGTAGCGTGGCTTGGGACCCGGCAGGGCCCCAGCCCCTTCCAGGGATTTCGGACGAATTTGGGCCAGTTTTGAGGCTCTGCGAAGGACGAAAGAAAAAGCAGGATAAAGACCCGGGGTCACCGCCCCGACTTCTGCAAGCTACATCTGCCCGCAGTGCGGGCAGTTACGGAAGTTTCGGCGTCCTCGAAAACAGGGTCAAAAACAGCGAGGAAAAGAAATTCTGCGGTCGTTATCCCGCAGCGCTTACGCCCACAAGAAAAAACCAGGGGGTCAACCCCAAGAAAGGAGGCCTTTATGAGCCAAAAAGAAAAATTTGCCCTCTACCTGACGCCGGAGATGAAAGCGCGGCTGGAGCGGCGTTATACGGAAGACGGCAGCCGCAGTCTCACCGGATTTATCGAGAACGCCATCAACTTCTATCTGGACTATCTCAGTGCCAATAACGCCGGTATGTTTCTGCCAGCCTCGGTGCAGTCCTATCTGGATGGCCGGCTGGATCAGTTGGAGAACCGGATGTCGTCCCTGCTCTACAAACAAGCGGTGACACTGGATACGGGCATGAGTGTTCTCGTGGACTGCGTCCATCTGGACGAAACGTATCTCCGGAAGAAACGCGCGGAGAGTGCTGCTCGCGTGAAGAAGCTCAACGGCCATCTGCAGCTGGAGAAGATGGCAAAGCGCGCACAGGAGCAGCGGGACGGTGATGATGGATGGCAAGACTGATCGTCAAGAGTCCGTATATCAAGTGTGGCGGTGGTCAGAGTGCAGACGGTTACATGAGGTACATTGCTACACGGGAGCGGGTGGAGATCATCCCGGATGACCGTCCGCCTACCCGCAAGCAGGAGCAGCTCATCGCAAAGCTGACGAAAGACTTCCCGGATGTGAAGGACTGCTGGAGTACGAGGACTACACAGCACATCCAACAAAGGCCAACGCCTCGTCGTTCATCACCCTGGCGCTGGAGGAACACTGGAAGCAGGTGCAGCAGACAGATGGATACATGAAGTACATCGCAACCCGGCCTCGTGCAGAGCGGCTGGGTGACCATGGCCTGTTTGGCGACGCAGATCATGTGGATCTGGACGCCGCCATGTCGGAACTGGAACACTACACCGGAAACGTCTGGACGCACATCATCTCTCTGCATCGAGAAGACGCGGAGCGTCTCGGCTGCAACAACGCACAGGCATGGCGGGCACTGATACGCGCTCACCGCAACGACATCGCGGCAGCCATGCATATCCCGCCCCAGGACTTCCGGTGGTACGCGGCGTTCCATGATGAAGGTCACCATCCTCACGTCCACATGATGGCCTGGTCGGTGAAACCGGGACAGGCGCACTTGGATCGGGATGGCATCCGCCAGATGAAGTCCCGGCTCACCAACGACATCT
>OMEJ01000265.1_pt1 | contig 51865 bp, 55 predicted proteins | sample 1645361 | NCBI WGS metagenome assembly OMEJ01 (sample SAMEA103958156, study PRJEB25191) | human gut metagenome
TACTTTCCATTACACAAGACATGAAGATAACAAAACTGTTTCCGAATGTATTCCTACTTTAGACTTTATAAAAATCTGTTTTTGGCAGCCTATCGCATCAATGGTTATCACACAATCGGTAATATCCAGTTCTTTCAACAGCTTTGGAATTTCCTTGATTTCATTTGTCTTTTCTCCTACTTTCAGCTGACCAATGGAAAGTCCATAGTTTTCTAAATACGCTGAAATAATATACGGGATATTTCCTCCTTTTACTGCGGCTGCACGGACAGCTTTTCCATCAATGGCAATATGTTGTATCTCCGATTCACTATTTTTTTGAATGACAGACAAAACATCCCGAATCCATTGATAAAACATCTGCATAAATTTCGCTGGTTCTATCATTGCAAACACACGAAGTAGAGTATCCGCAGAAGGAACACCATATTTCAAGTCTAGCATCTTAGAAAAATATGGTTCTTGAAGTTTCATAAAAAATGCCATATTTTCTGCATCTGTATAACCACATAAAACGGCATAAATACTCATAACTACAATATCCACGAGATTATGTCGCAATCCTCGATTATCTCTGCTGTCTACCAAATCTGAAAAATACATTTTCATTTCCAACATAAAAATCACCACTTTTCTTTTAGTATACAAGAAAAGTGATGATTTTTGTACTAATTATTTTTTATGCGGTTGCCCTGTAGGTCGGAGGGCTTCTGCCCTCTTTCCCCTCATCAAACCGTACGTGAGGTTCTCCCTCATACGGCTTTCCGACATTCTTCTTTCTACAGCATTACGTCATGCACTCATTCGCTGTAAGCCTTTTTCTCGTAACCTCTGTTTTGTCGTGCTTAATCCCTTTAATTTTCGGGTCTGCTGACGCTTCTTATTATTACATCTGCAAAAGGTACATAAAATATACCAGTCCATCGCGTTCATCCACTTTCTGTCATTCCTTGTCTTATAATAATTTCTCCATCCGGTTATCTTCGGATTCAGTTCCTTTATCAGTTCTTCTTCCGTCTTCACCAACTGGTATCTTTGATTTATGGTTTCTTTGACAGTCTGTTTCATTTTCTTCATGGCTTTCTTACTTGGATATTGATATGTTTCTCCATATCGGATTCCTCTTTTGTTTCTTTTTGAAAATCTTCTATGATGCAAACCCAGAAAGTCAAATCCTTCTGTTCCATCCCACATGCTTATGATTTTCGTTTTTACTGGATGCAATTTTAAATCCAGTTTTGCCATGATGTACTGTAGTAGATTTCGTGCATGATTAGCGCCTTTCTTATTTCTACATATGACTACTGTATCATCTGCGTATCTTACGAGAATCCCATGGGCTCTTCCATACTTTTCCCACAGGCGGTCCAGCGTGTTTAGGTAGATATTTGCCAGTAACGGGGAAATAACCGACCCTTGGCTTGTTCCCAACTCCGGGATTGTCAGGATGTTTCCGTATAATACCCCTGATTTCAGCCATAGTCTTATCAGTTTTAGTATTCTTCGGTCTGATATTCTCTGCTCTACCAATTTCATCAGTTTATTCTGATTTACATTATCAAAGAACTTTTCTATATCTGCATCCACTACATAGTACCCTTTGTTGTTACATGATTTTCTGACCATTTCCAGTGCTTGTTTGGCACTTCTTTTGGGTCTGAATCCATAAGAACAATCCTTGAAATCTGCTTCAAAAACAGGTTCTATAGCTATCTTTGCAGCCATCTGTACTATCCTGTCTTTGATTGTTGGTATTCCAAGCGGTCTTTCGCTTCCGTCTGGCTTTGGTATCATAACTCGCCTTACTGGTGATGGTTTATATTTTCCATCTATCAGTTCCACTTTTATGCTATTCAGATATTTCTCAATTCCCATTGTTTCAATATCTTCTATACTAATACCATCCACTCCACTTGAACCTTTGTTAGCTTTTACTCGTTTCCATGCCTCTGAAAGCACATCGTCTCGATATACTTTGTCGTAAAGCGCATGGAATCTTCGACTTTCACACTTCTTGGCTGTTAGATATAGTTTGTTTTGAAGTTGTCGAACTTTTTCTTTGGAGTTGTTAGTCTGCATGACATTCTCTCACTCTTACCCTCTCTACAAACATGAATGAAGCAGGGAACCTTTCCTAATCCGCCTTTTGTTCCACAGATATCCTCGGTACTATGTTCCCCTCCGACTCCCTCCTGTCAAGATTCCGACTTCGTTTGAACTTATACGGCTCTTCTCTACCTTTCGGTGACAGGTAGGGTCTCCCCAGTTCCAAGTCACACCTTTCATACATACCGTTTCCCATATACCGGAGGATTTTCATTGGTGCTCTTCCAGCTTCTTCCCAACTTCCATGGTTTTCGCCCAATAGGACAAGGCTCAACATCCTCTTTTCTCCTCTCTGAGAGGAGTTTCATTTACGATACGGCAGAATTCACTTTATGTTGCGGTCTGCATGATTGTTAGCACTCCTTTAGGAGTTACGTTACCCACTCGCTTAGCACCCTGTATTACTACAACGCACCGAGTTTGACTATACGGCTTACTGGCAATTACCGTAACTGGACTTGCACCAGCTGGTGTGACCCAGCTTCGCTGGGCACGCTCCTATAAAATAAAACAAGCATAGAATAAAGTCAAAAACTTTATCCTATGCTCTCTCTTTTCCATTCATTAAAATACAACCTAACGGTTAGGTTATAAATATACCTGTGCTTTTCTAATCAGGTAATTCAACGTGTACTTTTACCATACGATTTACAGCACTCATCATTTGATCCTTATATACACGTCCGTTATATCTTATAATGTGCTTTTTTGTAACACCCATTTGATGAGCAATATGATTCTTTGATATATCATACAAAAACATATTAGCTGCACAAGCTGCGCAAAGCGTATTTGCACTATATTGTGGTATTCCAGCAAGCGTACAATATTTTTTCATCATACGACTGATGTACATTACATTCAGTGCATTACCCTTGGTATTAAAAAACAAATAATCATGATCTACTGGACGCTCCAATTTACTTACTTCTAAAAAATCACTTATGATAGAGGCCGCATCCTCAGGTATCGAACATGCTTCCTTGCGTGCTGTTATATAAGCGAATACACCATTATCATATTCAGCAAGATCACTCACCTTTAACTGGGCTAATTCCGAAGATTTTAAACCCACTTTGACCATCAATGCCATAATTGCATAAACCATGGTATCCTCTGCAGCTGCTTTAAATAATAATTCAACATGTTCCGGTGGAATTGTATTTGCTTCTTTTGCCACTTCAGCAACATCAAGCAGATACAGATAGAAGAAATCATCAAATGCATCTGGTACAACAAATACATCGCGATTGCTCTTAATATAATTTGCAATTGAATGAAGTTCACGAAACTTCTTTGCCATGGTACTGGATTTTAATTCGCCGTCTTTTACTCTACGGCTAAGATATTCATAGAATCTGCTTACATCTTCCGATTCCATCATCAGAAAATCTTTTTTCATAAACAAACAGAATTCTTCCAAACCAGAACGATAAGATTCCACCGATGTTCCTGCTTTGAAACGCTTTACATAATTAGGCCAGATTAATTCATTCATTTGATTCGATATGTACTTGTTCTCCATAAGCCTTCCTTTTTTGTTTACCCATTTGAGCAAAGCGAAAAAATTCTTTCTATGTTAATACTGCTGCTCATACTATAACATATCAAAGAGGAAAATTAAAGCACTTATCTCTTAATACAGCATGTTATTTTCAGCATGCTTAATTTTTTTCTAAAACAAAAACATTTTCTAAACTATAATTTATTCTAATTAATTCGTGCGATATCATGGTTGAATTATCTATTTATTCTGTCGCTTTCTCATTTCTCATCAAAAACTTCCTTTGACGATACTCTCTCGGTGTTAATTTGAATCGATCCTTGAAGGTTCGGTTAAACGTCCGCTGGCTCTCAAAGCCACAATCCAGATAGATATTTGTAATAGATTCCTGTGTATGTTCTAGTGCAGATGCAGCATAATTCAATCTTACTCCATTGACATATCGATTAAAATTGCAATGGAATGTTTTTGCAAACATCCGGGAAAGTACAAATTTACTGATTCCTAAGTCATATGCCATTTTCTCAAGAGTAAACTGTTCTCGGAAATTCTTTGCCACATATTCCACTGCATTGTAAATAAGGTCGTCACTCCCCACTGCACTCTTATCGATCATCTTCATATCTGAAAGTACATGTGCCAGAATGATCTGAACATATGCCTGGATCAACATTGGACTGCGCTCCTTCATATGTGCCAGAGATTTCATCGTATTTACGATATCTTCATGCACCTGTTCTTTTTTGATGATCGGATATTCCGGACTGCATTTCTGCAGCTGTGTAGCGTATGCTGGCAGCAAAGATGGTTCTACAAACAGATAGATTGCTTTATTCCTTCCTGTACCAAATGCCTGATAATGATGGATCACATTCGGAAATACAATCCCAAAGTCTCCCGTTTCCATATGATACAGTTCAAGTCCCACACCCAGCTCAATGGTGCCTTCTGTCACATATACGATCTCAATCGCCTCATGTAAGTGTGGCGGCACATGCACTGTCTTTTTCCATTCTACCGATATTCCGTCATTTCTGCTTTCATAATATGCCAACAATACCTTGCAACCCCTTTTCTATCTTCCTTATAACATCTCTTCTCTCAATGCATAAGGGAAATCTACCTTCATATTACGGAAATAGTATTCCTTGTCCCGCTCCCCGATCGTTCTGGAAACCCTGCACGGATTTCCAACTGCCACTACATTGGCTGGAATATCTCTTGTTACAACACTCCCTGCTCCAATGATAGCGTTCTCTCCGATGGTCACTCCAGGAAGGATAACTGCATTGCTTCCGATCCATACATTTTTTTCGATATGGATAGGCAACGAATAATGTGCCACCATTTTCCGATAATACGGGTCAGCCGGATGACCGGTGGTGCAGATGGTCACATTTGGACCGATCATAGTCTTGTCACCAATGTATACTTCTCCATCATCCACGATCGTAAGATTAAAATTTGCGTAAAAGTGTTCTTCCAAAAACACATGACTTCCATAGGACATGTGAAAGCCATCTTCAATATAAACATGCTCTCCGCAAGAGCCAAGCAGCTCTTTTAGGATCTTCTGACGCTGTTCCTGGTCTCCTGGTCTGCAATGATTATAGTCAAACATTCTTTCCTTACAGTACTTCCGTTCCTCATTCAGACGTTCTTCGATCTGCTGATCGACTGGATCCGTATGCCCGAATTCATAGAATAACATTCCTGCCCGGATACGTTCTTCAAGATTCATTTTTTCACCCTCTTGTATCTATAAACAATAACTAACTCTTTTTCTATATTTATACTTTTTCATATAACGATGTAATACTGTTTTTATCGCATATTTGTATCCCTTTATCACATTGCACGATTCCTGTAAAACAGTTAGAAGATTCCTTCTGAAGAATATCTGCTAATATCAGAACTGCATCTACACTAGATATATAACTATTCAACCGAAACAGCTCCGATAGTCGTTTCGTCACATACACCTGATCTGCTTCTTCAATCAGACCGCAGGTAATACCATAGCTTACCAATTCCGAGATTAACTTATCCATCTTACAGACCTCCTTAATATCCATTCGGATGATTTACATGCCAGTTCCAAGCCGTAGAGATAATAGTTTCCAAATCTGCATACTGTGGTTTCCAGCCAAGCACTGTCTTAGCTTTCTCACTGGATGCAATGAGTGTACTTGGATCTCCGGCTCTTCTTGCTTCTTCCTTTGCAGGGATTTCATGACCTGTTACTTTTCTTGCAGTCTCAATGACTTCTTTTACAGTAAATCCAACGCCATTCCCCAGGTTAAAGATGTTGCTCTCGCCGCCTTTTGCCAGATATTCCATAGCAAGGATATGTGCCTGTGCAAGGTCATTGACATGGATATAATCTCTTACGCAGGTACCGTCTTTTGTATCATAATCATTTCCAAAAACAGAGATATAGGCTCTCTTGCCATTTGGCACCTGAAGGATCAGTGGAATCAGATGCGTTTCCGGATCATGTGCTTCCCCGATCTTACCATTTGGATGTGCTCCGCAGGCATTGAAATAACGCAGAGAAACATATCGAAGATCATGAGCATTGGATGTCCATTTGAACATCTTTTCCATGGACAGTTTTGTTTCTCCATAGCAGTTTGTTGGAAGGGTACGGTCTGTCTCTAAGATCGGGATGTTCTCCGGTTCTCCGTAAGTTGCTGCTGTGGAAGAGAAAACGATCTTGTCAATTCCATGTTCCACCATGCTCTCTAACAGCACCTCTGTTCCGCACAGGTTGTTGTTATAGTATTTCAATGGATTGACCATACTCTCTCCTACCTGGGAACTTGCTGCAAAGTGGATGATACCGTCGATCTTTTCTTTGGAAAAGACATCATCTAAGAATGCCTTGTCACGGATATCTCCCTCATAGAACTTTGCCTGCGGATGTACCGCTTCTCTAAAACCAGTCAGTAAGTTGTCGATCACAACCACTTCATATCCTGCATCGATCAGTTCATATACCGTATGGGAACCGATGTAACCTGCTCCTCCTAAAACTAAAATTCTCATAGTAATGCCTTCTTTCTTATAATACCTTGATACCGCCATATTTTCGGATTCTCAGTTCCTTACAGGAACCTGCTCCAAATACATGATCCATGCCTTTTTTATACTCCTCTGCATACTCTTTCTTCACAAATGCCTGAATGGTTCCAGCAAGACCACCGCCATGCACTCTGCATACGCCATTGCTTCCTAAGAGCATCCCGCTGATCTGCAGTGCAACCGATACGTTCTGGCTCTTGACAGTCTTTCTTACAACCCCTATAGTGTCGAGATTGATGGATGCAGCCAGAACTTCTCCATGCTGATGGTCCTATGATTGCCGCCTACTTCACTCCTTCCCGGAGCACTGAATACGACCACTTCATCGCACCGTAGTATTCTTCGAACTTCTTAATTGCGTGACTATATCTTTCTCTCTGATAAGCAATCATTGTATCATCCACATAGATGTCCAAAAGTCTTTCATCCTGCTTACCATTTGAAAACTGTTCAATCATGATTCCTGTCTGCATCTTCTCAACCTCATTTCTCCCCTTGAACGGGAATTGCTAATTTTTTATACTTATTAACAAATCGCAAAGGAATATGTGATGTCTTCCTCTGCACTGATGTGGTAAACCTTTTCCACATCACTTCCCCAACTGTCAATTCCACCAACGCCTCGCACAGCTCCGTAAACACAGAGTACGGTTCTTCTTGCCGGTGGCAGTTCCTCATGGTGGGTTGCATTTTCAATCTCTTCTGCAGTGTATGGCAGGCAGGAGAAAGCAAATGCATCTTCTGTTTTTTCGATTCTGAGTGTCTGCGCAGAACTGTCCGTTCTGCTGTTGTTAAGGCTTGTGTGTCTGCTCACTTCCACCCAATCCGTATCCATATGCATTCCGCACTCCTGTGGCACAAGATATGGTGTCAGACTCAGATCTTTTACTTCGTAGATTCCTTCGACTGCTCCAGCTTTTCGATCCGGATACGTTTCTCCTGATAAGCCCTGATACATATATTTATCTGCAAGGGTCGGCATGATGAAACGCATACCAAAGGCAGGAAGCTGTGGCAGCCCTTTCACTCCAGCGTAATGAACATCTACCTTGATCTTACCAGTTCCATCAACGGTATAAGTAACGGTTACCGTTGTAGAAGGACGAGTGATTGTTTCATAAATATAGCGAACAACCATCTCCTCTGCTTCTATATCAGAACCATAACGGTTATTTTCCGGTGCACAAGGTTTTCCCTGGGAAACACCATCCATGATCACTTCTACATCCTTGCAGTCCATAAACATATCCGCAGCCAGCCAGCTTCCGCTCTTGATCTGGAACTTACTTCCCCGGTCATTGTCTGTCAGTGCTCTCCAGAAAGTAGGTTTTGGACAACGGTACAACCACTCATATCCATTTTTTACGATAGATTCTAATCCGCCCTGTGCATAGGAAAAGATGTAGTCAAACCCTTCTCCATGTACGCCCAGTGTAAAATCTCCATATACGACTCTCAATGATTTCTTATTTGTACAATCCATAATAATACCTCACTTCCTTCATTGCTGGTTTTTCTCTGCGGTCTGCAAATACGATTCCGTTGCCGGAAAATTCATAGTCTGATGGACGATCATCAAAATCACCGCCATAACGCAGTACATCGTTTCCTGTCACTTCGTCTTTCACCATGATCGCCTGATCAATGAAATCCCAAATAAATCCACCCTGGTACATCTCATATTTGTCTATGAGCTTCATATAAGAACCAAGTCCACCCATGGAATTACCCATGTCGTGCATATATTCACACAGGATATATGGTTTCTTTGGATCATTGTTCAAGTATGCTTCTACATCCTCTGGTTTTGCATACATGCGGCTTTCCATATCAGAAATCGTATCTTCATAAGCCCGATTATACACAACACTTTCATAATGAACCAGTCTTCCATCGTTCTTTTCTTTAAAGAACGTATTCATTGCTTCGATATCATCTTCTGCATAAGATTCATTTCCCAAAGACCAGAATAAGATTGACGTATGGTTTTTGAACGTTTCGTAATTATTTCTTGCTCTGTCAATGACAGCTTCTTTCCACTGTGGGATAGAGCCAGGTATGTTGCAGGACGGTTCGATGGCACCAAGTTTCTGGAAGGACCCATGACTCTCCAGATTCGTTTCTGACATCACATAAATGCCCGCTTCATCACACAGGTAATACCATGGAATCTGATCTGGATAATGGCAGGTACGCACTGCATTGATGTTGTTTCTCTGAATACATTCCATATCCGCAATCATCTCTTCCATACCGATGCATCTTCCTGTCTTTGCATTCCATTCATGACGGTTCACACCTGTGACCACCAGACGTTTTCCATTTAAGTGCATCACTTTGTCAATGATCTCAATACGACGGAATCCAACCTCATAAGGGATCACTTCCAGCAGTTCTCCCTTTTCATTCACAATCTCTACAACAGCATGATACAAATATGGATCGTGATTATCCCATGCTTTTACTTCTGCAAGTGCCGCATTCATCTTACCAACATAGATGCCCTCTTTTTCTTCCAGAGCAAATTTTTCTTCTAAAACAACCTCGTCTGCACGGTCTTTTAATACCAGTCGAGCATTTACTGTTTCTTCTTTTCGTGAAGATGCTTTTACAGTCACTTCTATCGTACCACTGGCATTGTCCTGATTTAAAACCGGATGGATCCATAAGTCTTCCACATGAACTTCCGGCAGTGCTCTCAATGTAACATTACGAAAGATACCAAAGAAACGGAAAAAGTCCTGATCTTCCAAGAATGCTGCGGTACTCATCTTATGTACTTCCACTGCCAAAACATTTCCCTTTTCTTTGATGTATGGTGTCAGGTCAAACTCAGATGGTGTAAAACTATCTTCTGCATAACCTACGAACTGACCATTCAGCCACAGATACATCGCCTGTTCCACACCTTCAAAACAGATACGGATTCTTTTACCGATCATTTCCGCATCCAGATCAAAGGTTTTCAGATAAGAACCCACTGGATTATAAGCTGCTTCACTGAACATTCCTGCACCGTCTCCAGCGTTTTCCAGGCTATAAGCTCCACGACGATATTCTTTCCCTTCCCATGGATACATGGTGTTGATGTAACGGATCTGGTCATAACCTGCCAGTTCAATGTGTCCAGGAACCATGATCTTGTCAAAGCTGCTGGAATCAAATCCTTCTTCATAGAAATTGGCTGGTCTGCCTGCAGCATTTTTACTAAAGCAGAAATTCCACTGACCATTCAAAGATTTTGTCAAACCGTTATCCTTTTTTGTAAGTTCTTCATACGTTCTGTAGTAACAGTGATCGCTGTGTGCATCCACCTGATTCACACGAAACACTTCCGGATTATCCAACCATTTGATATCTGCGTTCATATATTTTCCTCTCTTTCCACAGAAAGCCTCTAAAGTAAACTCTAGAGGCTGTATTCTTATTGTTGTTTATTCTCTAGTAATTTTTTATTTGCATCTTCCACTTTTAACATAGACAGAATGATTGTAATCAATAAGTCCAAAATAAATGGAAGCCAGAGATACATAAAGTACATCATGCTGATGCAGCTGTCTGGCTGGATCGCTGTATCTCCATTTACGAATCCGCTAAGATCGAGCATCCATCCTGCAATCGCTGTACCAAGACCGCCACCGATCTTTACACCTAAAGATGTGCAGGAATACATTGTTCCATCGATTCTTTTTCCTGTTTTTAAATATGTATATTCAGAGCATTCTGCAATCACCGCATTCATATCACCCTGCCATGGTCCCTGTCCTAATGCTGCAACTGCTGTAAAGAGTAACATCAAAGGAACACTTCCCATATATCCTGCAACGACTACTAATAAACGACCAAGCGTTGCAACCATGTAGCTGTACTTGTTTAACTTGTACATACCTTTCCATTTGGAAACCAGTGTTGGTGTAAATACTAACGCTGCGATTAATGGGATATTAACTGCCCATGAGAACACACCAAACAGGTTCTTGTTCGAAAGTACGTATGTCATAAAGTAAATACCGATGTTGATCATTGCTCCATATAACTGCTGAAGAATATACACAACACAGATCATAAGATAATACTTATTGGTAAACAGTAACTTTGCTGACTGAACCAGTGTCAGTTTGTCTTCTTTCTTTGCTACTGATGTATTTTCTTCATTCACTTCTGCATCCGGAAGTTCTTTTACTGAAAATACTGCAAGTGTATTTGTGATCACACCTACGATACAGTAAATGATCGCAATGTTTCTCCATCCAGCCGCACCGCCGCCAAGAGCATCTACTGCTCCGACTGTGATTGTCTGAATCAGTAAGCTTGTTCCAAAAGCGAACATAAAACGATAAGACCCCATCTGTACACGTTCTTTGCTGTTCTTTGTAACAAGTGCAGTCAATGAAGAATAAGCAATGTTATTTGCTGTATAGAATACTGCGTTGAGCAAAGTGTAAGCGATGAAAAACCATGCATACTGTGCTGTCTTTCCAAGACTTGTCGGCACAGCGAATACACCAAACAGTGTAAGGGCACATCCGAAGAAGCCGTAGAACATCCATGGTCTTGCCTTCCCCATCTTACTCTTCGTCTTATCGATCATTGCTCCAAAAAATACATCTGTGATACCATCAAACAATTTTGATACTGCAATCAGTGTACCAACAATACCAGCATTTAAGCCTACTGTGTTTGTCAAATAAATCATGACAAATGAGGATAAGAATGCGTATACTACATTTCCTGCAATATCTCCTGTTCCATATCCCACCATGTTATACCATTTCAGGTATCTTTTCTCTTCCATTAGGTTTACCTCCCAATCCTGCTTTCTTTTGTTTTTCCTTAATTATTGTTTCAGTCATTCCTTTTCCTTGTTGGAATTAAGTATATTAAAATATACTTAAAAATCACATAGAAAAAATTAGACAAAATATGCACAAAATGCTAAACTTAACTTATAAATTCATGGAAAAGTAATACATTTTTAGCTATTTGCACATGGATTATTTTAGAACCTTATGTTAGGAGGTCAGCGATGTATATTAACAATGCCTATCTAAATAATTCAGCCATTGACAAAAAAGACAAATCCAAACCTCTGATTGTCACGAGCTGTGGAACTTACAAACTTTATACCCACCCAAAACTTCCAACCTGGCGTCCACGGGGAAGGATTGACTTTCAGCTTCTTTATATCGCATCAGGAAAAGCTCATTTTCATTTTGCGAACACAGAGGAAGATACCGTTGTTTCTGCCGGAAACATGATCCTCTACCGACCAAAAGAACCACAAAAGTATGAATACTATGGGGAAGATCAGACAGAAGTCTACTGGGTACACTTTACCGGGAATAATGTGACCAACATTCTCCGTTCCTATGGATTTACCGATGGACAGAAGGTCTTTTATTGTGGATTGGACCCCATCTACCGTCAGCTCTTCCGAGCCATGATCAATGAGCTGCAGATGTGTAAGAACAGTTATCCAGAAATGTTGGAGATGTATCTGCGTCAGATATTTATTCGTTTGCAGAGATACTTTTTTACTGCTTTTTCCACAAACAATATTCATGTAGTGGAAGAAATCGACCGGGCTACGACTTATTTCAACGAACATTATAACGAACAGATTAATATTGACGAATATGCAAGAAAGAACAACGTAAGCACCAGCGGATTTATCCGCAACTTTAAGATGTGCACCGGGTCTACACCTATGCAGTATATACTTTCCAAACGGATCTACAATGCAGAGATCCTGCTGAGAAACCCAGACTATAACGTCAGCGAGGTTGCCCGTATCGTTGGATACGAGAATCCTCTGTATTTCAGCCGGGCATTTAAGAAAATCAAGGGAATTGCTCCTTCCGCTTATCAAAAAAGCGTACAAAGTTAAGAAAAAGGGAACGATGATCAGCAGACATCCTGTCTCACTGACACCGTTCCCCTTTTGCAAGATTTGTCTAGTTTTTTATCTCATTTGGCAAGCAATTCCGCTTTTCCTGTTATATACTCAAGCCATAAAAACAAGAAAGGAGAACAACAATATGAGAAATAAATTACACAATTTTATGGAGAACATTCTTAACTTCTATGCAGATTTATTGATCAATGGTTATTATCATCAGGGTGGCTATCGCCTCTAACCATTGCCCACAAACCTTCCACATTTTCTTCCAATCCTTTGCTTAACGAGTAGTTCTCACTGATATGACCTACTCAGAAATAAATGTTACTGTTATGTAGTAAACATAGTCATTTTCACTTTGATCTGTATCATTTCCTATTTCCGATATTGGAATCATCCTCAGACCATTCTTACTATAAATAAGTACCAAAAGACCTGTTTCTGTCTCTTCAGAAAATTCTGTTGAAAATTTTGTTCCAGCTCCGGCTACCACTAAATCCACTTTAAAATTATCAAAATCCGGAACAACTGCAATCCTTCCACTTTTTGTACTTCCCTCTTCAAAACCAATCTGTCCAAGTGTTTCCTTTGATGTAAGAATCCCATGTTCATAAACAGACAATTCCATCGATAAGCCTGTCCACTTCGAATCCAAGACAAAATCATACAGATATGCTCCGTCCACTCCGGATAATAACTGTGCAGTCTCAACTTCTGTACTTTCTTTTGACAATGGCTCAATATAATTTACTGCAGTCCGTTCCTTTATATAGGAAGAAATCAGCAAAGTTCCAAGAATACCGCAGAGACAGACTAAGCCGATAATGATCCATTTCAGCTTTTTTCGTAAATATTTGCAATCTTTTGTGACCTGGATCAGGTTTTCTTCTGATGCTTTAACAACATTCCCCTGTTCCAAATCCTCTCCTGCTATAAATTCATTCAGAGAAATACCTAATATCTCACACAGCTCCATATATACCGAAACATCCGGCAGACAGATGCCGCTTTTCCTTAGTTAAAGATATGAACCCTATTTATTAGTCCACTTTTCCAATAAATCGGTAGTATATCTCAATTTCCTGTATTCTTTCGTTATCCTCATTCGTTGTTACTTCATGTATGAAGATTTTTTCTATCATTGCATTTAATAACGGTGCTGTCAGTTCCTTTGGTACAGAATACTCTTTGATTAACTCAATCCACTTCTCAGCACCTATCATATCCTGTTCCATTGTACTTAATTCTTCTCTTAGGCTCGTTATCTGCTGTTCCAGATCTATCTGTTCCTTTTGATATTTCCCCGACAACATAACAAAGTTTCGTTCCGTTATCTTCTCACAGGCTCTATCTTCATACATTTTCGCAAACAAGCGGTCAATCTCATTTTGTCTGTTCTCGGCTTTCTTCAAGGCACTTTCTGTTGTTGTTCAACCATAAAATCACCGCCTGTACTTGATACTTACATTGTATCAAATACAGGCGATAATGGCTACTTTTTCAGTGGTCTCATCTAACAAGGGGGCACAAAAAACAAGAGACACTATACACTAACAGGCGGAAAACGCTGTATTTACAAGGTAAAAATGTTTTTTACATAGCGTGATATAAATTATGCCATTATCACTATGAAAAATTGAATATGAAGTAAGAAAGACAGTTGATTTCAAGTAAGAAGTTGATTGTCTTTTTCTTTTGCAGAAATTTAAGCATGGCAATTATCAATATACGGTAGTTGCCTTTTTTGATTGGAGGAATTGAAGAATGAATGATAAAAACTTTATTGAAGAATTAAGACAAAAGCGTGAGGAATACGGTGTAACGCAAACAAGATTTGCTGTTGCCTGTGGTATCAGTCGTGAGTATTACAACCGTATTGAAAAAAGAAAACAGCCATTGAATGAGGAATTAAAGGAAGTCATGGAAAAACAGATTGACCGTTTCAATCCACGAGAGCCGTTGTTCCTGCTGATTGATTATTTCCGTGTCCGCTTTCCCACTACGGACGCATTGGCAATTATCCATGATGTACTACAACTGAAATCTGATTACATGCTTTATGAAGATTATGGAAAGTACTGAAGAGCCAGCATTCTTATGAAGATATCCTGCGCTACATTAACTCAAAGGATTCTGAAGAAGCATTCTGAAAGTTGCCGCCTGCATCAGGTTCACTGAGATGCAGGCGGTTTTAGGGCTATTTTGGATTGTCAACGGTAAACTAAATAGAGGAATGAACCCAAATACTCTGCAATATCTCATGGGACACGCTAACATAACCATGACACTTGGCTATTATGCACACGGTACATTTCAATCTGCAAAAGCGGAACTGGAAAGACTGGCTTGTTAATATCGGAGCTTATATTTACTACTTTTGGTTGCATTTTCATGCTGGTAAATGCCAGCTTATGCAAGGTATCTTCCAAAAAGAAAATACCGATAAAGCCCTAAAATACGGGATATATCGGCATTTACCAACTTATGAAAAGATAATCAGAAATTTAGTAAGTTTTTCAACAAAAAACTGAGGTATGTCTATTTGTGGGCAGACCTCAGTTTCTCTATTCACTTATGAGTAGTCTTTTCTAACTAATCGCTCTCTAGTACATCGAATATTAAGTTGTTGATAGTTTAAATAGTTGCTGCTTCATCAGGATCAATTTCATCCATTTTATATGTCCAATGATAGACGATTGGCTCAGCATTGATTTCATCGAAGTAGCGGTATATTCGCTCTGCCAATTCATCCTTTGAATTAACACGAATGCCCTTTAACATCTGTTTTGTCATCTTGCTGAAGAAGCTTTCGATCATGTTCAGCCATGAGGTGTGTGTCGGTGTAAATACAAACACAAATCTGTCTTCCGGTAACCCTGCAAGATACCGGCGTGTTTCCTTTGATGTATGCGCTGAATGATTGTCCAGTATCAACCGTATTGTGTCACCTTTTGGGTATTTTGCATCGAGAATCTTTAGAAACTCGATAAAATCAGAACTTTTGTGTGTCTGGCTGACCAACGGAATTGCATTCCCCGTCAGAAGATCAATTCCTGCAAGCAAAGACAGCGTTCCAAGCCGCACATACTCATAATCCCGGCGGATATACCCCTTTTCCTCTGTCGGATTATGATCGGGATATTTGTTGGCAACAGCCTGAATGCCGGGTTTTTCATCATAGGAAATAGTATGTGTCAAATGCCCATTTTCTGGTATGGTGATCGTTCCATCATCGCCAAACTGCATCTCAACCTGTTTGTAAACTAGGAGAACGTCATGCATCTTATTCTCAAAATCAGGGTCTTTCCGCTCAAGATAATACTTGATTTTGAATGGTTTTATATCCATCTTTTTGAGATATTTTTGAAGCCATGGTTTGGTAACTGTCTTTAAGCGTGGATAGCCAGCTTCTTCCGCATGTGCCTGTATGTGTTTGTGCAGTGCCGCCAGTGTCCATAATTCCGCGGCATAACCAAGATCGCAGGGCTTTTGGCAGGCTATACTGATAATCCATGATTTTGCATCGTCGGTAATCTCAACCGGGCGACCGGAACGGTCGTTATCAAATATGGCCAAATTAATTCCACCGTTGAGATAACGGTCAATACAACGCCGGACAGTATTTACACTAATGCCCAGGCCATCTGCAATGGCTTTGTCTGTTTTGGCTTCAGACTTCCATAGCAGGATGCGTGCACGGTCAACAACCTGTGCTTGGATAGTCCTGGTTTTAATCAGTGATTTCAGATAGGCAGATTCCTCATCTGATATTGTTATACTATAAGATAATGCTGGCATAATTGACCTCCGTAATTGTATTCATTAAGTCCATTATACCAGATATCGAAACTATCAACAACTTAATTTATGTTATACTAGTATACAATAGACTATTTCCTCAGTGCAAGTGAAATTTTTCCCAATTATTCTCTTTTCATTCGCTGCTGTCTCTGATGTCTCATACGAGCTCTTTTGCGGCGTTCTTTTATTTTTTTTCTCTTATAAGCTAACAGAACAATCAATGCAAGTGCGAAAAGAATCACAATCCCTGCAACGACCAGTAAAACTACAGCTACTGTTGGAAGTCCTTCTTCTTTCTTTGTCTCTTTCTTCTCCGCTTTTGCAGTCTTCTTTTCCTCTATTCCATGTATCTTATTATAATATTTATCGGTAATGGTCACAGGCACTTTTCCAACTTCCTGACCTTGATAAGTGTAGATCAAAGTTCCACTTTTATCTCCCAGGTCTGTTGGCTCCTGCAGTTTGACATCCAATTTATCAAAAGTCACTCCTGACGGCAGCATGACATATGCATTCTCATCAACAGACTTTATATTTTTGTCGGTAACCTGTTCTTCCGTTACCGGAACCTTTGAAAAATTATCAAATGCATAGTCAAGCATTGCTCTCGTATCTACATATGCATTCTGTCCGCCTCCGTGAACCCTGAGAGTAGCCGCCACAAGATTCTTATCATCTTTTGTCGCAAATGTTACAAGTGTCGTCAATGCCTGATCTGTATATCCTGTCTTTCCTCCTACACAGTACTCATAATAATTGCGGTTTCCCTGAAACAGCATCTTATGATTCTGCTGAAATGTTCTTGATTCACTCGTAAGCGCAGTCGGTCCAATTGTGTACTGACGAGTACCTGTTATTTTTCGAAACTCTTCATGTTTAAATGCGGCAGATCCGATCAAAGCCATATCATGTGCCGACGTATAGTGTTCGTCATCATGAAGTCCGTTTGCATTTACAAAGTGTGAATTTGTGCCTCCCAGTTCAGTCACTTTCTCATTCATCATATTGATAAAATTATCGTATCCGCCATTTACACTGTTTGCAATCGCATAAGACACCTCGTTCGCCGAAGCGAGAAGCATTCCATATAAGGCATCTTCCATCGAAATTTCTTCGCCAACTTTCATTCCGATATGTGCATCTCCATATTCGAGAAAATCAATACAATTCTGTGTGAATTCCACCCGATCTGTCAACTGGCTGTTCTCCAAAGCGACCACTGCAGTCAAAATCTTTGTAATGCTCGCCGGATAATGCTGATCATCTATTTTCTTTGCATAGAGAATGGCGCCACTATCCATATCCATTACAATTCCCGATTCGCTGTAAATATTCGGTCCGACAGGCCATCCGGCCAGCGCATTCGAATCCACTTCCTGATTATAGACACTGTCTACTTCTTCCGCCGGAATCTGCTGATCTACCTGTATCTTTGCTGCATCCACATTCATTCCCATGGTTCCCATCACTAAAATGCCGGCAATCAGACCCGATAACAGCCTTTTTCTAAATCTCATTTTCTTTTCCTCCACAGTATGTAACTTAAAATCTATTTTGTATTATAAATTATTTCTATATTTCCCGCAATAACAACTTATTGTGGTATAATAGGGATATCAAATAAATCTGGAAAGGGGTTGTTTTTATGAGTAAACGAATTATTACAATCGGAAGACAATTTGGAAGTAACGGACGTCTAATCGGGATTGCGTTGGCAGAACGTCTCGGAATCAACTGTTATGACAAGGATCTGATCAAACTTGCCTCAGAACACACAGATATTCCATATGACCAACTGAAACTGGTAGACGAAAAAAGAGAAAAACCTTGGCGGTATCAAGTAGACGAAAACAGCAATATCGATCGTCACTATCGTTACGGTCACATTGATGAGATTCTGTTCAACCTGCAGTCAAAGATTATCAAAGAAATGGCTTCAAAAGAAGACTGCATTATTGTGGGACGCTGCGGTAATTATGTGCTCCGCGATGAAGAAAGATGTAAAAATATCTATCTGTACGCCCCTTTAGATGTCCGTATCTCAACCATTATGGAGCGATACCAACTAGATGAAAAGGGCGCTCACTCCTTAGTGCGCAAGATGGATAAAGACAGAAGCTACTATTTCAACTACTACACCGACCAGAGCTGGGATGAGATGAACACTTATGATCTGAGCATAGACACAAGTGCATTTACCGTTGATGAGATTGTCGATCTGCTTGAGATGGTTTATAACAAATTGTAAATAACTGTATGGCTCGAACGATTGAGCCTTGATATGACAACAAGGGAGATATCACCGTGTACCTCCCTTTAGTTTTTTCTTTCACAAGTGTCAGACAGATGAATGCTCATTTCATGCCACTGCTCGCCGCCCCAATTAGACTCTCCAATGCCATGATCATGAAAACCAAATTTTTCATACATATTTACTTTCTCTTCTACACAGGTCAAAATGACTAACTTGCGATTCTTTTCCCGCTCTCTTCTCAAATATTCATCCACTAGCGCTCTCGCCAATCCCTGACCTCTATGGTCCGGAAGCACATCCAGACCAAGCAGCATAATGTTCTTTCCTTCCGGATTATGTACGCTGGCATCTGTAAAAAAATCATCGGTGAGATGTTCCCGATCTGTTGCCAAACCATTGAGAAATCCTGCTAATTTTCCTGTCTCCCTATCCACTGCTACCAAAAACAAATCCGGTGCCTTTTTTATACGTGCTGCCATGTGCTCATAAGAACACGCTTCATTTGGCGGAAAACAGATTTGTTCAATCTCTGCTGCTTGTTCCGTCTCCTCTAGTCGAATCATTCGAAATTCATATTTTTGTAAAATTGTTTCCATCTTATTCTCCCTCTAATGCTCTTTTTCTTACCTGCCCAATATTGTACATATCAACTTGTCAAACGCCTCTTCAAATCTTTTATTATCCAACTCCGTTCTTTTTGCAGGTCCTTTTAGATGCTGTCGTTTTTTTGTATTTCTCGCTTTTTTTGCCAAATGGCGTTCCATTAACATCTGATCTATGTTTTCATTTGTGTACCATTTTCCACTCTGATGAATACCATAACCACCTTTTCCGAGAATCATAGCAGCCACACCATAATCCTGAGTCACAACAATATCTCCTCTTTTGCAGATGCTGACTAATTTAAAATCAACCGCATCTGTCCCAGCACCGACAGTCACAACTTGACTGTACGAAGACTCCAGTACGTGATTGGTATCACATAATAAAATTACCGGTATCTGATATTTTTGTGCAATCAGCTCTACAATAGTTACTACCGGGCAAGCATCTGCATCCACTAAAATTTTCATATTCTCTTTCATAATAATACCAACCTGTGCCAGTTCTGCTGAATCTGCAATTTATTCTCCCTCTTTTTATAAAAGTTTTTCACTATCTGAACTTACCCTCAACGCCGTACACTCTTGCGCAAAAGATGATCCGCCTTGTAATAAATGCCCGTTTTGGATCGACTTCATCTCAAGCCTGACCAAAGCGGGCATTTTGTATATAATATACCGCAGAATGTACTGCTTGTCTACGGTGTTTTCTGTACTTTTAAACTTTCATCTGAAAACCGATAGCCTCTCGGCAGACAGAAGCCTTTTTTTATCTCATCCGGCATTTCATGTGCTTGCAGCAATAAAGCGGTTTTATTCCTTCGGAAGCCTTTTTGATTATAAAATCCGACTCCGCCGGGATGTGTATTCAAAAAAATATTTTGATCTTTCATTTGACGCGAGAGCTTGTCCACAATGTTCCATCCTAAATGAAGTCCCTGATAGTCAGGATCAACAGCCACATTTAAAATCAGTGCATGCGCTCCATCGGAAATTGCTCTGGCACAGCCGATTAATGTTTCATTATCGTATGCATACTGTACGTACTGACTTTTAGAAAATGTGTCTTTTGTCACATATTCGTTTCGTTTCCCTCCAAAAGCTTTTTCTAGCAGCGCATTTACCTGATGATAATCGGCACGGTCAGATTTATCGGAATAAAAAACCTTAAATTTTTGTTTATCCGATTTCTTCCCGACCGGAAACATTCCTGTAAGAGGCTCAAATTCCGTTTCATATCGATACCCGATTGGCAGGTATAATCCACTTTCGGTCAGTTCTTTTTCCTGTGCATCACTTAACACTTTTCCTACATATGTAAAGGAATTTTTGGAGCGTCGAAAACCGATTTCTTCATACAAATCCAGTTTATCCGGCGTGGCTGTCACAAAAATTTCCTGTCCCTGCAGTTTTAAAATCATTTCACGGATAAGTTTCTTTTCCGTTTCCGCCTTATCAGCCCATACATCACAAATCAATGCCCAGTCATATCCGTCAGACAGCGCGCAGATTGCTCCTGTCTTCTTTTCATCACAATATGAAAAAATCTGAATCTTACTTCCACTTCTTTCTTCCCTATATTCAATACCCATGTAAAACACTCTCTTTCTCAGCCATATCTCAAATTTGTTAAATATAATATTCCGGATCCTCCAGCCTGTTCATCTTTTTAAAAAATTCTCTCACTCTGTCATGCTTGGGATGATCGAATACTTCCTTGGGCGTTCCCTGTTCCAGTATTTTTCCACCATCCAAAAAAACTACTTTTGTAGACACATTCCGGATAAAGCTCATCTCATGGGATACTAACAGCATAGTATATCCTTCTTTTGTTGCTTTCCTTATAATATCCAATACTTCCCCCACAAATTCGGGATCCAATGCGGACGTTGGCTCATCCAGCAATAGCAGTTCCGGCTGCATTGCAAGTGCTCTCGCAATTGCCACACGCTGCTGCTGTCCACCGGATAAATGCTTTGGATAATGGTTTTGCCAGTCAAAAAGTCCAACATCCGCCAATCGCTTAAGCGCAGTTTCTCTTGCCTGTTCTTTGTCCATTTTCTTGACTACCAAAAGTCCTTCCATCACATTTTCCAGCGCCGTTTTCCGGTTAAAAAGATTAAAGTTTTGAAAAACCATTCCCGTAAACTGGTTTAATGTAAGTAAATCCTTTCCCTTGGCAATCACCAGATCAATCTCATTTCCATCACTCAATACAATTGAACCGGATTCTGGTTTTACAAGCCGGTTAATGGAACGAAGTAAGGTGGATTTACCAGTTCCCGATGGCCCGATGATGCCAATGACATCACCTTTTTCAATAGTGAGATCAATGCCGTCCAGTACGAGGTTGTTTTTAAATTTCTTTTTTATATTTTTAATTTTAATTGCCATAAGTTCCTCCTCATCCGATTGCCGGCTGATTTCTCTTGAATTCCAGCTCTTCGATATCCGGAGCATCATTTGGAATCGCCAGTCTTTTTTCAACATACTTTGAAATCTGCTCCAGAATAAATGTAACAAACCAATAAATAACTGCAAGCGCAACATAAGCCTCAAAATATCTGAAATCCCTTCCGCCTAGTATTTTCGCCTGTGCTGTCATTTCCACAACCGCACAGGTAAATGCAAGTGACGTTCCTTTAATCAATCCGATAAAGGAATTGATCAAGGACGGAAACGCAACTGTTAATGCCTCCGGAATCACAATTCTTCTAAGTGTCTGCCAGGTTGTCATCCCCATTGCATGACAAGCTTCCACCTGTCCCTGTCCCACAGAATTTAACGCACCTCTTATGATTTCCGCATTGAAGGCAGATTCATTTAATGCCAATGCAATAAATGCATAGATTATAGAAGGAACCCCGTTTACGTTATATTCCGTTCCAAACTGAAGGTTAACAGCCTTCAGGATGAGTGGAATTCCAAAATAGGTAACATAGAGCTGGACGATGATAGGTGTTCCTCGAATGATTGAAATAAAAATACTTGCTATTTGTTTCAATACCGGAATTTCATTCTTTTTCACCAAAGCTATCGCCAATCCGAAGACAAGGCTGACTGCAAATGAGACAATCGCCAGCTCCATCGTAACAGGCAGATAGACTAATATTTTGGGTATTTCAGATAATACAATGCTTATGTCAAATAATTTACTCATGTGAACCCCTTCCCTGCACATTATTGTGCTAACATGATTTATTCCAGCACAATTTGAAAATTTTTAATTTAATGTTTTCTCAAACTGTGTATCATCCGGAGAAGTATCTTTTCCAAACCACTTTTCTCCGAGTGCTGCTAATGTTCCGTCTGCTTTCAGCTCTTTCAAAACGGTATTCACTTCATCACGCAGCTGTTCATGGTCATATGCAAATAAATAGTAGGCATAATTATTTTCCGCAATCATTTCCGTATCTTCGGGACTTACATCTGTCGCCTGAAGATCAAAGTTATAGACATCCTGATATGCTTTGAACATCGCATAATCAATGATAACATAATGCACACTTCCATCTGCAATCTGTTGTAAAGTCACCGGTGTTTCCTGCTCGGAATAGGTCAAGTTCGTCTGTTTATCCGGATTTTCTTCATTCCATTTTTCTTCCGCAAGGGTAATGGAAACACCGGATGAAACAACTGTTGTCTTGCCTGCTGCCGTTTCAAAAGAATTGATGGAATCATTTCCCTTTTTCGTAACCCATACATAGGAAATCTCATCGTATGGATAGCTGTATAAATAGCTTTTGGAACGCTTTTCACTGTACGAGAAGTTATTGACCGCAATATCGTAAGAACCACTCAATGTCCCTTCAAACATCGAAGCGAAATCCGTTGTCACAAACTCTAAGTTATATTGCGGAAGTTTTTTAAATACAGCCTTTAACACATCTATATCATATCCTGTGTTTTCCCCATCATCTCCGATGGTGGTATACGGATTGGTTGTTCCGCTAGTAGCAACTTTAATGGTTGTTTTATCTGTTGCTTCCTGTTTTGCATTGTTACCGCAGCCAGCCAATATTGTTGCTGCAAGTCCTACTGCTAATACTGATTTTAATAAACTTCTTTTCTTCATAATCTGTTCTACTCCCCCTTTTTTATAATTACTTTTTATTTTTTCTTAAAAACTTTTCTTCCGGCGTTCTGGATAAAAATCTTCTTGTCTGTGGTGTCGACCATAGCTCCTCGAAATCAATCTGATCTACAAATTTGGCGTTATAGGAATTAAAAATCGTACTGTTTTTAGGCTCTCTTGAAAAATCCTTGAAATATGTATTGTTTTTAAATGCAGGAATTTCATATAAATCTCTTGCATAAGCCCAAATATTTCTGTACTCTGTCATTCGTTTTTTCTGAGGACCTAAATTTCTGTAATAGTAAGAATCCCATCTTGCCAATGTCACAAAGAAACGGACATCGCTATCTGTCACATAATCTCCAAACAGGAAACGGTTATATTCCAGTCTTTCCTCCAGCTTATCCATAGCATTGAAAAAGTCATCATACGCTTCGTTATATGCCGTCAGGCTTTGACTAAATGCCATTCTATAGTGCGCATTATTGATGTTCGGGAATAGCCAGTCGTTCAAGATATCAATTTCTTTTCTCAAATGTTCAGGGTATAAGTCCGGCGCATCCTCTGCCTGCCAAGGTTCAAATGCCACTTCAAAATAATTGGTCAGTCTGTGGTAGTCATTGTTCACAATCTTATTCGTCGTTGTATCCACAAGTGATGGAACCGTTGCCCTTCCGTCATAATCCGGATCTGCATTGAAATAAAACTCACTTAGGAATTTTGCTTTTGTTACCGGATCCTCGTGATTGGGCTGATCTTCAAATCCCCATCCGTATTGATTGCTCTGTCCGGTACTCGTCACAATCTGTACACTGATGGCATCCTCCAGCCCTAACAGTTCTCGCACAATAGACGCTCTGTTTGACCAGTGGCATCCCTTTGCCCAAAACAGTCGATATCGTCCCTTTTCCGCTTTTAATTCTCCTTCTTTGTCGCCAAACGGTGTTCTAAAACGATTTGGTTGTCGGATAAAAGCACCTCTGTCATCAATTTCTGATTTTGTTTCCTGTGGTCTTGGTCTGACATTTCTTTCTTTGGCTTCCAGCTCAATTTCTTCATCTGTCCATACTACTGAATTGTTTTCTACTCCACTCATAATATCATCCTCCTGAAATTAATTTTATGTTTGCAGTATACTCGCAATTTTTCTACTTGTATAATACATAAAATATAAGACCGGTTATAGAGAATAGCTAATGCCAACTTCATTGTTATTGTCCTTTTTCTAAAAAAATCCAGTATTATGGATTCAAAAGATGAATAATATTCGTAATCGAGCAACTGAAGTCGTGAATACAGAAGTGATCTACAGATGAATTAAGGCACAGCCTTCGGACTAAAATCCGTCGGTTGTGCCTTAATTTTTAAAGATTATAAAATAACTGTGTAATCTTAGCTGTAAAAATTATTCGTTTTCGGCATTTAAATTCGGCAATTTTCCTACTTGTGATGCCAGCTTCTTTTCTTGTGATTTAACTCTTCGTTCCAATTTCTTTATATCTTCCGATGGCGGCAAATTTTCAGGTTTAATCCCTCTTTGACCGAGCATATCTCTTATTGTAGAGTTATTTTGAACATGTTCCACAGTGATTGCAGTTTCACCTTGTAAATCTTTTTCTTCAACATTGTAATTTGTCATTTCAGTTGCCAAATTCTTTGCGGCAATGGTAAGGGTTGGAAGAAAATCTGCAAGTGGCCTGTCATCTTTCACACCGAACAAGCATAACGAGTAAGCATGTAATCTTTAACTTTTCTTTGTCCGCCTTTACCTATCGTTATCATTTTCGTGACCTCACGAAAATGATTTGATACCTCTATTTCGGAGGTTTTGCAAGATTCCATTGCGCGACAAACAGCTTTGTCAAAGTTTTCCCACCGGTTATAACCCAGCAAATTCATAAGGTCTCTTGCATACCAAAATTCAACATCTCCATCTTCATTGATATGATATTCGCTGAGCTAAGTGAAGAACGATAATGGGAGTACGCTTTATTGCCGCATAAAAGAAAACGGTGTAACCCCATTCTCTAAGGCTACACCATGTTTTCTAAAATACTTCCCTGTTTCCTATTGATTATTTATTATCAACCGCCTCTTTGAACTGCTCCAAAGCCTGCTTGAGGATTTTTCTCGGACATGCCACATTAAATCTCTGAAATCCCCTTCCGACATTCCCGAAAATGCACCCGCTGTCCAGCCATAAATTTGCTTTTTTCACAACCAGATCTTCTAACTCTTCGTCCGTCAGTGCAAGACCGCTGCAATCTACCCAGACAAGATAGGTTGCCTCTGGATAAATCATTTTTATCTGCGGAATGTTTTCTTTTAAATAGGACATCATAAATTCAATATTACTTTGAATATATTTTTTGACAGCCTCATACCACTCTTCCCCGGATTGATACGCAGTCTTACAGGCAATCAGTCCGGCTGCATTCAGCTGACTGTATCCTGAAGCATCCAATGCCGCCTGAAACTTTTGTCGCAGCTGCTTATTCTTTATCACTAGATTAGATACCTGCAGTCCTGCCAGATTAAATGTTTTACTTGGGGCTGTTGCTGTCACGACAATCTGCTCAAATCCCCCTTTTGCTGTAAGAAATGCCTGATGTTTTCCTTTCCAGACAAAATCAGCATGAATCTCATCACTGAAAACAATTACTCCATGTTTACTGCAGATTTCCCCGATTTGAATCAGTTCTTCCCTATTCCATGCCCGTCCTACCGGATTATGCGGATTACAAAGCAAAAACAATTTCACACTGTTTTTTACAATCTTTTTTTCAAAATCGGCAAAGTCAATATGATAGGTCAGATTTTCTTTGTCATATACCAGATCATTGCTGACAAGTTCTCGTTTGTTGTCCAAAATCACACTGCTAAACGGATAATAAACCGGCTGCTGGATTAATACGGCATCACCTGGTCTGGTAAAAGCCTGTATCGCCATACCGATCGCATATACAACACCGGGAGTCTTAACGATTTCCTCTTCCAAAACGTTGTATCCATACTGATTGTCAAGCCATTTGTTTACTGCCTGATAATATTCATCCAAGGTATCTGTATATCCGTAAATCCCATGTTTTACCTGTTCAAAAAGAGCCTCCTGAATATAGGACGAAATCCGGAAGTCCATATCCGCAACCCACAAAGGAAGGACACCTTCCGGCAAACCTCTTTTGGAGGCAAAATCATATTTCAGACAATCGGTTCCGCGTCGTTCAATTACCTGTTCAAAATTCAAATTCTTCTCCGCCATAAAAAGCCTCCTCCAAATCCGCAATTAAGTCCCCTACATTCTCGATTCCCACCGACATACGGAGTGTCCTTTCGGTAATTCCATTCTTTTCCAAAACATCTTTTGGCACATCTGCATGTGTCTGTGTGATCGGATACGTCAACAGCGTCTCCGTACCTCCAAGACTCTCGGCAAACCGGATCAACTGCACGTTTTTAAGCAGTCTTTGAGCGATTTCTTTGTCTTTTACATCAAACGTGAGCATTGCGCCAAATCCCCGTGCCTGTTTTTTCATCACATCATATCCTGGATGCTCTTTTAATCCGGGATATAGCACCTTCGTTACCTCCTCCCGACTCAACAGCCATTCAGAAAGCTTTTGCGCATTTTCCTGAGCTCTATCCATTCTGACAGCAAGTGTCTGGATTCCTCTTAACAAAAGCCAGCTGTCAAACGGTGACAATCCGGCGCCGGTCGTCTTATAAAGAAATCGAAGCCGATCACTCAATTCGTTATCACTCACAATTACAAATCCCGCAATCGTATCATTATGTCCAGACAAATATTTGGTGCCACTGTGTACCACAATATCCGCCCCAAGTGTCAGTGGATTTTGCAGATAAGGTGATAAAAATGTATTATCCACAATTAGCAGCAAATGGTTTTCTTTCGTTATCTCTGCCAGTGCTTCAATATCCGTTATGTTCATCATAGGATTGGTTGGCGTCTCTATGAAAACGGCCTTCGTATTTTCTCTGATATAAGCCTTCACATCATCTCTACTGCAATTGACATATGTAATCTCGATACCGTTTTTTTGGCTGATATGATCAAACAATCGGATTGTTCCACCATAAAGATCCGCATCCGCAATCAGATGATCTCCCGGTTTAAACAGCTCCATTACGGTAGTGATCGCTGCCATTCCGGATGAAAAAGCTATACAATCGCATCCTTTTTCCAAGGCAGCCACCGTCTTTTCTAAATGTTCCCTTGTCGGATTTTGCATGCGCGTATAATCATAACCGGTACTCTCTCCTAATCCCGGATGCGAAAATGTTGCCGTCTGGTAAATTGGAAAACTGATAGCTCCAAAACGGTTTTCTCCATGATCATGTTCCAAATGTATACATCGACTTTCAATACTTAAATCCATTCCTATCTCCTCGCTCTCTTTTCCGATCGTTTCAATCGGATTTATTCTAAAAGCAGTATAACATTCAGGTTATGGAAAAAGCCAATACATATAAACAACCGCCTGTTATAGCCAAAAACTATTACAGACACAGGATTTGTACTATATTTCCCTTATTCCTGTGAAATCAGTGCGCCTACTAACTCTGCTCCTTTTATCAGATCTTCAAGCTCTATATACTCGTTGACTGAATGTGCATTGTTCATTCCGCACGAAAGCACCACTCCCTCTATTCCTTTATTGACAATTACATTATTATCACTTCCGCCAAATGTTTCCGTCAATTCAGCTTCTATCCCGATTTTTTTACATGCATTGCAAAACTTTTGTACTACAGTGGAATTTTCAGCTACCGCATAGGCCTTTATATTGACTTCATGTGAAAAAAACAATTCTGCATCCTTATCCTGTCCCTGTGCATTTTCAATGACATTTTGAAATACATTGTTTATTTTTCCCAGCAGTTCCATAACCCGCTCGTGATGATAACCACGGATTTCTCCTTCACAAACACAGTTTTCAGATACAATATTGGTCATACTTCCCCCACGAATCAAACCAATATTCAGAGTTGTGTCATCTTCTATTCTGCTCTGTCTGATTTTTGAAATGCCCTCTGCCATCAGTGCAATGGCATTGATCCCTTTTTCCGGTGCAAATCCTGCATGTGAAGCCTTCCCTCGGATTTCTATTTTAAAAGAAACAATGGACGGCGCACGCAGCGCTGCCTTCCCAACATGCCCGCTTAAATCCAATACGTATGCCTGTTTTGCCTTTATGTTTGAAAAGTCAAAAGCCTTGCTGCCCTTATCATATAATTCTTCTGCGATTGGAAATAAAATCTCAACATCTCCATACGGAATATTGTGCTCCTGAACATAACGGATTCCCTCTATAATCTCTACGATTCCTGCAACATCATCACTTCCCAATATTGTACGTCCATCAGAAGTGATTCTCCCACTTTTATGGAAAACTGCTTTTTTGGATATTCCCGGCTGTACGGTATCCATGTGAGCCACAAACAATGTTGCAGGTCCCGGCACCGTTCCCTTTAAAAATCCATATACATTTCCCGCATTTCCTCCATAAAGTTCTCCGGCACAATCCTCCATCACTTCAAAACCAGTCTCTCTAAGAATTTCTTTTAAACGATCAGCCATATTTCGCTCCGAAAAGCTTATCGAATCAATAGAAACCAGTTCTGTAAATAGTTCCTTTATCCGTTGTTCATTTGCTCTGATTGTCTGCATAATCTGCTCCTTCCCATTTACAATGCGATTACGATAAGTTCATGATGCAACTTTGCGATTAGATCAGCGCCTTATCCTTAAATTTCAGAATTTCTTCCAAATATTTCTGACCCAGTGGGCTGATATTCATTCCCTTACGAATCAGATATCCCACTGTCATAATTTCATCTGAATCCAGTTTCACCGCACAGTAGCTCGATCCGTTCAAATCCTCACACAAGATTCCGGAGCAAAGAGTATATCCTTTTAGACCAACCATCAAATTTAACAAGGTTGCCCTGTCATTGGCGCGGATTAACTGTTTGTATTCGTACGTAGATAACACTTCTTCAGCAAAATAAAATGAATTATTGCTGCCCTGATCAAAAGCAAGACACGGATAGTCATTAAGCTGCTCCAGACTGACCAGCTTCTCATTTGCAAGCGGATGTTTTTTCCACATATAAGCATAGATACCACAGTTTAACAGTGCATGAAATTCCAGATTATTCTCCGAAAAAAGCTTGGACAATACATTTCTGTTAAAATCATTCAAATATAAAATTCCAATCTCACTCCTAAAATTTTTGACATCCTCAATCACATCATAGGTTCTTGTTTCATGTATCGCAAATTCATATTCCTCCATACCAAACTGCTTGACCATCTCCGCAAAAGCATTGACCGCAAAGGCGTAATGTTGAGTAGAAACACTGAACTTCTTTTTCAATTCTTTTTTACTGACATACTTCGCTTCCATCAGATCATACTGCTGTACAGTCTGCTTTGCATATCCGACAAATTCTTTTCCTTCCGGAGTTATCGTAATACCGCGATTCGTTCTTCGAAACAACTCAATCCCAATTTCATTCTCCAATTCTTTAATAGATGCAGATAAACTCGGCTGTGAAATAAACAGTTTTCCAGCCGCTTCGTTCATAGAATTAGATTCTGCAACCGTAATCACATATTTTAATTGTGTAATTGTCATACCATTCTCCTCATCTGATAATAAAAATACCGTTTTCAAAAGCTCCTGCTTCCTGCGTGAAACTGTGGCTGATTATTCAAGCACATGATTTTGATGCAAAACCTTTAAAACCTGCTCCGCAAACACTGCATGACCCGCTTCGTCCATATGTTCTCTGTCATCGTCACTTGGATTCACAAAATCGGATGCAGCCAAAAAGTGTACCTGCTTTTGTTTTGCAATTTTTTGATATTCCTTTTTCAATCCCTTTGAAATCTCAACCGACTTCTGATCAAATTCGGGATCAAACTGCTCTTCCCACACATCTTCTCCCAAATGGATCGGCGAGACAATTACAATTTTTTCCGGCTCTATGTAATGCAGCAATTCGTCCACACACTGTACCAATCCCTTGGCAATGATATAAGGCGAATTATGATAACAGGCTTTGCAATCATTGGTCCCAAGCATCAGGACAGCGGCATCAATCGGACATTGCGATTCCAAAACAAGCGGAAGCGTTGCAATCCCTTTTCTGCCTTTTCTGTAGTAGTCCTCAAACACGGTTGTCCTTCCACACAATCCCTCTTCAATCACATGTACATCTGCATTTCCCAGTTTTTCCTGTAAAATACTGGTCCATCGGAGCCCCCACGGATAACGTTCCTTGGTTCCCGGAATTAATCCCCATGTATTTGAATCTCCATAACATAATAACTGCTTCATACCTATTTCCCGCCTTTAAAACTTTTTGTCCAAATTAGTGTTCTCATCTAAATTCAATTTACACTATTTTTTAGTTAAAGGCAACTATATGATTTTTTGAGCTGGTTATAGATTTTTGTTATATCAGAGTATCTATATTTTTTATGCGTTTTTTAAATTTTGTATTCTATATCAAGAATGATTTCTGTATGCGGAAGATATGTAACCGAAACAGGATTGCGAAATGTAAAAAATACAATAAGTAGCACCACAAATATTAAACCACCCCGTAATATTTTATTTTTTACTACTTTCTTGTATAGAATTACAGGTATCGAAAGCATGCATAAACAATATGCAATTCTTGTTAAAAACGTTCCGATCAATAGCCCGGACATCCCCTCTTGAAAACGTCCATAACTTGACATAACTGCAGCCAAAAAACTCAAAACTACAAGCGTAATTATGGAACCAAACATAAGAACAAGAAGAATTGTGTTGAATTTATCCCTCGCCGGACTTACAGGAATATTGGATTTTTTAGAAGATTTTTTATAATTCATTTTTTCTTATATAATCCATTATCATTTTTGATGGATTCTTCTCCTTTCCTTTGAATCTCTTGGGAGTCTATATTTATATATCTACACCTCTTTCTCCATATAATCAAGTGTTTTTTACTGCATAGGATTCCAAAGGATTTTTCTATGTACTTTCCAACTTCGTATCCATTTTGATACAAAAGCAATAAAGTCAGTAGTCTGCTCATTCTTTCGTTTTCGTTATTAAATGGATGGATACAAAGGAAATGACAAATCTTTGCTAAATCAATGTCTGAAAGCATACGCTCTTCAATAAAATAATTGATTAGCTCTTTCTTTTGATGATTAATCATATAAATTAAATACCAAATTCCACTACGACTTTATCTGCCTTCGGAATAATCACTATACCAGCGGCTGTTTCTTCTACTTTTGCGGCGCCAGTCACGTTACTTACATTTGTTACATTTTCCAGAACATATCTCATATTCTGATTTTGTCCGGTACTTGTCAATGTTAACTTACTATTCTCGCGGAAAGCTTCCACTGTCAATGCTGTCTGTCCTTTCTGATCTGGCACCAGACAGGAGGTCTTACATCCATCCTTTACTTCATAAACACGTATCTCCACGCCGTTTGTGAACTCATAATCCGCTGTTTTTTCGTTATTTCCAAGTGCAAGAAGTGTGTTGTCTCTTACATACACTGGAAGTGACATGAAATCATAATTTTCTTTATACCATCTTCCACCCTGTTTTACTTCCCTACTTAGGAGATGGGTCCATGTACCTTCCGGAAGGTAGTATTCTACATCTCCGTCTGCTGAAAATACCGGTGCAACCAAAATGTTGTCTCCAAGCATATATTGCATATCCAGATACTTAGTTGCCGGATCATCTTCAAATTCCATAACCATAGAACGCATTGTCGGAATTCCTGTATGATGAGAATTTACCGCCATTTGATAAATATATGGCATTAGGCGAAGTTTCAGTTTTGTAAATTTTCGACACACATCTACAGCTTCATCATCAAACAGCCACGGCACTCTGTAACTTTTTGAGCCATGCAGGCGGCTGTGAGAAGATAGCAGACCGAACTGTAACCATCTCTTATATACATCAGGGCTTGCTGTCAGCTCAAATCCTCCCATATCATGACTCCAGAATGAGAAACCTGACATTGTAAAGGAAAGTCCGCCTCTTAAGCTTTCTGCCATAGATGCATAAGATGCCGAGCTGTCACCGCCCCAGTGTACTGGGAATTGCTGTCCTCCAACTGTAGAACTTCTTGCAAATAATACGGCTTCTCCTTCTCCTTTTTCCTCTTCCAAAAGTTTAAATACAGCCTGGTTATATAACTGTGTATAATAATTGTGCATACACCCAGGATCTGAACCGTCAAAGTACTCTACATCAACAGGAATTCTTTCGCCAAAGTCTGTCTTAAAACAGTCAACACCCATATCCAGCAGTGTACGCAGTTTATCTGTATACCACTTGGTTGCGTTAGGATTTGTAAAATCTACAAGTCCCATTCCAGGCTGCCAGTTATCTACCTGCTTAATGCCCATGCCATCCGCTCTTTTTAACAGATAACCCTTTTCGAGACCTTCACGGAAAAATTCTGTTCCCTGTGCAATATATGGATTGATCCATACACAAATCTTCAGTCCTTTTTCTTTATATCTTTGTAACATTCCCTTTGCATCCGGGAAGATGCGGTTATCCCATTCGAAATCACACCAGTGGAATTCTTTCATCCAGAAACAGTCAAAGTGGAATACTTCCAGTGGAAGATCTCTCTTAGCCATTCCGTTAATGAATGAACTTGTTGTTTTTTCATCATAGTTTGTTGTAAATGAAGTTGTAAGCCAAAGTCCGAATGACCATGTCGGTGGAAGGGCCGGTTTTCCAGTCAGATCTGTATAATTGCGGATTACATTTTTCATTGTATCACCATATATCAGATGGAAGCGGATTTCCTCTCCCTTTACGGAAAATCCTACATACTCTACTTTCTCGCTTGCGACTTCAAATGATACGTTATCTGTGTGATCCACCAGTACGCCGTAATTCTTATTTGTCATATAGAACGGAATATTTTTATAAGAAATCTGTGACGCAGTTCCACCATCTTCATTCCAGCAATCTACTACTTGACCGTTTTTTACGAAAGAAGTAAATCTCTCCCCCAGACCATAGACACATTCTCCTGGTGCCAGTGATAACTCTGTGGACATATATGGAGTATATCTGGCTGCCATATAATTTTCCTGTGGGAATTTTGTTAAGCATTCTCTGTCATACTGCATATATCCAAGATTGCGGAATCCGCAAGTTGTAAGTTCTTTCCCATCTGCCATATATGTAATCCTGAATTCTTCTCTGTCTATAAGAACCTGCATTCTTCCGGCTGTCATTACCGCTTCTTTTTCATTTATTTCAACGGTCACATCCTGCATATCTATATTCATCTGAAATCTTGGTTCTTTCTTCTTGTATCCTTCAAAATGCCAGCTTCTTACACTGATGATGTCTTTTCTTGTCGCTGTAAATTCTGTTGTGATTGTTCCTACATCCAACGCACCTGCACGGTCAGTGATTTTATGAAATGGAGCTATCACACGCATACCATTTGGAATCTCTTCTACGATAAATGCCTGCATAGCATGAGAAGCATTGGCGCGTTCACTCTTTTCCCAATATCCTTCTGTAAATTTCATGATTTTTATCTCCTTAATTCTATAATCGGTATTTCTCAATTGGTATAATTATCTTTATGCTTCTTTTGCACCTTTTCCATTTTTAAGATCTTCGACAATTCCGTCGTATTCTTTATCCAGTTTGTAGAACAATATGATTACAATCTGAAAAATAGCAACTGCAACCGGAATATAAATGAACAGTGCCTTGATTGCCATAACAGAAGATGCACTCTGTACGGAAGCATTTTCCGCATAATTTCCGAGTGCAAGGATCCATCCAAGCATTGCAGATCCAAGACCATTTCCAACTTTGAAGCCAAAACTTGATGCACTATTGATCAAACCTTCTGTACGATATCCGGTCTTCCATTCTCCGTATTCGATCGTATCGGATACAATAGCGAACATACAAGACGAAATACCAGCATTACCAATCCCCTTTAATGCTGATGCAAACATAATTCCAAAATAACTTGTTCCAACGAACTGGAACATTCCAAATCCGAGTCCATATATGATTACGCCTATGATCAGCATATTTTTCTTACCAATACGTTTGATAATAAAAGCTGTAAAGAACATCGCAATAATCTGAACCACACTCGCCACAAGGTTCATCGGGCCAACCAATTTTTCATTGTGAAGAACAACTTTTGCATAATAAACGGCTGCGCCGCCATTTAACGAATACTGGATAAAGATACATACTAGTGTCAGTGTGATCATCATCCAGTACTTATTACAGAATAACACTTTGATTCCCTTAAGAAATGGAAGTTTTTCATGTTTGCTCTTAGCGGATGGTTTTACTCTTTCTTTCGTTCCTGTAAATGTAATCAAAAAGATTACGATTGACAGCACCCCAAACACAGCAAATGTCTTCGTCCATGCAGATAAATTATCTCCAAAGAACTCTACCAATGGAAGAGTCAGGTTTGTAATAAGCAGTGTTCCTGTTGTTGCAAGCGTCATACGGAAAATACTGAGAACTGATCTTTCGTACTGATCCTGTGTAATCAATGCATTCAATGTTGAATACGGTACGTTGATTGCCGTATATACAACGGATGATACCAAGTTGTATGTAATAAATATGTATACGATTTTTGCCTTATCCCCTAATCCGGAAGGAACTGAGAATAATAGCACTGCTGCGATTGCGAATGGAATCGCCATTCTTAAGATCCATGGACGACACTTTCCAAATCTGGACTTTGTTCTGTCTACGATTACTCCCATAATCAAGTCTGTTACACCGTCAAATAATCTCGAGATCAGCATGATTGTTCCAATTGTCAATGCACTGACTTTTACATAGTCTGTGTAATAAAACAAAAGAAATGAGGACATTGCTGAATATATAATATTACAGCCAAGGTCCCCACAACCGTATGCAAATCGTTCTTTGATACTAATCTTTGTAGTTTCCATTACTTTACTCCTTTGTTTTTTTGATAGGTACATTCTATCAGATGTTCTTTGCTCGTATTAGGGGTATAAACTACTATTATTAGGTACATTTCCGACTTTTTATTTGATTACATATTTTTCTGTATTCACAACAACTTCCATTTTGTCAAGTCTCTGCCTGCGAAGCTGGGATGGAGTATAGTGATAACGTCTTTTAAACCACCGCATAGCCACCTTATAGTTTGTGCATCCATGCCTGGTAAATATCTCACTGACGTAGTCTTCTGTATTCATTAGATCTTGATATACATAATTCATCCGTACTTCATATAGATACTCCATTGTAGTCAGTCCAATCTGCTGCTTCAACATTCTAGAAAGATAGTCTGGGTTATAACCGAATTCTTCTGCGGTCTCCTGTACAGTTATCTGACGTGCATGATTCCTGTCCAGATAACGCAGAATCTGCTTAATCTGCTCACGATTCTTGTTATTTCTGTTTACTTCTTTTTCTATCATTTTCACAGAATATGAATGGATGAGCATGTATAGCAAATCATACAACAGACTTTTAAATTTAAAAAGGTATCCCTCTGGCCGCACCTCATATATCACATACATGTCGTAGCATACTTTTTTCAGCCATTCCAGCTTTGTATTTTCTGTCTCTTTTCCAGGATGCGGATCTACATGAAATTTTACAAGTTCATAGTCTGATATATATTTTTCCAGGAGTTTTTCCGGGACTTGTAATACCAGAGATTTATTCGGAGTACTCCAGAAAGAATGAATCTCTCTTGAATTAATCAGACTGATATCTCCTGCCTGTACGTCCATCTCTTTATTCTCACACTTTACCTTCATACTGCCTTCCAGCATATATATAATCTCCAGACTGTTATGCCAGTGCGGAGCAACATAACTTCCCTCATCTACTGACAGATAGAATCTAACATCTACATCGTAATTACTCGATACAATCTCATGCCGGGTTCCGTTTTCCATTATTATTTTCTTCTCATATGCTGTCATGTTCTTATTTCATCACCTTCTTTTTGTACTATCATAGTATGAAATACTTTTTTGTCTATTTTCGGCGTAACCGTCAAAAATTTCTTTTTTCATATATTGTAAATCATGCCAGCATCCTTCCTTCTAAATAGGAACACCGCAAATAATCTGGATTAGTATAATATACATTAGAATTAAAATCAGAAATTTCATCAGTAATAAACGATGAAAAAATATCCATGATTCCCTGTGCCGCATCTTCCTCCGGCATAATGGCAAGCACCAACTCCTGATAAAGCATACCAATCGAAGTTACTGACGGAACTTCATAACGACACTCATTCACAGTATCAAACATTCCATCCTGTCTGTGATTTTTTGTCTTTCTTGCAATAAATTCTATTAAACAGCACACATAATAAACATCATCTTTTTGTTTGTCCGTCATGAATAGATTCACTCCTTTCAAATGTAAGGCAGCGCAATGCGTTGACCGTATGAAAACTAATTTGATGTGTCGGATATCTGAATTTTGCATTAGTTTGTTGTCGTTGTAATAACTGCAGTCATAATAAGAATCATACAAATCTCCATAGCAATAACAAGTGCTAATGTTGAGTTCAGCAAGGCCTGATGGCTTCTAGAAGCTGGTGGTATATGTGCATCCATTACCATAAGTGCTGCATACATTCGTCTTCTTTTCTCTCCCATCGTAAAGTTTCCAAATCCTTTTTTTGTCTTTAAATAGTCATCGGCTTCAATAATTTCTTCTACAATCTGCTCTACCGAAAACTCTAGCATTGACATTGTCCCCAAAATTGCCAGTTCATATCCTGTACCGAACTTATGCTTTCTCTCTTTTAATGTTGCAAAGATGTCTCGAATACGATTGCATTTCACAACTGTTTTTGACGGATCAATTGCTAATACGTGACTTAAAGACTGAGATGCATTCTTATCAGGAAATGTTTTGATTATCATTTGATAACAGGCCTCCATTTCCTCTATGAGCTGATCAGTGTCCAGATCTGAAACTGCTAGCATTGCCGCAAACGGAAGGTCTTCATCTGAAGTCAACCAAGGGTGGGTTTCTTTCATACCACGAAAAATATTCGTCATCTTATCTATAATAGCGGGTATTGCAAATGAATCCTCATGATCTTGAATTATCATAGCTGCAAGTACTTTATACTCCCCATTCATCCATCTCAAATGTTTCATTTGCTCCACAATGTGCTGAAGAGATATTAAATAATCTTGTGGATCTTTGGCAATAGCCATTTTACAAAGAACTGGAATTCTCACATTTCCGCGAAACTCTGAAAGCATCTTCGTGTTCTTTTTCAATATCTGTTCACAGTACTTTATCTTGTCTGCATCTGCTTCCACGTCTATTCCAACATAAAAAGAACTCCCCGCCAGCATCATCATATCTCCGTCTAATCTAAAAAACTGACGGAGAGTATCTTTATTTTTGATTAGTAAATCGCATTTTTCTCGTACAATTGTGTTCATTTCAAACCTCCCGCAATAATCAATCTTTTTAGGATTTATTGGAATTTCCCATTAATATGATATAAAAATGCTCGTTTAAGCTAGACTTTATTTTATGTCTAGCCCAAACGAGCAACCAATTTTTCAACCGTTCCCTGCGAGAATCGAACTCACAACTAGTGCTTAGGAGGCACTTGTTATATCCATTTAACTAAGGGAACATTTTTATTTTCAACATCTCTCATTCTACCACGAATGAGAGATGTTGTGAAGTGTTTTTAAAAATTGATTTTTCCTTGAAGCCAGATATTTCCTTTGAATCGTCTTCCAACTTCCGGAACTCCCATAACTTCTTTTTCAGGAATACACACATCAAATTGTAATTCATTCACATCCAATGTCATTATGTAGAGCGTTTCCTGCGTTACTTTGTTCTGTGTTTTGCGCAAGTCTATGATTTCTCCCAAAATCGAATACTCGTCGCATTCCACACCATACGGCATGAAATATGTCTCTACAATCGTAAAAATATCTTCTGTAATCAATCGCTTTGATACTTTGGAATAGGTGTCAATGTCATCCAAAGTGAGACTTTCCATTGCCTCCTGATCGCCATTTCTAGCTGCGCTCAAAAGCATCATGCGATTGCGCTCTTCTTCTTTTCTTGTCTTTTCCAAATGTTCATCTTTTGAAATCGGGAAAAGAATCATTCCGGAAGAGCCAAGTCCGGATAGCGTCACGGATGTTGTTCTCTTTGCAAGTCCGCCAAGCTGCTTTTCTTTCATATACTCAATTGCATTTTGTATATGGAAAATAATACTTGCTCCCACTTTTACATCCTCGCAGATTCCGACATACATCTCTTTTTCAATGCGTCGCTCCACAAGCACATCCGCATAAGTTGTAATTCCTGTGCCTTCAAAATATGGCACATAATATTCCCTCTCGAAAATTTTATCCTGATCCATCTCTCCGTACACAGAAATCCCTACACTGTCACCATATTGTTTTTTTAACTCATAAAATTCTGATGTTTCATCCAAAGATACTGCCTGTTGCGAATCAAATTCGTCTGCAGTCTGCCTGAGTATCTCTCGAATCTCCTGCTTTTTCTTTAATTCTGTAAAACCGATTGCTTTTAAATACTTATGCACGTTTTTACCTTTCTATTATCTAATCTCTGTTTTTCCACCCATGTATGGCTGTAATGCAGCTGGAATCTTTACAGAACCATCTTCCTGTAAATTATTTTCCAAAAATGCAATCAACATTCTCGGTGGAGCAACTACTGTATTATTAAGTGTATGAGCAAAATACTTGCCATCTTTCCCTTTTACACGAATATTTAATCTTCTTGCCTGTGCATCTCCAAGATTTGAGCAGCTTCCTACTTCAAAATACTTTTGCTGTCTTGGTGACCATGCTTCTACATCGACAGATTTCACTTTTAAATCTGCCAAATCTCCTGAACAGCACTCTAAAGTACGAACTGGAATATCTAATGAACGGAACAGATCAACTGTATTCTGCCACATTTTATCATACCATTCCATGCTCTCTTCTGGTTTACACACAACGATCATTTCTTGTTTTTCGAACTGGTGAATACGATATACACCACGTTCTTCAATACCATGAGCACCTTTTTCTTTACGGAAACATGGTGAATATGATGTCAATGTTTTAGGAAGAGTCTCTTCTTCTAACATTGTATCAATAAATTTACCAATCATAGAATGTTCACTTGTTCCAATCAGATACAAATCTTCTCCTTCAATTTTATACATCATGGAATCCATTTCTGCAAAGCTCATAACGCCTGTAACAACGTTACTTCTGATCATATATGGAGGAATACAGTACGTAAATCCTCTGTCAATCATGAAATCACGTGCGTAAGAAATCACTGCTGAATGCAATCTTGCGATATCTCCCATTAAATAGTAGAAACCGTTTCCAGCTACTTTCCCAGCTGCTTCAAGATCAATACCATTAAATTTTTCCATAATTTCTGTATGATATGGAATTTCAAAATCCGGAACAACCGGTTCTCCATATTTCTGCAATTCCACATTTTCGCGGTCATCTTTTCCGATTGGAACAGACGGATCAATAATATTTGGAATTGTCATCATAATTGTTTTGATCTTTTCTTCCACTTCTTTTTCTTCTACAGAAAGCTGTTCAATCTTTTGTCCATCTTCAGCAATACGCTTTTTGACTTCTTCTGCTTCTTCTTTTTTGCCCTGAGCCATCAACGTACCAATTTGTTTTGACACCTTGTTTTTTTCTGCTCTCAGCGCTTCTACTTCCTGTTTAATTTCTCTGTTTCTCAAATCCAGTTCAATCACTTCATCTACAAGTGGTAATTTACTGTCCTGAAATTTATTCTTGATATTTTGTTTTACAATTTCCGGGTTTGCTCTTAAAAATTTGATATCTAACATGGTCTTTCTCCTCTACTCTCTACTTTTTGATATTTTTTAAATCAAGTCCAAATGTTTCCTGATACATCGCTTTTTCCAATGATTCTGCTTCTTCTTCTGACAGTTCGATATAGCTTTGTCCATTTACAATCTCTTTTACATAATTGTAACAGCCATCTCTGCTATGCATAGAATTTAAAATAAATCCACTGTCTTTTCCATCAAGTAATGCGATTGCAAAACTTAATTTTCCACCCATTTCATTAAAAGCGTCATATTTTACAATTCCAACTTTTTGATAATTAGCTCTTACGTTTTTGTTCAGTTCTCGAATATCTTTACGATTTTTTTGAACCGTATCCACCATATTATCCAATTCACTAAATTTTTCAAAAATACTATCTTCTAAAGTTTTACCATTCTTTCCACGCATAAACGTTGTATAACTGGCTTTTAAACGATTGTATTTCATATTGGTGCGGATTGCAATAAAAAACAATATAATTATTAAAACAAACATTGCAATCAAGATAATACCTGGATCAATTCCTATTGTTTCCAACAACTTACTTTCCATATTACAAGTTTCCTCTTTTACCCTTATGAATTATTTGTAACAGTCATAATGAGTTCGAATATACGTTCGAGTTCCTCGTCTGAGTAATATTCAATCTCAATTTTTCCTTTTCCCTTTTTTTTGGGATTTACATGAACCTTCGTTCCCATGACTGTTTTCATTCTCTCTTCTAAATCTTTATAAATAAAATCATTTTCAACGACTTTTTTTTCTTTTTCTTTCTTTGGATTTTTTAGTTCTTTAATGAGTTTTTCTGTCTCTCGTACGCTTAATTTTTCATCGAAAATTTTATTTGCAAGATTATATTGTTCTTCATGATTTTCAATTGCAAGCAAGGTTCTCGCATGTCCTGTGGAAATCATATCATCTACAATCATCTGTTGAACTCTTTCATCCAATTTTAGTAACCGCATAGAATTGGTAACTGTTGTTCTGCTTTTTGAAACACGCTCTGCCACTTCATCTTGTTTGAGCGAAAACTCTGTCAAAAGTCGCTTAAATGCCATTGCCTCTTCAATTGGATTCAAATTTTCTCTCTGGATATTTTCAATTAAAGCAATCTCAACTGCTTCTCTTTTCGTATATTCTTTAATAATTACCGGAATTTCTTTTATTCCAGCCATTTTTGCGGCTCTCCATCTTCTTTCGCCTGCAATAATTTCATAATAGTCATTTCTTTTTTGAACAATTAGAGGTTGTAAGACTCCAAATTGTTTGATGGAATCAGCAAGTTCCAATAATGAATCTTCTTCAAAATGTCTTCTTGGCTGCTCATGGTTTGGCTCTACTTTATTAATATTAACAAGCTGTTCGCCTTCTTTTTTTTCTTCTACTTCCGGCTTTTTCTTTTCAGTTGTTTTTACAGTCTTATGATCCGGAATCAGACTATCCAGCCCTTTTCCCAATCCTCCACGCTTTACTGCCATTATTCTTCTCCTTTATTAATTACCTCTTCTGCCAACAGCATATAACTTTCTGCACCTGAGGATTTTGGATCATATAGATTAATTGGTAATCCATGACTCGGTGCTTCAGCAAGACGAATATTTCTAGGGATAATTGTTTTATAAATTGTCTGTTGCAAATTATCTTTTACGTTTTCAACTACCTGTAATGATAAATTAGTTCTGGCATCATACATTGTAAATACAACACCTTCTATTTTTAATTCCGGATTCAAACGTTCCTTTACCAAATCAATTGTATGTATTAATTGACTTAATCCTTCTAATGCATAATATTCACATTGAATAGGAACCAGTACACTATCAGCAGTAGTCATTGCATTAATCGTGAGCATACTTAATGAAGGTGGACAATCAATTACTATAAAATCATAATTTTTTTTGACTTTATCCACTTCTTTTCGAATAATAAATTCTTTTTCTTCTACTCCTATTAATTCGATCTCTGCAGCTGATAAATTTATATTTGTTGGCAACACATCAAGGTTTTCCAAAGCATCTTTACAAATAACCTTCTCAATACCAACTTGTCCAAGAATCAATTCATAAACAGTATATTCGACCTCATTTTTATCAATTCCCAAACCACTCGTCATATTTCCTTGTGGATCCATATCTATAGCTAATACTTTTTTTCCTAATGACGCCAAACATGAGGATAAATTGATTGCAGTTGTTGTCTTACCTACACCACCCTTTTGATTGGCTACAGCTATTATTCTTCCCATTTTTTCAGCTACCCCTTTCTGTCCTCAGATAATTATACCACCTTTTTAAATTATAATCTACACAAAATGTTTCACGTGAAACAAAAAATATTGTAGTTACTTTATACTGTACTGGATTAAAAATGTTTCACGTGAAACATTTACTCCATTGTTGTATTGATTTCCTTTGTGTAGTATAATAAAAGAAAAGTATTTATAAGAAAGGCAGGTGCTTTATGAACTGGAAAAAGAAACTCGCAACTTATGCTTCTTTAACTGTTTTGGCAACCTTTATCATCCACATTATCAATAAACTTATTTATTTTATGTCCACTATTGATAATTTGCTTGGCAGAAAAGAAGGTCTTTATTATGAATGGAGATTTGGAAAAATTTTCTATACAAAAGAGGGCACTGGCAAACCAATTTTATTAATTCACGATCTTTCAGCGTGCAGTTCAGAATACGAATGGAATCGAATTGTTTCTGATCTTTCTAAGACAAATACTGTGTATACATTAGACCTGTTAGGATGTGGAAAATCTGATAAACCCAATTTCACCTACACAAACTTTTTATATGTGCAATTAGTCACGGACTTTATTAACAATGTTATTGGTGAAAAGGCAGATGTCATTGTTACTGGAAACTCTTGTTCTTTTGTATTAATGGCTTGCCATAACAATGATGAAATAATAGATAGAATACTATTGATTAATCCTCCTAGTATTTCCTCTATATCAAAAGTTCCTACAAAACGAACAAAAATGTTAAAATTTATTATTAACATTCCTTTTATTGGAACTCTTTTGTTCAATCTTCTGCATAGTAAAGATAGTATTGAACAAACTTTTATGACCGAATATTTCTACAATCCTCAATTTGTTGATGATGAAATAGTTAAGACTTACTGTGAATCAGCTCAGATTTCGAAAACGCAATCTAAATATCTATTTGCAAGTATTAAGGGAAAATATATAACTGCAAATATTACAGAATGTCTAACTCATATTGATAATAGTATTTTTATTTTAGTTGGAAGTGGAAACCCTACTTACAAAGAATATGCGCAACAATATCAGTCTTATACTCCTGCAATTGAAGTGCAAACGATTAAAAAAGCAAAATATTTGCCACAATTAGAGGTACCAGAAAAGGTCCTCGAACAGATAAAAATTCTATTTGAATTATAATTATTCATAAAAAATCAGCATATCATCTAAGATGATATGCTGATTTTTTATGCTATTGGCTCCTTTGCAGGTAACCCTGCTTTTCTCGGATATTTTTTTGGTGTGTTTTGATATTTTTTTATCTTTACAAAAGAACGACCAATTTCAGTTCCCGGAAGTTGAAACTTCACCACATCCTCAATTTTTCCACCAAGCACATGCACTGCTTTCTTTGCCCCAGTCACCTCTTCCTCAATTTCTCCAGACTTGTAGGGGATAAACATTCCACCAGTGTGGATATATGGCATGCAATACTCAGAAAGTGTGGATAAGTTTGCCACTGCTCTTGATACACAAAGATCAAATTGTTCCCGATACTCTCCCTGTTTTGCAAAATCTTCTGCTCTTCCGTGAATTGTTTCTATGTCAATCAATCCAAGTTCCTCAATTACTGTATTCAAAAATTTAATTCTTTTATTTAATGAGTCCAATAATACTACTTTCAGATGAGGAAATGCAATCTTTAACGGAATTCCCGGAAAACCAGCTCCCGTTCCAATATCAATCAAGTTATCCACACAATTCATGTCAATCGCCTTTGTTATCGACAAGCTATCCACAAAATGTTTTTCATTTACCTCTTCATATTCGGTAATACCAGTCAGATTCATGACCTTATTCCATTCCACCAAGAGTTCATAAAAAGAATCAAATTGACGTTTCTGCTCATCATTTAATACAATGCCAAGCTCTTTTAACTTATTCTCAAATATCTGACTCATTCACAACTACCTCGTTTCATTCTTTCCACTCAAATATACTAACAATACAGAAATATCTGCAGGTGACACTCCTGAAATTCTAGATGCCTGCCCAATGGACAAAGGACGATACTGCTTCAATTTTTGCACTGCCTCGATACGAAGACTCTTAATCACATCATAGTCAATATCTTCTGGAATTCTTTTCTTTTCCAACTTTTTAAACTGCTCTACTTGTTTTTGCTGTCTCTTAATATATCCATCATATTTAATATTGATATTTACTTGCTCTACAACTTCCTGACACAATTTATCTACATTTTCAGGATATTTTTCCGCACATTTTTGTACGATATTTCTTCTCTTATCAATCGGCTCTAATACTTCATAAGAAAGTTCTGGTCTGCGAATCAATTCTGCAAGTGTTGTTCCTGAGTTCAAAGGTGTACTTCCATATTTCACAAGTAAATCCTGTACTTCCTGTGCTGCACCGATATTTGTATGTTCTAATCGTTCTACCTCAGATGCAATAATTCTTTCTTTTTCCAAAAGATACTCGTAACGCTCATCTGAAATCAATCCGATCTCATGTCCAATCTTCGTCAAACGCTGGTCTGCATTATCCTGACGGAGCAACAGACGATATTCCGCACGGGACGTCATCATACGGTAAGGCTCATGGCTCTCTTTTGTAACCAAATCATCAATCAAAACGCCGATATAAGCCTGCGAACGATCCAAGACGATCTGTTCCCTGCCTAAGATCTTTAAAGCCGCATTTATCCCCGCTACAAGCCCTTGTGCGGCAGCTTCCTCATATCCGGAACTTCCATTAAATTGTCCCCCACTGTACAAACCTCCAACATTCTTAAACTCTAATGTCGGATAGAGCTGTCTGGCATCGATACAGTCGTACTCAATCGCATATGCGTTTCTCACGATTTTTGCATGTTCAAGCCCCGGTACACTGCGGTACATAGCATACTGCACATCCTCCGGCAGCGAACTTGACATTCCTCCCACATACATCTCATTTGTATCCAAGCCTTCCGGCTCAATAAATACCTGATGCTTATTTTTATCCGCAAATTTCACTACCTTATCTTCAATAGATGGACAATATCTCGGTCCGGTTCCTTCTATCATCCCTGAAAATAATGGAGAACGGTCTAAATTTGCCCGAATGATCTCATGTGTCTTTTCGTTTGTGTAAGTCAGCCAACAAGATGCCTGCTCAATCTGAACATCTTCCGGATTTGTCGTAAATGAAAACGGAACGACTCTCTCATCACCGAATTGTTCCTCCATCTTTGAAAAATCAATGGAATTTTTATCAATTCTTGCCGGTGTTCCTGTTTTAAAGCGATACATCTCGATTCCGAGTTTTTTCAAGGAATCTGTCAGATAAGTCGCTGCCTGAAGTCCGTTTGGTCCTGTCTCCTGACTGATTTCTCCATAAATACATCTCGCTTTCAAATACGTTCCTGTACACAAAATAACAGCTTTACATTTATAAACTGCTCCGGAGTAGGTCTGCACTCCCTCAATTTTTCCGTCTTTTGCAAGAATGTCTGTCACTTCCGCCTGTTTGATTTCAAGATTTTCCTGATTTTCCAAAACCATGCGCATCGTCTTGCTGTAATTTGCTTTATCTGCCTGTGCTCTCAACGAATGTACTGCCGGTCCCTTTGACTTATTTAACATTTTTGACTGGATAAATGTCTGATCGATCACTTTTCCCATCTCACCGCCGAGTGCGTCTACTTCCTTTACCAAATGTCCTTTCGAACTTCCGCCGATATTTGGATTACAAGGCATCAAAGCAATACTATCCACACTCACTGTAAAAATAATTGTTTTTATCCCCAGTCGTGCACAGGCAAGCGCCGCTTCACAGCCTGCATGCCCTGCTCCGACTACAACTACATCATATTCATCTTTATTTTCCCATACAGAATTTACTGAATATTTCATTTACCAAATCTTCTCCTATCGTCTCGCCGGTAATGCTTCCAAGAGATTCGTACGCATCCAACAAATCAATGGAATAAAAATCCTCCGGCATATTATTTTCTATACTCATATTTACTTTTTCCAAACTGTCATAAGCATCCTGAATTGCCGCCTTATGACGAATATTTGTAATATAAACCTCATCATTAAAAGAAATATCTCCATGGAAAAACATATCCTTTAATGTCTGTTCCAACTCTTTGATTCCACTCTCTTCTTTTGCAGATATCTCAATCATCGGCTTTTCAATATATGATTTTAACATATCTTTTGATACAACAGTAGCAAGATCTGATTTATTTAATAAAATCACTGCCTTTTTATCCTGAATCATCTGAATGATCTCCATATCATTCTCATCCAGATTTCTAGATGCATCTACAACATAAATAATTAAATCAGCCTCATTCGCATGCTCTTTTGCTTTGTCCACACCGATTTTTTCCACTATATCCTCTGTATTGCGGATCCCTGCGGTATCCATGATATTCAGACTGATTCCCTGAAGCTGAATGGATTCCTCCAAAACATCTCTCGTTGTCCCTTCAATATCTGTCACAATCGCACGGTCTTCACCGACCAATACATTTAAAAGCGAGGACTTTCCTGCATTTGGTTTTCCGACAATAACCGTCTTAATCCCTTCTTTGATAATACGTCCATTGTCAGAACTTATCAACAATGCCTTCAGTTCTTCCAGTAGTTTATCCACAACCACCTTCAGTTCTCCACCATATCCATCCACACTGATATGCTCCGGATCATCTAAGGCAGTCTCAATAAATGCAGTGTGATACAAAATTTCCTCTCTTATTTTCTTTATCTTCTGATGAACCGTTCCTTTTAACTGGCTCACAGAACTCTTCAGTGCATACTCATTTTTTGAGTGAATGACATCAATGACCGCCTCTGCCTGAGACAAATCCATTCTCCCATTCAAAAATGCACGCTTTGTAAATTCACCGGGCTCGGCAGGTCTCGCTCCATATTTGATCACAGTTTCCAAAATGCGTTTCATCACATAAACACCGCCATGACAATTGATCTCCACCGTATTTTCACCTGTAAAGCTATGTGGTCCCCGCATAATCATCACAAGCACCTCATCAATTGTCTCTTCACCATCTACAATATATCCATAATGTATTGTGTAACCTTTTTCTTCCTGAAAATATTTTTCTTTTTTTCCTTTATAAATCTTCTGGATAATTTCAAATGCTTCATCACCACTCATTCTGACAATTCCGATTCCGGAATTCGTCATGGCTGTCGCAATTGCTGCAATTGTATCTGTTTTCATATTTTTTCCTCCAAGTGTAACTAAGGACGGGGATGATATGATATCACCCCCGTCCCCAATTCACATTTATTTTCTTGCCAATGTCACTACTACTCTTCTATAAGGTTCTTCACCTTCACTGCGTGTAGACACATATTTATCCGCTTGAAGTGCTGAATGAATAATTCTTCTTTCATAAGGATTCATAGGCTCTAATGAAACAGGTTTCTTTGTTCTCTTTACTTTGTAAGCAATGTTTTTTGCAAGATTTTCTAATGTCTCTTTTCTTCTCTGACGATAATTTTCTGTATCTAGTTTGACACGCACATAACCATCCTGCATTTTATTCGCTACACGGTTTGTCAAATACTGAAGAGAATCTAAAGTCTGTCCACGTTTTCCGATGAGAATTCCCATATGCTCGCCCTGCATCTCGATACACAAAGCGCCATCCTGATCAATACTTGAAGTAATCTCAACTTCCATTCCCATTGTTTTTAAGACATCATGCAAGAATTTTTCACAAGCTTCTTTTGTACTTTCCTGTACTTCAGAAAGTTTTTCTTCTCTTCTCACAGGCTCTTTCACATGTTCTTTCTTAACATGCACTTCTTTTTTTACTTCTCTGTGTGATTCCACAGTTTCTCTTGCCTTTTCAATTTGTTGTTCCAACGAAGGTTTTACTTCTTCAACTTCTTCTCTTACTTCCTCAACAGGCTCTTCCACCACTTTTTTCCAAGCTCTGATCACAGCCTGTTTACTTCCGATTCCTAAAAAACCGGTACTTCCCTTTTCGATTACCTCATATTCTAGTTCACTGCTTGTAACACCAAGCTGAATACTTGCCTCTGTAATTGCATCACTTACATTTTTTGCTGATACTCTAATCTCATTCATCTTAAACCCTCCTTGACATTCTTATCTTTCTAAAAATAAGAATTTTGGTTTAGCCTATTTTTTGTTTTTATTAAAATCACTTACCATATTTGCTTTCGATGCCAAACTTCCTGGTTTTGCATTTTGCTTATAAGAATCAATATTATTGCTGCTTGTTGTTTTTCTCTTCGGCTCATCAATGTTCTTCACATTTTTATGCGCCATCGCATTGATCTCTTTTCCGGAAACTGCATCTTTTTTCTCACGCTTCTTCGCAGCTTTTTTGATATTCTCTTCAATCAGCTCATCCATTGACTTCTTGCTTAAGAATTTATTGATTACAAGCTGCTGAATCGTTCTTACTACCGCACTGGCAATCCAGTAGATACCAAGACCTGCCGGCATTGAGAAACACATAAACACAGAAATCAACGGCATAACATTCATCATTGTCTTCATCTGCGCTGCCATCGGGTTATCATCATCATTTCCTGTTGATGTCGCCTGCTGCATCAGTTTTGCACTGATCCACTGTGAAAGTCCGGATAATACCGGAATTGCAAGTGCAACGATGATAAGACCAATAGAAAAGTTCTTTGTTGCTGTCATGAACATAGATCCCGGTGTCTCTGCAATATTGATTCCAAGAAATGTATTCAAATGTGTTAAACTGTTTTTTGTAGAATCAATTAAATTTGTCAAGTCCGGAAATTTATCTGCAAGTGTATCCCAGGTTCCCGGTCTGAATTTGTATAATACGTCAACGAGTGTATTTGCTTTGCTATAATCATATGTTTCAGGATTGATCATGATCGGACTTGCTTTTCCGATTCCTTCCATGATTTTCTGGTAACCGTCTGTCGCCATAATCTGGTTAACCAAAGGCATGTATGCATCTTTAATACTTGTTACATATGCTGGAATATTTTGAATAACCGGCCATAATGCAAACAAAATAGGGAACTGAATCAGTGAACCAAGACACCCGCCAGTCGGCGATGTTCCATATTTTTCATAAACCAGCTTTGTCTCTTCCTGCATCTTCATCATAGATGCCTGATCTTTTTTATTTTTATATTTTTTCTGAATTTTCTGAATCTCCGGATTCATAACAGCCGACATTCTTGAAAATTTCTGCTGCTTAATCGTCATCGGAATCATCAATGTATAGACAATGACTGTAAATATAATGATACTAAGACCAATATTCTCAATACCAATATAACTCAACGCATTGAAAATTCCATTCATGATAAATCCGAGCAGTTTTGCAATACTTCCAATAATAAAAGTATTAGACTGCGTCAATACAATACCCATATTTTTCTCCTCCAAATGTTATTCTTAAGGCACCGGATCATACCCACCTTTTGAAAATGGGTTACAACGTAAAATTCTCCACACTGTAAGCAGTCCACCCTTTAATGCGCCGTATTTTTCAATTGCTTCCAGTCCATACTGGGAACAAGTCGGAAAATATTTGCAGCAACTTACTGTTTTCAGTCCGGATAAATATTTTCTATAAAACTTAATGAGTCCTATAAATATTCTTTTCAATTTTTACATCTCCAAATGTGAATCTATAATATTATGAAGTTTTCCCAAATGAATCAGTGCACTTTCTATCTCTTTATATGTTCTACCTTTTGCACCTGCTCTCGCAATAATAACAATATCCAATCCATTCTGGAATTTATCTTCTTGTAGTCTATAACTCTCTCTGATCAATCTTGTCAGCCTGTGTCTTACCACACTATTGCCAACCTTTTTACTCACTGAAATGCCCAAGCGATTTCTTTCACTCTGATTCTGATAAATATACATCACCAGATACTTATTAGCATAAGACTGTCCTTTTCTATAAACAATCTGAAAGTCTTTATTTTTTTTCAATGATTCGGAAAAATGCATTCTTCTCTCTCCACTTTTTACATAGAAGAAAAGGCCACATATATGCGGCCTACGCTGATAACTGTTTTCTTCCTTTTGCTCTTCTAGCTGCTAAAACTTTTCTTCCACCAGCTGTGCTCATTCTTGCTCTAAATCCATGAACTTTTGATCTAGATCTCTTTTTTGGTTGGAATGTCATTTTCATTGATATCCACCTCCTTGACTCAAACCTATATATAATTAATATAAGTACATATTTTTTTAGACATCGCACTTAATTATAGTCAATAAATCCCTCTACGTCAAGGGATTCTGGATATTTTTTTGAACTTAATACACATCTTAATTTTCTCACTCTTTCATCCCCAAAGTTATCCACAAGTTTTCCACATTTTGTGGATAACTTGTGGATTTCCTGTGGATAAGCTGTTAATTTAAAATTTATTTTTCTTCTTTTCAACGATTTTTCCTTATTTTTCGCTGTTTAAAAAGTTTTCCACATGGATTAATCATTGCTTATCTACTTATTTTGATGTAGAATAGTGTAGAGATATACTCTGGAGTAGGTATACCTTAAATGTAAAGATTAGGAGTTAACGGAATGAATATTGTAGCGGAAAAATGGGATGAGATTATCCACAAATTGAAGATCGAATATGGACTTTCTAACGTTTCTTTCCGGACCTGGATTGAACCCTTGGAAGTTTACAATGTATCAGATTCTACGGTTTATATTCTTGTGCCTTTAAAGTCAAGTGTGGATTATATTAATCAAAAATATCTTTTGCCTTTTCAAGTCTGTATTGCAGAGATAACCGGACAGGAATTTGAAGTAAAATTTATTACAGTTGATGATTCTCAGAATATTAATGTAAAGAATCAAGATGACACTTATAAAAAGAATGCAACTCAAAACAGTATTTTTGAGCAGGCGAACCTTAATCCAAAATATACTTTTGATACATTTGTAGTTGGTGGAAACAATAATTTTGCCCACGCTGCTTCTTTAGCTGTATCAGAATCTCCGGGAGAGATTTATAATCCTCTCTTTTTATATGGAGGTGTTGGACTTGGGAAGACCCATCTGATGCATTCTATTGCACATTTTATATTAGAAAAAGATCCGACGAAAAAAGTTTTATATGTCACAAGTGAAACTTTTACAAATGAATTGATCGAAGCATTAAAAAGTGGTAAAACAAGCGGCGGCAACGAGCTTGCGATGACTGCTTTTCGTGAAAAATACCGTAATATCGACGTTTTGCTGATCGATGACGTTCAATTTATTATCGGAAAAGAAAGTACACAGGAAGAATTTTTCCATACCTTTAATCATTTACATGTATCAGGTAAACAGATTATTATCT
>OMEJ01000277.1_pt1 | contig 50237 bp, 50 predicted proteins | sample 1645361 | NCBI WGS metagenome assembly OMEJ01 (sample SAMEA103958156, study PRJEB25191) | human gut metagenome
ACAAGTGGGAGGGCAGCCAGCTCAACACCGCCAAGGAGATCCTGGCCTTTGAGCTCACCAAGCTGGTCCACGGGGAAGAGGAGGCCAAGAAGGCTCAGGACGCGGCCAAGGCCCTGTTTGTGGGCGGCGGCGACATGAGCAACGTGCCTACCACCACCCTGACCGCTGAAAACCTCACCGATGGGTCCATCGGTATCTTGGACATGATGGTCACCTGCAAGCTGGCACCCTCCAAGAAGGAGGCACGCCGTCTGGTGGAGCAGGGCGGCGTTACCGTCAACGATGAGAAGGTGTCCGACGTAAATACCCGCTACACCGCCGACGACCTGTCCGGCGATGGCATCATGGTCCGCAAGGGCAAGAAGGTCTATCACCGGGTTCAGATGTAAGAACCATAAGAATTTGGGCCGGGGTAAAGCCCTGGCCCTTTCCATATAAAACGATAGGCGGGAACAACAATGGGATATTTTTTTCAGGGGTTGACCATGGGGCTTGCCTATGTGGCTCCCATTGGTCTGCAGAATTTGTTTGTGATAAACTCCGCGTTGACCCACACACGCCGCCGTGCCCTGCTTACCGCTTGGATCGTCATTTTCTTTGATGTGACGCTGGCCTTTGCCTGCTTCTTTGGAATCGGCGCGGTGATGGAGCGTTACCAATGGCTGCAGATGGTGATTCTGTGTGTAGGAAGCCTCATTGTGATCTACATCGGCATCGGGCTGCTCCGGGCAAAAGCGGAGGAGATCGACCGCTCCAAAACAATGGATTCCGTACGGAAAACCATATCCTCCGCCTGTGTGGTGACTTGGTTCAATCCTCAGGCCATCATCGATGGGACCATGATGTTGGGGGCATTTCATGTGACCCTGCCTGCCCAGCAGTCGATCCCATTTATTTCCGGCGTGGGGATTGCATCCTGTCTCTGGTTCACGGGCATCACCCTTGCTATTTCTTTGTTCAGTGACCGCTTCAACGCCAAGACGCTGCGGATGATCAATCTTGTGTGCGGTGTGATTATTATTTTCTATGGATGTAAACTGATGTGGAATTTCATTCAGCTTCTATAAGAAAAGAGTGCTGCGGCTTTTCGGCCGCAGCACTCTTTTTATCAAAAAATTTCTGCCTTAAAACCCGCCAAGATCCCGGATGACCGCGCTGGCCGCCACCAGTCCGGCGGCGGCGGGGACGAAGGAGATGGAGCCGGGGGTGGCCCGGCGGGCGGTGGAGCGAGGCCGGGTATCTGTTCCGGCGGGAGCTTCCTCCTCAGCAGGTTGGAGAGGAGTGAGGGGTTCCTCCGTAGAGTAGACCACCTTCAGGTGGGTGATGCCCCGTTTCCGCAGCTCCTTGCGCATGACCCGGGCCAGGGGACAGCCCTGAGTTTTGCTCAGATCAGTGACGCGGAAGGCGGTGGGATCCAGCTTGTTGCCCGAGCCCATTGCACTGAGAATTGGAACTTGTAAAGTGGTACACCTTTCCGCTAAATCCAGCTTGGCCGCCACGGTATCGATGCAATCCACCACGTAGTCATACTGGCTCAGATCCACCTGATCGGCGTTTTCCGGCAGGTAAAACATGCGAAACACTTCCACCTGGCAGGCGGGGTTGATGTCCAGTACCCGCCGGGCCATCACCTCTGCTTTGGGCTGGCCGATGGTGGAGTGGAGGGCGACAATCTGGCGGTTTAAGTTGCTCTCAGACACGGTGTCGTCGTCATAGAGGTGTAAAGTGCCTACGCCTGCGCGTGCTAGAGCCTCAACACAAAATCCGCCAACACCGCCTACGCCAAACACCGCTACTTTGGCGGCGGCCAGACGGGCGAGAGGTTCGTCTCCAACCAAAAGGCGGGTGCGGGAAAACTGGTCTGCCATAGAAAAACTCCTTACAAATGATGTGGTTTTCTTAGTATACCACACTTAGGCCGGTTACACCAGCTGGTAGTGAAGGCCGTGCTGGACGCAGTACCAAAAGAGCTTCCCGTGGCCGATTCGGGGCAGGCGGGTCTGCAGGTCCCACTCCGGGTAGAGCCGCCGCAGGATCAGGGTATCTCCTGTTACCAGGGCGACGAAGGAGACGTAGTGCTCCTTGGTCATGGGGTGGGAGGAGGAGACGAAGTAGTCGTTCTCGATAAGCTCTACATTGAGGCGCTCTTCCTCGGGTGCTTTCACGGCCTCCAGAGGGGCGAGCTTCTTGCCGCAGCAGGTGACAGCCGCGCCCACGGCAGAGGTGAGGATGTTGCCGCAGGTGGGGCAAACATAAAAGTTCAGGTTTTTCATGGTTCCTCCGATTTGTTCATTTTCCAAGAGCTCCCCGGCCAGCAGGCCCTCCACCTCCACGCCCAGAGTTTGGGCCAGGCTGGGGAGCAGGGAGACGTCCGGACAGCCCTGGCCGCGCTCCCACTTGGACACCGCCTTATCGCTCACCGTCAGCCGCAGGGCCAGTTCCCGCTGGGTCAGGCCCTGCTGGGTGCGAAGGCTTCGGATTAGAGCACCGATTTTTTCATAGTCCATATAGGTTTCCTCCAGGTAATGAAATTTGTCCGTCTCACACAGCATACCAGAGAATAGCCCGTTTGCCAACCGACGCCCCGTTTACCTACTTTTTTCGAGAAAAAAGTAGGCAAAAAAGCTTTCTGCAAAGCTTCGCTTTGCCTCTCGCCCGTAGGCAAGGTAGGTGTATAGTGAAGAGTCAGTCCCTCGCCTATACGCTGCCCTGGCTCCGTTGCACTAGGCGGTGTTTGTTGTGCAGCGCAGTGTCCTTTCGATTTTGCGCATATAGGGCCTAAGGCCCGAGGCAAGAAGGACGGGCGGTCATCATTGGGGTCCCCACCGAAGCCCAGCGAAGCGGGTTCGGTGGGGAGAGGAGGAGCAAGGGAGCGCCATGACGGATGCCCACGCTTGGGCGTACGGAATAAAGCGGACTTTGCGACGACGATGTCCGCCGGAAGGTTACTGCTATAAAAACAGGAGGGCATCTCCCCGTAATTGGGGGTCTGGGGGTACAGCGACTATGGACACCCGCCTTTGGCGAGGTGTTCATCGGAGCAGTACCCCCGGGGCATTTTTAGTTCCTTTTTGGGCAAACAAAAAGGAACCCGCCCCGAGGGGCGGAGCCCTCCCTATAAATAGAAGAACGGCCATGGGAAAACCATGACCGTTCAATAATAGTAAAGGGAAATTACTTCACGAGCTGGCTCATGTCATACAGACCAGGTGCCTGGACCGTAGCCATAAACTTAGCCGCTTCCACCGCGCCCTGGGCGAAGATCTCCCGGGACAGGGCGGTGTGCTTGATCTCCATGATCTCGTCGTGGCCGGCAAAGATGATCTCGTGCTCGCCCACGATAGTACCGCCGCGGACAGCGGAGATGCCGATCTCCTTCTTATCCCGGGGGTGGCGGACGCTGTGACGCTCAAAGACGTACTCCGTCTCGTGGCCGCAGCTGCTGGCGGCGGCGTCGGCGATCATTAGAGCGGTGCCGGAGGGGGCGTCCACCTTGCGGCGGTGGTGCCGCTCCACGATCTCAATGTCGTAGCTGTCGCCCAGTACGGAGGCGGCCTTCTTCACCAGCTCCAGCAGCACATTGATGCCAAGGGACATGTTGGCAGAGCGGAAGATGGGTACCTTCTGAGCAGCGGCGCCGATCTGGGCCACCTGCTCCGGGGTGTAGCCGGTGGTGGCCAGCACCAGGGGGGTGCCGGTGGCCTGGGCAAAGTCCAGCAGGCCGTCCAGGGCGGCGGGGGAAGAGAAGTCGATAACGGCGTCTGCCTTGCCGGTAAACTGGGCGGGGGAGGAATAGACGGGGAAGTCTCCATCATTGGAGCCCAGCACGTCAAAGCCGGCGACCACCTCGACCTGAGGGTCAGCGTTGCACAGAGACTCTACGACCTGGCCCATATGTCCGTTGCAGCCGGAAATGATTATCTTCAGCATGGCGGGCTCCTTACTTCAGCAATCCGGCCCGCTCCATGGCGGCCTTCAGCACAGCCTTGTTCTTCTCGGCCATCTCGCACAGGGGCAGACGCACCGGGCCGGCCTCCATGCCCATCATATTCAGGGCTTCCTTGACGGGGATGGGGTTGACCTCGCAGAACAGGGCATCAATGAGGTCCATGTACTCGATCTGCAGCTTGGAGGCGGCCTCGAAGTCGTTCTCCAGGCACAGATGGCTCATCTTCACCATCAGCTCAGGGGCGATGTTGGACACCACGGAAATAACGCCCTTGGCGCCCAGAGCCATCATGGGTACCACCTGATCGTCGTTACCAGACCAGACGTAGAAGTCGTCGGGGCAGATGTGGCGGGTGTGGGCCAGAAGGGAGAAGTTGCCGCTGGCCTCCTTGACGCCGTTGATCTTGGGATTCTCGGAGAGGATCTTGTAGGACTCGGCAGTGAAGGACACGCCGGTACGGCTGGGTACGTTGTAGAGGATGATGGGCAGCTCGACCCGGTCGGCGATGTACTCGTAGTGCTTGACCAGACCGGCCTGGGTACACTTATTATAATAGGGAGTGACGTGGAGCAGAGCGTCAGCGCCGGAATCCTGGGCGTGGAGGGAGAGGTAGACGGCGGCGGAGGTGTCGTTGGAACCCGCGCCGGCGATGACCTTCACCCGGTGGTTGACCTTTTCCACGCAGTAGTCCACCGCGGCAATATGCTCCCGGATGGTCATCGTGGCCGACTCACCGGTGGTGCCGCAGACACAGATAGCGTCTACGCCGCCGGCGATCTGGGCCTCAATGAGGCGTCCGAAAGCGTCGTAGTTGATGGTCCCGTTGGCGTCGAAGGGGGTGGCGATGGCGACGCAGGAGCCGGTGAATACGGGAGTCCTCATAAAATCACAACCCTTTCTGGTTAAAATATAAGAAGGGAGGGGAGAGGACCTCTCCCCTCCGGATTAAGACAGTTTCTCAGCGATCCATGTAGCCCTCAGCGCACAGCAGCTCGGCCAGAAGGACCGCACCGCCGGCAGCGCCGCGCAGGGTGTTGTGGCTCAGGCCCACGAACTTGTAGTCGTACTGGGTGTCCTCACGCAGACGGCCCAGGGAGACGGCCATGCCGCCCTCCAGTTCCCGGTCCAGCTTGGCCTGGGGACGGTCGGGCTCCTCGAAGTAGTGCAGGAACTGCTTGGGGGCGGAGGGGAGCTGTAGCTCCTGAGCGCGGCCCTGGAAGGCAGCCCAGTCGGCCTTGATCTGCTCGATGGTGGGCTTGCAGCCCTCCTTGAAGGAGACGAACACGGCGGCGGTGTGGCCGTCGGACACAGGCACGCGCAGGCACTGAGCGGTGATGGCGGGACCCTCGGCCTTGACGATCTTGCCGCCTTCCACCTTGCCCCACACCTTCAGGGGCTCCTGCTCGCTCTTCTCTTCCTCGCCGCCGATGTAGGGGATCAGGTTATCCACCATCTCGGGCCAGCGCTCAAAAGTCTTGCCCGCGCCGGAGATGGCCTGGTAGGTGCACACCAGCACCTTGTCGATGCCGTACTTCAGCAGGGGGTGCAGGGCGGGGGCGTAGGACTGGATGGAGCAGTTGGACTTTACAGCGATGAAGCCGCGCTTGGTGCCCAGGCGCTGACGCTGGGAAGCGATGACCTCCAGGTGCTGGGGGTTCATCTCAGGCACCACCATGGGCACGTCGTCGGTCCAGCGGTGGGCGGAGTTGTTGGACACCACGGGGCACTCGGCCTTGGCGTAGCGCTCTTCCAGGGCGCGGATCTCGTCCTTCTTCATATCCACGGCGCAGAACACGAAGTCCACCATGCCGGCGATCTTCTCTACATCAGCGGCGGCGTCCATCACCACGATGTCCTTGGCCTCGGCGGGGATGGGGGTCTTCATGGCCCAGCGGTTGGCTACGGCGTCCTCGTAGCGCTGACCGGCAGAGCGGGGAGAGGCGGCGATGGCAGTGAGCTGGAACCAGGGATGGTTCTCCATCAGGGTGACAAACCGCTGGCCGACCATGCCGGTTCCGCCGATGATACCTACTTTATACTTTTTCATAGCATTCTACCTCCACAACAGCACAGGGTATTCTATGTCCCGCGCGTAAGATAAATGAATTGGATCCTGCCCAGATATTGGCCCGGGTAAAAAAATAAATCAGCGGCTTTTCAAGCGGCTGATTTTGTACTATAATGACGACTGTGGTTTGGACGCACCGCAGCCGGCAAAATATTCACAAAAGCAGACAGCGCTCCACCTGGGCAGCCCGCCCAGATGACAGTCACAGGGCTGTTAACCAAGCGACCAGAGCCCCCTTCCTCCGGCAGAAGGGACCCTTCGGCGGCCTTCCCTTTGGACATGGCTCAGACGGGAACCGGCTCCCTAGCCACGCTTACTCATGTCAGCCGCGCCTCTATCTTGCAGAATTTGAATTTATCCTACCATCTTTCCTGGTAGGTGTCAAGGGAGCGCATGGGAAGAATTAGAGAAATGGGGTTTACCATGAAAAGAATATTTATGCAACTTGCCGCAGTGGTTCTGGCCGTGGCCGTGGCGGTGCCTATGGCGGCCCCTGCCCGGGCCGCCCGGAACGATGAACTCACCCTGCGGGTGGGGCTCGCCTACGGCAGCAATGCCCTGGTCAGCGCCAACCTGGAGAATAATACCGGCTACGGTTCCGGGTACCGTTTTGGATATTACGACAGCGATCTGGACTTTGTGGAGCTGGGCCGCACCAGCTCCAGTGTTACCAAGCTGACCATGGTCAAGGCCCAGAATATCTGGGTCAGCGGCACCAGCTACTCCACCTCTGACAACGGGGGAGAGCTGATTGGCTGCTACCATGTACAAATGCCGGGATCCTATAATAGCTACAATGCCGCCTATTCCGAAGCGTCGGACTACTCCGACGGCTTTGTGGCCTGGATCGACGGCGCGTATCAGGTTCGGGTGGGCGCCTATGAGACCAAGGCGGAGGCCGAAAGCCGGGCCAGCAGTCTGGGCGGCACCGTGGTGGGCACCAGCTCCTATGCCGTCAATGTGACCCAGACCGGCAAGGCGAAGATCCTGTTCCAGTTTGACGGCGGCTCTTCCACAGCCCTTGGCATCATGCCAGACGTCACCGGAGCAGGGGAGACCCGCACTTGGTTCAAGGGTTACCGCTACCCCGGCGGGTTCCGCTATGAGCGGGTAAACGGGGGAAATCTCACCGTGGTGAACATCGTGGACATGGAGGACTACCTCATTGGAGTTGTGCCCTATGAGATGAGCGACAGCTGGCCTCTGGAGGCGCTGAAAGCCCAGGCTGTGTGTGCCCGCAGCTATGCCTACAACTCCCTCAACCACCACAGCAGCTACCATTTTGACATCTGCAACGGCACCGACTGCCAGGTCTACTACGGCTACGGCGGCGGAAGTACCTATAACTCCAACGCCGCCCGGGCGGTAGAGGAGACCGCCGGGGTGTATGCCAAGTACAACGGCAAGGTGATCGAGACTTTCTACTCCGCCAGCCACGGCGGAGCCAGCGAGAGTGTGTATAACGTGTGGGGCTCCTCTCTGAGCACCTACCCCTATCTGTGCGGCGTGAAGGACCCCTATGAGGCCGACACCGCCTCCATGAATCCGTACTCCTCCTGGACGGTGTCCTACACCACATCGACCCTGACCCAGCGCCTGCAATCCAAGGGGTATGGTACCGGCACTTCGGTGGCTTCCCTGGATCTCACCTACTCCGATCTGGGCAACGTGATCGCCGTCAAGGTGAACTATGCCAACGGGCAGAGCAACACCTTCAAGCCCACCAACATGCGCAGTACCTTCGGCATCAGCTCCATCCGCTTCCAGGTTAACAGTTCTGGCAGCGGAAGTGGAGGGACCTCTGACGGTTCCCTGCCGGTGAATGGCTCCGGGTCTCTGCCCGAGCAGGACAGCTACTACGTCATCAGCGGCAGCGGCACGGTGGGCAAGACCGACCGGGAGGATCTGTATGCCATCTCTGGCAGCGGCAGCGTGGACTCGGTCACCTCGTCCTCCGGCGGCGGCTCCAGCGTGACAGAGGGCAACGTGGTCCATGTTACCGGCAACAGCTACGTCTTTGAGGGCAGCGGCAACGGCCACCAGATCGGCATGAGCCAGTGGGGCGCCTACGCCATGGCCAAGCGAGGCTTTACTTACGACGAGATCATTACCTTCTATTTCCCCGGCACCACCGTGGGATAAGAATATTTTAGAGAGAAAGGCGAATACCACATTGAAGACCTCAGATTTTGACTTTTACCTGCCCGAGGAGCTCATCGCCCAGACCCCTCTGGAGCGGCGGGATGCCTCCCGGCTTCTCACCCTGGACAAGCATACCGGGGCAGTGGAGCACCACCATTTCTATGAGCTGCCCCAGTTCCTCCGCCCGGGGGACTGTCTGGTGCTCAACAACTCCCGGGTTATTCCCGCCCGGCTCATCGGCCACCGTCCTACCGGCGGTGTGTGCGAGGTGCTGCTGCTGGTAGACAAGGGGGACAAGTGCTGGGAGTGCCTGGTGCGCCCTGGCCGTAAGCTGAAACCTGGCGCCCAGGTGATCTTCGGTGACGGTACCGAGCTCACCGCCACCATCGAAAAGGAACTGGACGACGGCAAGCGCCTGGTTCGCTTCCACTATGAGGGCATTTTCCTTGAAATTCTGGAACGGCTGGGCAAGATGCCTCTGCCGCCCTACATCAAGGCCGAGCTTCAGGACAACGAGCGGTATCAGACGGTCTACTCCAAAGTGGTAGGCTCCGCCGCTGCCCCCACTGCCGGGCTCCATTTTACCCCGGAACTGCTGGAAAAAGTCCAGGAGATGGGTGTCAAGGTGTGCTACGTTACCCTCCATGTGGGCCTTGGAACCTTCCGTCCGGTCAAGGCGGAGGACATCCAGGACCACGAGATGCATTCGGAGTACTGTATGATCTCCCAGGAGACGGCGGACGTCATCAATGAGACGAAGAAAAACGGCGGTCGGGTCACCTGTGTGGGTACCACCTCCTGCCGTACCATCGAGTCCTTTGCCGCCGAGGACGGCACCATGACCGAGCGTTCCGGCTGGACCAACATCTTTATTTACCCCGGCTACCGCTTCAAGGTGCTGGATGCCCTCATCACCAACTTCCATCTGCCCGAGTCCACCCTTATCATGCTGGTGTCCGCTCTGGCAGGCCGGGAGCACGTGCTGGCGGCCTATGAGGAGGCGGTACGGGAGCGCTACCGTTTCTTCTCCTTCGGCGATGCCATGTTTATCTCATAAATAAAGGAGTTTTTTTGTGTTTGAAGTAATCAAGCAGGAGGGTCGCGCCCGCCGGGGCGTGTTTACCTGCCCTCACGGCACGGCCCAGACCCCGGTGTTCATGAACGTAGGCACCCAGGGAGCCATCAAGGGGGCGGTATCCGCCCACGACCTGAAGGATATCGGCTGTCAGATCGAGCTGTCCAACACCTATCACCTCCACCTGCGCCCCGGCGATAAGGTGGTCAAGGAGCTGGGGGGACTTCACAAGTTTATGGACTGGGATGGCCCCATGCTCACCGACAGCGGCGGCTTCCAGGTGTTTTCCCTGGCCTCTCTGCGGAAGATCAAGGAGGAAGGCGTCCATTTCTCCTCCCACATCGACGGGCGGAAGATTTTCATGGGTCCTGAGGAGTCCATGCAGATCCAGTCCAACCTGGGCAGCGACATTGCCATGGCCTTTGACGAGTGCATTGAGAACCCCGCTCCCCGGGAGTACGTGGAGCGCTCCATTGCCCGCACCACCCGGTGGCTGGAGCGGTGCGTCATTGAGCACAAGCGGCTCAATGAGCAGCCTGACTGCGTCAATCCCGGCCAGATGCTCTTCGGCATCAACCAGGGCGGCACCTACCCCGACCTGCGTATCCAGCACATGGAGGATATCGCCAAGCTGGACTGCGACGGCTACGCTATCGGCGGCCTGGCGGTGGGAGAGCCCACCCAGGTGATGTACGACATCATCGACGCCGTGGAGCCCCACATGCCAAAGGACAAGCCCCGCTATCTCATGGGCGTAGGTACCCCCTCCAACATTATCGAGGCGGTGGCCCGGGGCGTGGACTTCTTCGACTGCGTCATGCCCGCCCGCAACGCCCGCCACGGTAAGCTCTACACCTGGAAGGGCACCATCAACATCAAAAACGAGAAGTACAAGCTGGACACCCGCCCCATTGACGAGACCTGCACCTGTCCCGCCTGCCAGCACTTCTCCCGGGCCTACCTGCGCCATCTGGTGACGGCAGGGGAGATGCTGGCCATGCGCCTGGCGGTGCTGCACAACCTGCACTTCTACAATGAGCTCATGCAGCGCATCCGGGACAGCCTGGACAACGGTACCTTTGAAGAGTTCCGGGCCACTTACTCCGGTATGCTGGACCGTCCCTGCCAGGAGGGGTAAAAAACCGGGCAAAATTGGGAAAAGGACTTGTCAACCCAGGGCAAATCCGCTATAATGACACATAACGCGTCAAGCGAACCTGCTTGGAAGAGCAAGATTTTGGAGGGAACAATATGGACTACAGTTGGATTGTAATGCTGGTGCTCATGTTCGCCCTGCTTTACTTCTTTATGATCCGCCCCGAGAACAAGCGGAAGAAGGAAGCCGAGAACCTGCGCAACTCCCTGGCGGTGGGCGATGAGATCACCACCATCGGCGGTATGACCGGCACCGTGTGCGCGGTGAAGGAGAACACCATCGTGTTCGAGACCGGCGCTGACCGCGTGCGCATCGAGATCACCAAGTGGGCCGTCTCCACCAAGAACGGCCAGAGCACTCAGGCTACCCGCTGAGCACTCACCATAGCATAAAGCTGACCCTCCCCGCATAGTCTTCCACCAAGGAAGAACGCGGGGAGGGTTTTACTATGGCTGGAAAACGGGAGAAGAAGCGGGAGGATCCCATGGCGGTATGGCTGAGCACCATGTGCCGCCTGCTCAAAGGGGGAGCACTGGCGGTGGCAACGGCGGCACTGGGATTGCTGGTGTGCGCACTGCTGGTGTCTGGCGGCGTGGTAGGGGAGAGGCTGATGGGCCGGGGCGTGCTGGCCATCTGTGTGGTGAGCAGCCTGGCCGGCGGCTTGTTGGCGGTGCGCCGCCTGGAGCGGGGCACACTGCTGGCTGGCCTGGGGGTGGGAGTCATCCTGTTCTTGCTGCTGCTGACGGCGGGATTTCTCCTCTACGAGGAGGCGTCCCTGTCCAACGGCGGGGTGCCTATTCTGGTTGCATGCTGCTGCGGCGGGGCCATTGCCGGAGTGCTGGGAGGACGGCCCAGGAAAAAACGGAAAAGATAGATTGAAATGTGATTCAAGGTATGGTATAATGTCTTCAAACCTATAAGATTTAGGAGGAGATTCCAATGAAACACATTCAGACTCTCAATGGCGCTACTCTGAAGGCCAGCGCTGCCAAGGGCGGCTGCGGCGAGTGCCAGACCTCTTGCCAGTCCGCCTGCAAGACTTCCTGCACTGTGGCCAACCAGAAGTGCGAGAACCAGTAATATAAAAAGCGGCCTGAAAGGGGCAGGCGTTTGGCCTGCCCCTTTTTATGCCCTGAGCCCCGTGAGGAGGGGAGGGGCGGCCATAGAAAGGATTTTGGATCATGGTACATACCTTTACCGCCCTGGGCCAATACCTGGCGGCGGATGTAAACAGCGGCGCGGTCCATGTGCTGGACCGTATGGGCTACGACCTGCTCTCCAAGGTAGAGGGGCCCATGGGGGAGAAGTGTCCCCAGGAGCTGAAGGATCAGCTGTCTCAGTATGATCCCCAGGAGCTGGACGAGCTGTGGGAGGAGCTGCGCGGCCTGCAGGAGCAGGGCCTGCTGTTCTCCAGCGACGACTACATTGATGCGGACAAGGCCATGGCGCTGCCCCGGCAGGCGGTGGTGAAGGCTCTGTGCCTGCACGTGTCCCACGACTGCAACCTGCGGTGTAAGTACTGCTTTGCCTCCACCGGCGACTTCGGCACCGGCCGGAAGATCATGGACTTTGAGACCGCCAAGCGTGCCATCGACTGGGTGGTGGCCAAGTCCGGCAAGCGGCGCAACATCGAGGTAGACTTCTTTGGCGGTGAGCCTCTCATGGCCATGGACACCGTGAAGAAGACCGTAGAGTATGCCCGGTCCCTGGAGAAGGAGCACGACAAGGTGTTCCGCTTCACCATCACCACCAATGGCGTGCTCCTGAACGACGAGAACATCGAGTACATCAACCGGGAGATGTCCAATGTGGTCCTCTCTCTGGACGGCCGTCCCGGCGTCAACGACCACATGCGTCCCACCGTCAACGGAAAGGGAAGCTATGAGGTGATCGTGCCCAAGTTCCAGAAGCTGGTGGCCGGCCGGGGCACCAAGGACTACTACGCCCGTGGCACCTTTACCCGGGAGAACCTGGACTTTGGCGAGGATGTCAAGCACCTGGCCTCTCTGGGCTTCCGCAGCGTGTCGGTGGAACCTGCCAGCGGTCCCCTGGACGATCCCTTCGCCATTAAGGAGGAGGATCTGCCCCAGGTGAAGGCGGAGTATGAGAAGCTGGCTGGGGAGCTCATGGGCCGTAAGGACGTGAACTTCTTCCATTTCAACGTGGATCTCAAGCAGGGTCCCTGCGTTATCAAGCGGCTGCGCGGCTGCGGTGCGGGCTGTGAATATGTTGCCATCACCCCCGACGGAGACATCTACCCCTGTCACCAGTTCGTGGGGAAGGAGGAGTACCGCATGGGCAGCGTGTATGACGGTTCCTTCAACATGGAGATCTCCGGCAAGTTTGCCGACCAGAACATCTACACCCGTCCCGCCTGCCGGGAGTGCTGGGCCCGGTTCTACTGCAGCGGCGGCTGCTCCGCTTCCAACCTGTTGGTCAACGGTGACATAAGCCAGTCCAATGAAGTGGCCTGTGAAATGGAGCGTAAGCGTCTGGAGTGCGCCATTGCCATGAAGGCCATCGCTGCGGGCATGGGTGAAAATGGAAATACAAACGGTAATTATACCGACTGTAATCAGTGCGGTGACTGCCAATAATCGGAAAAACCTTGTAATCACAAGCTTTTCAGCTCAAAAAGCGGAATAAAGCCCCGAAATTTCGGCGGAGGTCTGCGACAACGGCCTCCGCCGAAAAAATTTAATTTCCAAAGTAGACATAACGCTGTTTACATAAAAATGTTGCGAAAGCGACATTTTTTGAGAAAATGCGGAAAAACACTTGCGTGAATCCTCTGTGAGGGATATATTAAGAATAAGGAAAGAAATGGCCGCAAACGCGGGACGCGCAGTCTATTTTTTTTGGCCCGCTCATAGGCTGAAACCAGAGAGGTGACAGCCATGAAGCGACGGGACATGATCGTTGATTTTCCACGGCCCCTGGTTCCCCTGGCCGCATTGAGCGCCTGTTTTCTTTTGGGCGGGGCTCTGGGCGCCGTTTTTGGGGGACTGATGAGTGAGACCAGCGCCCAGGAATTGGCCGACTATCTCAGCACCTATTTCACCCTGGCCCGGGAGGGCGGTGTGACAGTGGAGTTCTGGTCGGTAGCCTGGGAGCAGTTTCGTCTGTTAATAGCAGTCATTTTGTTGGGCCTTACTGCTCTGGGCGCAGCAGGTATCCCGTTGCTGTTCGGCGTGCGGGGGTTTCTGCTGGCGTTCTCTGTGGCGGGACTGTGCCGGGTATTTGGCGCTGCGGGGCTGGTACCGGCGCTGTTCCTGTTTGGCCTGCCGGCGTTCTTCTGGGCTCCTATCCTGTTCCTGATGGGAGGGCAGTGTCTGAACGGCGCCTGGGTACTGCTGCGGCGCCTGCTGTTGGAGAGCCGGGAACCATTGCCCTTTACCTCCGCTTACTGGGGGAGACTGGGGCTGTGGGCTGCGGCAATGATGGTGTGTGTGATGCTGGAGTATCTGGCCGCGCCGGTGCTTTTAAGCGCGGCGGCCAAGCTTGTGTTGTAGTGTGTTGTTTGAGAATTGAACGCGTTTGAGAGGGAGTTGTGCTTGTGTCTGAACTGCTGCACCTGTTTGAGGAGTATTTGACCACGGAGAAAAAGGCGTCGGCCAACACGGTGAGTTCCTATCTGCGGGACATGCACCAGTTTGAGACGGCCATGGCGGAGCAGGACCTGGAGCTGACGGAACTGGCGGTCCAGGATGTGGAGCTCTACGTGGACGGCTTGACCCGGAAGGGAAAGTCCGCCGCCACCGTAACCCGGTCGATTGCCTCCATCAAGTCCTTTTATAACTGCATGATTGCCTTGGGGATCATGGGCCGCAATCCGGCCAAGGATGTGGTGGCCGCCAAGGTAGAGCGCAAACTGCCTCAGATCCTCACCGGCAAGGAAGTGGAACTGTTTCTGGAGCAGCCCGACTGTTCCGACCTGAAGGGCTTCCGGGACCGGGCTATGCTGGAGCTGCTCTATGCCACCGGAATCCGGGTCAGCGAGCTCATCGCCCTGGATGTGGACGACCTGAATCTGCCCGCCGGGGTGCTCCACTGCGAAAGCAAGGGGCGGGAGCGAATCATTCCCCTGTACCACACCGCGATCCGGGCGCTCAGCGACTACATAACTCAGGTCCGGCCTCAGCTGGTGGAATCGCCGGAGGAGACCGCTCTATTTGTCAACATGAGCGGTGAGCGGATGAGCCGTCAGGGCTTCTGGAAGCTTATCAAGCACTACCAGGAGAAGGCGGGGATCCAGAAGGACATCACCCCCCATACGCTGCGCCACTCCTTTGCCGCCCACCTGCTGGAGAACGGTGCGGATCTGCGCTCCATCCAGGAGATGCTGGGTCATGCGGATATCTCCTCCACTCAGATCTACTCCCGACTGGTCAGCCAAAAGCTTAAGGACGTGTACCACAAGGCACACCCCAGAGCGTAACCGAACACAGACAGCAACCCCCGGCTTTGAAAAAAGCCGGGGGTTTTCTCTTGACAATTGTATTCTACAAGCGTAGAATACAATTAGATTCTACAAATGTAGAAAGGAGGCGTGACCATGGATACCACGCGCAGATTGCCCGATGGGGAGCTGGCGGTGATGCAGGCCCTGTGGGACCTGGAGCCGCCGGTAACCAGCGGGGAGCTCCAGCAGCAGCTGAAGGAGAGCCACCCCATGGCGCTGACTACCCTGCTTACGGTGCTCACCCGGCTTGCAGACAAGAAGTTTGTGAAGATCGAGAAGGAGGGCCGCAGCAGCCGGTACTTCCCGCTCATCACGCGGGAAAGCTACCTGGCGGGCCAGAGCCGGCGGTTTCTGGACCAGGTGTGCGGGGGCAGCCTGTCTGCCTTCGCGGCGGCTCTGTGTGACAGCGGCCTGACCCGGGAGGAGCTGGACGAGCTGCGGGACCTGCTGGAGAGGGGGACGCTATGAGCGACCGCATGTGGATTGTGCTGATGGCTCTGTGTATTGGCGTAGTTACTGGCCTGGATGTACTTGCCTATGCGCGAAAGGGCGTGCGGCGGGACTGGGTTCGGGACACCCCCAGAAACGGGGGATGGAATCTCCCAATGATCATTGTATTCTTGCTGTCCTTGTCTTTGTTTACGGGACTGGCGGGAGATTGGAGCGCTTCGTTTCGTGTATTTGGTTGGCTGTCAGTGATATTCCTTCAAATCAGCTTATATTTTCTCCTGCTGGCCCTGACTCTGCCTCTGCTGCGCCGGTATTTCCGGGCAGAGACCTGCGCCATACTGTGGATCGTGCCCAATTACCTTTATATGGGAGCATTTAATCAGGCACTCCTTGCGCACCCCCGATGGATCATTCCCTTGCCGATCAAGTTTATCCAGGGAGTGGCCCTGATTTGGCTGGTGGGCGTGGTTGGTGTGCTGGGCTGGAAGATCCTGTCCCATCTGCGTTTCCGCCGGTGGCTGCTCCAAGGGGCAGAGAAGGTCACCGATCCGGAGGTGCTGGCCGCATGGCAAGGAGAATTGCTTCAGGTGGGGGAGAAGGAGTCGGAGTATATTCTGGTGACCTCCCCCCGGGTAACCACGCCTATGACCATCGGCCTGTTTTCCAAAAGCGTGCGGGTGGTGCTGCCCCGGCGGCACTATACCCCGGAGGAGCTGAAGCTCATTTTCCGCCACGAACTGGTGCATATTGGACGCAGGGATGCCTGGAGCAAATTCTTTCTGGTGTTCTGCACCGCTCTGTGCTGGTTTAACCCCCTCATGTGGCTGGCCATGAAGAAAAGCTCAGAGGATCTGGAGCTTAGCTGTGACGAGGCGGTGGTGGTATCTCTGAATGAGGGAGAGCGGCGGCGGTACGCCGATCTCATCCTGCGCACGGCGGGAGACGGGCGGGGCTTTACCACCTGCTTGTCGGCTTCGGCCTCTGCCTTGCGTTACCGGCTGAAAAATATTGTCCGCCCGGCCCGAAAGCATGTCGGCGCCCTGTTTGTGGGGGTTGTAGCGTCTCTGCTGTTTCTCACCTGCGGCCAGGTGGGTCTTGCCTACGGTATGGGCACAGGGGAAGCATACATTTATCAGAACGAGGCCGAGAGCATCTCTTTGGCCAAAGTGACGCAAACCAAAGAAGAAGCACGCAAGGTGATCCAATGCCGGGACGAGGAGGCGCTGACAGACTATTTATCTTCCTTGACCCTGTATCAGGCAGTGGGAACCTATGACTGTGACAGCGAGGAGGAGCAGCTCTCCCTGACCTACAATACCTCCCAGGGCACCCTGGGCGTGATTTTGTGGGAGAACTATGTAAGAGTGATGCCGTCCTGGGAAAAGGACCTGAAGGAACAGGATTATTACGTGTCCGGCGGACTGGACTGGGAGAAGCTGGACGGGCTGTTTAACTGGTAGCAAGGCGGGATTGCCAACGGCTGAAGGAGACCGGTTATGAATCTCACATACCGCTTGGAGAAGGGGGCGCTGTGAATATGTTGCGCATTATGATTGCGTTCATCTTGGGCGGGACCTTTGCCTGGATGACCTTTTTCCGTTCGGAGGAGGCCGAAGATCCGGAGGGAAAAGGACCGCGGTATCGGCCCTACCTGGAGGGGTGGCTGCTGCCTAGCTATGCGGCAGTCATGCTGATGGCAGTCCTGTTTTTCCCCGGCTGGCCTGAACTGGCGAAGAGGGCGGCCGCCTGCATGATCATGATGTTTCTCCACATCAGCCTGTATTTTGTGCTCCTGCTGCTGGCCCAGCCCTTCCTGCGCCGCCACCTTCGGGCAGGGAGCTGCGCTCTGCTGTGGCTCACGCCCAACTATCTCTACCTGGCCATGAGCTCCGGCATGGTGGTTCCGCCCCGGTGGGTGATCTCCCTGCCCCAGGGGTTGGTGGAAAAACTGGCCGGGGTATGGCTGGCGGGAGCACTGGTGGTGCTGGGCTGGAAGATTTTCTCCCATCTCCGGTTCCGCCGGTGGCTGCTCCGGGGGGCGGAGGAGGTGTCTGACCCGGCGGTGCTGGCGGTGTGGCAGGCGGAAGTAGACCGGGCGCGGGAGAAAAAGCCCAAGTTTCGCCTGGTGACCTCACCTCAGGCCTCCACGCCCATTACCATCGGCCTGTTTTCCAAAAGCGTGCGGGTGGTGCTGCCCCAACGGCACTACACACCAGAGGAACTGAAGCTCATCTTCCGCCACGAACTGGTGCATATTGGCCGGGAGGATGCCTGGAACAAATTCTTTGTGGCCTTTTGCATCGCCATGTGTTGGTTCAACCCCCTCATGTGGCTGGCCATGGGGCGAAGCTCGGAAGACCTGGAGCTCAGCTGCGACGAGACGGTGCTGAGCAGTCTGGGGGAGGGGGAGCGGCGGCAGTACGCCGACCTCATCCTGCGCACTGCGGGGGACGGCCGGGGCTTTACCACCTGTCTGTCTGCCTCGGCCTCGGCCCTGCGCTACCGGCTCAAGAGCATTGTCAAGCCGGGCAAAAAGATCTCTGGCGCTCTGCTGGTGGGAGTGGCCTTTATCCTGCTGTTTGTCTCCTTTGGGCAGATCAGCTTGGCCTACGAGGCGGGCACAGGGGAGAGCGCTATCTATCGTGGGATGGTTCAGGAGGTTTCCCTGCGGCAGGTCCGGCGGGATGAGAACGGCAGGTTCCGGGAGGAACTGGAGTGCCGGGATGAGGGGGCCCTGACCGACTACCTGACCTCTCTGCCTCTGTCGGAAATAGTGGATGGCGGCGACGATTTCTATGGGCAAACGGGGGAGCAGATCGTCCTGCTGTACGATGCCCCGGAGGATATCCTGTCCGTGATACTGTGGGACGACTACATCAAGGTGGTGCCCTTCTGGGAGAACCGTGCGTACTATTACCATGTGTCCGGTGGGCTGGACTGGGGAAAGCTGGACCAGCTGCTGGGAGAGCCCGCTTAAACCGGTGTGCATCCGGAATTCAAAAGAAGACCACCCGCTGGGCGGGTGGTGTTCTGATATATAATAAACATCCGGCCGCCTCGATACAGACGGCCGGATGCGTTTTTATAGCGCGGCGCTGGGCAAGTGCTCCACAAAGCCCTGAAGCTGAGCCTGGGAGGTCAGCTGGGACAGCTGATCCAGGATAGCCTGGCGCTGTTGGGGAGTGCAGCTGTTGTAGAAGCGGGAAGACTGGGGGTACTGACGCAGCAGAGTCCCAAAGGCCTCCAGCTGATGGTTTGCTTGATCCATGGTATCACCTCGGCCTTAGTATGCCGGGAAAGAGAAAATTCTATCCACTCTTGGGCAGGTTACGGAATTACCAGCATCATGCCGGCCAGATTGCCGTCCGTATCTTTCAAAGGTGGGTAATCCAAAGACCAATGATCCAGTACATTGACCGGCGCGGTAAGCACGCCGTCCTCCAGGGAGATATACTGGGGATAAACTTTATAGTCCGAGTCTGGGGAAATTGGGTCTGAGCGAACTTCATAGTTTAGCTCCACCGTCTCGCCGTTTACCTGGTAGCAGCTCTCTCCCACCGTCATGGTGAGAGTAACTCCGCGGTAGGTAGCGGTGGCAGTTTGCGTAGATTCGTCCCATCGATAGTCCGCCCCCAGCTTTTGGCACAGCTCTTCCACCGGGAAGCGGAAGAAATGGTTTTCCCCCGGAATGATCTCAGTACAGGTGAAGGGATAGAGATTTTCGGGCACATCGGCAGGGGAGGGGGCAGAGCCGTCCAGGGGGAACTCCACATCGCCCAAGATGATGGAAGCCACTTGGTCCAGGTCCACCGGGGTGTCAGTCTGGTAATGTACTCGGTACAATGGATCGGCAAGGTCCTTGATGCGGCTGGCATGGTCCAAAAAGGTATAGCCCAGTTGCATCCGAGTCAAGATTTGTCCATCCTTCATGCGGAAGAAGATTGCGGCAGGATTATCGGCATCCCGCTGCTCATCCCAGTAGGTCCCTACATAGGCGATACTAGTGGGTGAGAGCTCCAGGGACTGGACAAATACCGTTGGCCCACCCGGATATTCCGGCTGTACATCCCGGTCAATGGTGAGCTGGATAGTCTCCATGGCTGTGTCCGTGGGGATCTCGACCGCGTATTCTTTGCCCATAAAGCCCAACCAGAAAAGAACCGGGCCGGTGCCCATCTTGTGGTCGGCATCCATGAGGGAGATTTTCACCTGCCAGGAACGGCTGGTATCCGATGGAGCGGTGAGTCCCTGGTATTGGATACCGGAAACGTTGGTTCCACTGTCCGCAAAGGCTGCCCAGAAGGTGTCCGGACCGGCGGAGCCATTGGCCATCAAAGAATCCACCATCTCCTGTCCCCAAACCTCACGGTGGCTCTCGGCAATGACTTTGTTGCTTTTCAGGTCCTCAACGGCCTGGTTGTTCAGGCCTTCCACGGTGATGACCGCATAGAGAGTTTGGCTGTCGCAGACGGCGCTGTCCACCGTCAGCCGGTAGTCCTGATTTTCCGCGCTGCCTACGGCGGTCTGGACATAGGGTTCCACCTGGCTGGTGTCGCCGTGGAAGAATGCCTCCAGTACGCCGGAGCGGTAGGCCACAGCAAAGGCACTTCCGGTCATGAGTACCGCCGCGGCGGCCAGTGCGGCCCCAATCCGCCAGTTTCGCTTTTTCGGCTGCTTTGCCCGGGATTCCAGGGCCGTTAAAATCCGCTGCTCTGCCTGAGGGGGGAGATGGAGCTGATCCATGGCCCGATTATAGTCCTGTTTCATAGTATCCCTCCTGTTCCAAGGTTGCCTTCAGGTTCTTCCTGGCCCGATGCAGACGGGTGGTCACTGCGCTCTGGCTGGTGTGCAGCATCTGGCCGATTTCTTCGGTGGAGAACCCCTCGTAATAAAAAAGATAGAGTACCGCCCGGTCTGTGGGCCTCTGCTTCATCACATGGGTCAGCAGAGGGGTATATTCCGGTGCGGCTACCGCCAACGCTTCATCCAGGGAGACGGTGGAACGCCGGCAAAGCCTGCGGTACAGGCTGCGGCATTCGTTGGCCGTCACCTGGAGCAGCCAGGCCCGCTCCTTTCCCGGCATCAGCTCCGGCTGTTTTTCCATCAGCTTGAGAAATACCGTCTGAGTTACGTCCTCCGCATCAGCAGCGGAACCGGTCAAGGACAGGGCCAGCCGGTAGACGGCATCTTTATATTGATGGAATAGCCGCAGTATCTCTTCCATGTCCTGCGCTCCTTTCCTCGTTTTGAGATCTCACTTATATAACGCGCCGGCGGGCCGGTTTGTCACAGGAAGGGAGATGATTTTCTGATGTTCATTATACTGCGCGGAACGAGACGTGGAAATCCGGACAGCAGAGGCGGTGGGGAAATAGAGCTTGACCGCCGGCACAGACCTTGGCATACTATACTCGTTGAAAAAACAGCCCGGCGGAAGAACCGGGCGTGATATAACGGGGTGTGCCCACTGGGTACACCAGGGAGGCAGAACGATGAATGGATATGTTGTAGCGGGAGCCGTATTGCTGATTTTGTTGGCGGCAGCTCTGCTGAGCCGGTGGCGTACCGAGTGTACCATCAAGCGGCTGGATGAGATGCTCACCGACGCCATGGAGGGACGGTTCTCTGAGACCAACTTTGACGAGAGCCGTCTGTCCGCGCTGGAGTGCCGTCTTGGGCGGTATCTGGCGGCCAGTGACCTGTCCGCCCGGAATTTGCAGGAACAGAAGGATCAGATCAGCGCCCTGATCTCGGATATTTCCCACCAGACCAAAACGCCGGTGGCTAACTTGCAGCTGTATGCCCAGCTGCTGGAGGAGCAGCCCCTCACCCCGCAGGGAAAGGACTGCGCCAAGGCCATCTCGGTCCAGGCAGAGAAGCTCCAGAACCTGATCGAGGCGCTGGTAAAGGCGTCCCGACTGGAGACGGGTATCCTGGTGCTCCACCCCCAAAACGATGAACTGGGGCCGGTGGTTGCCCGGGCGGCGGCCCAGTATGCCCCCAAGGCTTGGGACAAGGAAGTTTCCCTTACCGTGGTTCAGGGGGAGGGCCAGGCGGTTTTTGATGCAAAGTGGACGGAGGAGGCTCTGTGCAACCTGTTGGACAACGCCGTCAAGTACACCCCGTCTGGCGGCTCCATTCGGGTGGAGGTCCAGAACTACGAGCTCTTTTCTGCGATCCAGGTCTCAGATACCGGTCCCGGCATCCCGGAACAGGAACAGGCTGAAATCTTTGGCCGTTTCTGCCGCGCCTCCGGGGCGTATCAGCAGGATGGGGTGGGCATCGGGCTCTACCTGACCCGGCAGATCGCCCAGCACCAGGGCGGCTATGTAAAGGTGGAGAGCGTTCTGGGAAAGGGAAGCACGTTCTCGCTGTACCTGCCCCGGGAAAAGCCGAAGAAAAAGAGTGTCGGAGCACGAAAACAGAGATAAAAAGGAAGGAGTGTCCTCTCTGTACAGGCAGAGAGGACACTCCTTCTTCTATATTCGTGCTGTGTTTATTGATCCAAAACGGAGAGTTTCAGAACATCCGGACGGGCATAGTGGCCGCAGGGGTCAAATTCCATCCGGCTCATAGGCACCGCGGACATATCCAGCTGGGCCAGGATGATTTCCTCCTTGTCCCACACAGGCTGGGTCACATAGTGGCCATAGGGGTCAACGACACAGCTTCCGCCGCGGCAAACCACCTCATCCAGAGTGTCGATATGCTCCAGAGGAGAGAGATTTTTGGGGTACATATCCCGGGTGAAGTACATGTTGCAGTTGATAAAGTAGCATCGTCCCTCCAACGCAATATGGCGGATGGTGCTTTGCCACTCTTCGTTATCATTGGTATTGGGGGAGATGTAAAGGGTCACGCCCTTTTGGTACAAAGCCACACGGGCCAGCGGCATGTAGCTCTCCCAACAGATCATGCTTCCGATGGGACCCCAGGGCGAGTCGGTAACAGGGAAGAAATTCCGGTCGGCATCGCCCCACACGACCCGCTCCGCGCCGGTTGGCTTCAATTTGCGGTGTACGGCATCCAGCCGTCCGTCCGGAGTAAAGACGAGATTGGTGTTGTAGAGCGTTCCGGTCACCCCATCCCGCTCGGAAACGCCGATGCTCACATAGACGCCGTGCTGTTTGGCGGCCTGAGCGAGCTGGTCGGTCTCTTCCCCGGGGACAACAATGGAATTGTCGTAGTAAGCCTTCCAGTCCTGTCTGCCTGCTTCCTCCCGGTGGCCCACGGTAAAGCCGTAGGTCATCCCATAGGGGTAACCGGGAATGAAAAGCTCCGGAAATACGATGAGCTCGGCTCCCATTTCAGCAGCTTTTGCGATCAGATCCAAGGCTTTTTCCACGCAGGCCTGCCTCTGAAACATAACAGGCGCGGCCTGAACCACGGCAAGCTTACAGGTCTCTTTCAAATCTTTCATGCGGTTGCTCCTTTCAAGTCGCTTCAGGGACAGCTTAAGTCGGTTTCCCCGGTCATCAGGTGTAAGATCACCCGGTCCGTGTCGCGCATACCTTCCCGTGCCACATAACCAAAGTTTTGAATGGTGGTCTCGGGAGAGGCGTCCACCAAGCCCTCCCCGGCGGGGAAGCGGTAACCCTGATGCACCAGATCCAGAGACAGCCACGCGCTTTGCAGTCCTGCGGCAATTTTGGCCGCACAGCTGGCCTTGGCCCCATCGCAGAGAATGCCGCCTGCAATGGCCAGCGTGTTGGTGAGGCACCAGGCGACCTCTTGTTCCGAGCACCCCTGGAGCCAGGCAATGGCTGCTCCCGCCGCGCTGGCCGCGCTGATGGCGCCACAGTAGGCAGAGAGCTTGCCAATGTATTTCTTTTGGTGAATGGCCAGAAGATTGCTCACGGCCAGGGCACGGAAGAGCTGCTCCTCGCTGCAATTCTGGCTGCGTGCATAGGCGATCACAGGGACAGAGACGGTGATGCCCTGGTTGCCGCTGCCGGAGTTGATGACCACCGGCAGGGCACAGCCGTTCATGCGGGCGTCCGAGCCTGCCGCTGCAGCGGCACAGCAGGAGATGCGCCAGTCAGAGATGTTTCCGGACTGACACAGGGTGCGTCCCACACCGGCACCGTACGGTCGGGAAAGGCCCTCTTGGGCAATGGCCCAGTTGCAGTCGCACTGCTGCAGCAGCTGCTGCTTCAAATAGGGGAGGGACTCTGTCTCAGCATACTCCAAAATACTGTGGACGTCCAGGTACTGCTGTGCCAGGGCGCTGGTATCCTGCTGAGGGTCGGGCTCCTTTTTATAGAGGACCTGGCCGTTTTTCTCTTTTTTTACCAGGTTGGTGTGGGAGTCCTGAATTGCGACCACGGCGGTATCTGGACCGGCAGAAGCGGTGATCTCAATGTAGAGATTGGGTACGCCTTCGGCAAGAAAGTATTGGCACATCCCCTGGCGACGCAGCTCCAGAGCCTGCTCCAGCTCGCTGGGGCCGATCACACTGAGCACCTCCAGCTCCAGGTCGCTCCGGCCGCTGACCGCACCCAGAATGGCGGCAGTATCAATGCCTTTTTCACCGCTGGAATTGGGGACGGTGGCGCCCTTTACATTTTTTATAATATTTCCGCTGCACCGCACCGTAAGTTGCTGGGGAAAGATGCCAAGCAGTTCCCGGGCAAGGGCTGCGGTGTAGGCCACGGCAATGGGTTCAGTGCAGCCCATGGCCGGGCGCAGCTCATCTTCTAAAATTTTGCGGATAGCCTGAACTTGGATCGGTTCCATAATGCTCTCCTTTGCTCTGGTGTGTAAAATGGGAATAAAAATGCCCCGCTCATGCTGACGCGGGGCATGAAAATCAGAGATCACTCCTGATACAGAGGCAGGTAGGTATCGGTCAAATCCTGCAGACCCATGTCGTTCATCAGCTGTTTGATGCTGTACATGGAATCAACGTATCCAAGGGTGGAGCCCGTTTCGTGGATGGTGCGGAAGAGATTGCAGTAGGCCTGGGCCGCCGCTGTGACCGAGGCAACGGGATAAAGGCCAATGCGGTAGTTCAGCGCCTTGATCTGCTCAAGGGGGATTTTGGCACAGGCGCCCTTCTCGTTCATGTTGATCAGCAGAGGAATCTTAGCCTGAGCCGCCACCTGCTGGGCTTCCTCGTAAGACTTCAGACCGTCCACATAGGCGTAATCGGCGCCCAGCTCCGCGGCCCGGTTGATACGCCAGATGGCCTTGTCCAGATCATCGGTGATATTGGCGATGGTGCGGAACAGGATCACAAATTCGGGGGAGACTGCCTTGCGGATGGCGATAAGTTTGGGCTCCACATAGCGCCACTCATTGCACTCCTTGGAGGTGCAGGGGATGCTTTGGGGAAGCACCTGGTCGTCCACCTGGATGCCTGCCACGCCGATGGTTTCAAAGGCGCGGGCGGTGTCAGCGGCGTGGATGGCGTTGCCAAAGCCGTTGTCGCCGTCAGAGAGAATGGGAATATTGACCGAATCTACGATGCGGCGCAGGGTATGAACTGCCTCGGTCAGATTGAAAAATCCAATGTCCGGCTTGCCCAGAGTGGCCATGGAAAATGCGCCGCCGGAGAAGAAAGCGGCCTGAAAACCTGCGTTTTCCGCCATTTTTGCGCTCAGACAGTCGTAAATGCCCGGCATCATCAGGTAGCTCTGCTGCTGCAAAGCCTGGCGAAGCTTCTGTGCATTTTGGTTCATGATAGACTACCTCCTTTGATAGCGTAGGGTTGGTTGAACTGAGAAAAGGTTTGATCAGAATACGAAGTACATCAGGTAGATCATCAGCAGACCCAGTACATAGAAGATCACGGTGAAGGGCAGGCCGACCTTGACATAGTCCTTGAAGTCGTATCCGCCGGTCTCCCATACCAGCAGGTTGGGGCCGGTGCCGAAGGGGGTGCAGAAGGCGGCGGAGGTGCCAAGAGCCACACACATAACCAGGGCATGGGGATCTACATTACAGGTCTGGCCGATGAGAATGGCGATGGGGGTGAGGATTGCGGTGAGGGAGGTGCCCATCATAAACTGGGTGCCTACCACAGCCAAGGCAAAGGTGAAGGCCAGCACAGCGATGGGAGGGAGGTTGGAGAGGTTGGAAGACAGGGAGGAGATAATGTACTCCGCAGCGCCGGAGGAGGACATGGCAGTGCTCAGGGGGAAGATGCCGGCAACCAGGAACAGAGTGGATACGCTGAACTGCTTGACAGCGTCCTCTACACTGATGCAGCCGGTCAGCACCACCAGAATGGCACCCACGGCAGCGGCCAGGTGCATTGCCAGCAGGCCGGAGGCCATGCAGTAGACAATGAAGAGGAACACCAAGGCAACAATGATCATTTTGGCAGGCTTGCGGTCAGCCAGGGCCACGTCCTTTTCCGTAGGAATGTCCCGCTCGGGCAGGAGCTTAATACCGAAGAAATACATGTACAGGAAACCGGCAATGGCGATAGGCAGACCCAGCGGGGTAAACTCGAAGAAGGTGAAGCCTTCCATACCGGCCTTCTCCAGGAAGCCCTGAGCCACCACGTGGTTGCCCGCGCCGATGAGGGTGAGAGTGCCGCCCACCGAGGCAAAGAAAGCCAGCGCCATATAGATGCGGGAGAGCTTCACGCCGGCCTTACGGCCCATAGCGCCGGAGATGGGGATCAGGCAGCCGGTGGTTCCGGTGTCGTTGAGGAAGGAGGACAGCAGCACAGCAACAAAGGAGGTACCAAGAATTACACCCTTTTCATTTTTGCCGATGAGGCCGATGATTTTTTCACCGATAAAGTCGGCCAGACCGGTTTTAAAGATGGCGCCGCCTACTACCAGCAGGCTCATGAAGAAGATAACGGTGGTATTTGCGAAGTCACTGAAGGCGGTGGAGGCATCCAGCACACCGGTGAGGGCCAGAACGGTGGGGATACATGCGCCGATGACAATGGGGTGAATGGGTTTCCAGATCAGAAGTACGATGACAGCGACAAAAACAACTAACGTAATGATTGCTTGGGTTGACATGGTATTCTCTCCTCTCAATTGCACAAATGTTGTGGGGTGTCGGTCAATTCAAGTAATCCATGGCCGCACGGCAGAAAAGCGCGGCGCCGGTGGTGATCGCCTCCTCATCAAAGATTATGTGGGCATTGTGCAGGGGCAGACGGCTCTGATCGGATTGGTTTGCCGTGCCGATCCGGAACATTGCGCCGGGAGCCAGGGTAAGGTAGCGTGCAAAATCTTCCGAGCCCATGGAAGGACGGGGAAGAAACGCGACCCGCTTTTCGCCAAGCTGTGCCTTGGCTGCCCGTTCCAAGATAGAGACTGCCTGGGCATCGCAGTCCAGGGCAGGCATGCCGTGTACGTAATCTACCTCACATTCTGCACCCATTGCCTGGGCGCAGCTGTGGCAGATGGTACGGATCCGCTCTTCTACCAAGGGCTGCATATGACCGTTTGCAATGCGAACTGTGCCGCCCATTTGGACCTCATCGGGAATGACGTTGTTTACCGTACCAGCTGACAGGGTGCCGATGGTGATGACCACCGACTCCAGGGGATCGATGGAGCGGGATACAATGGATTGAAGCTGCGTGATGATGTAGGCCGCCGTGACGACAGGGTCGATACTCTTGTGTGGATGCGCCCCGTGACCTCCCTTTCCTTTGACGCGGATATGCAGGGTATCAGAGGCGGCCATAAAGCTGCCCACGCGCAATCCCACAGAGCCGGCGGGGAGATCGGGCCAGCAGTGGGCGCCCAGAACCAGATCAGGGGGATAGCGCTCCAGCAATCCGGAATCGATCACCGCTTTGGAGCCCTGACCAGTTTCCTCGGCAGGCTGAAAGAGCAGGATCACTCTGCCGCGCCGGGGCTGCTCCAGGGTGGAGAGGATGCGTGCGCACAGGAGAAGGGCAGAGGTATGGATATCATGTCCGCAGCTGTGGCACACTCCGGAATGTTGTGAGGCAAAGGGCAGAGCCGATTTTTCCTCCATGGGCAGAGCGTCGATGTCTGCGCGGAGAAGAAGGGTTTTTCCCGGCTCCTTTCCCTCCAGAATGGCTGCGGCACCAGTAGGAAGAGAAAAGTCCTCTATGCAGCGTATGCCGTATTGTTCCAGTGTCTCCCGGATTACCCGGGTTGTGTTTGTTTCCTGCATGGACAGCTCAGGCGACTGATGCAGTTTTCTGCGAAGAGAAATGGCATTGCCTTTGTAGCGGTCAAGCAGATCCTGAATCGGTTGGTTCAAGCAGATTACCCACCTTTCCTGTTTTGCAGAGAGGAAGCTTCCGGCCAAATCAGAAGTCCCCTTTGCAAGAATGGAGCTGTTTTGCTATAATACACAAAATAAGAAGTTCGTGATTCAATAGTAACATGCACTCCGACCAGGAGGGAAATGAAAAAAGCGTGCATCGTAACACGTTTTTTGCATAGCATACGGAAAGATTGGAAGCTATCTTATGGATATTGAAAACATCAAATGTTTCATCAGTCTGGCGGAATGCCTGAATTTTACCAAGGCAGCGGAAAAGGAGCATACCACCCAGACGTCAATGAGCCGAAAGATCAACAGTCTGGAAAGTGAGCTCCATGTCACTTTGTTTCACCGGGACCGGCGCAGTGTAAAGCTGACCAGCGCGGGTACGGAGTTTTACACCCAGGCCAAAAAGCTGATTGAGCTATACGATCAGTCCGTTCAGACCGTGCAGAACATTCACTGCGGATTGATCCGGGAACTGAAGATCGGTTTGGGCCTTTATGAGGATGCGTTGATCCAGTCCTATATTGACTCCTACATGGCACAAAATCCTTCTGTTCGTGTGAGCTGCCTTCAGTTTCGCTATCATCAGCTGCTGGAACAGTTTCAGGAGAATATGCTGGATATTATCCTGACAAGTGATCAGTTCCTCAATGAATTGCCTCCCGGACAGGCGGAACAGTATCTCATCCATGATGCTCCGTGGATGATCGCCTTGAGCTGCCGCAATCCACTGTGTGAGCAGGAGCGGATTTCCCGGCAGCAGATGAGCGATCAGAACCTGGTCACCATGTATGAGGGCAGCATTTCTCAACTTTTTGACTACTACTGCCGCAACCTGCCGGTGCGCGGTTTTGTTCATGTCAATACGCTGAACACCAAGATCATGCTGGTGCGGGCCAATGTGGGCATCGCGCTGCTGCCCTCGTTTGTCCCTCTGCAGCAGTATCCGGGGGTGTGTTTTCGCCCTCCGGAGGAGGACTATACGCCGCGCAAATTTTATATTCTTTGTAAAAAGGACAATCCAAGCCAGGCGGTACATGATTTCGTGCGAAATTGTGCCAAAAGCCTGTACCCGCATGGCAACGGCTAAGAGAAAAGGAGCGATACTTATTCAAGCCTATATTCGAAACATGACAGGAGAGCAGTATCTGGCGGCCATTGCCAGAGAGCCGTCGGTTATCATTCCCACAGGGTCCTGTGAGATTTATGGCCCCCATCTTCCTATGGGCACGGATCTGCTGGCTGCTCAGGGGATTGCAGAACGCATTGCCCAACGTACCGGGTTTCTGATTGCGCCTGCCATAGAAATGGGGGAGTCCAGCGCCTTGCGTGCTTTCCCCTGCACCTTTGCCATGCCCCGCCATATTCTGGAGGATTACCTGGACTTTCTGGTAGGGAAACTGGTGTCCGACGGGGTCAAGCGCATCGTATTTCTCACCGGCCATGCCGGCAACGTAGACACGGTAAGCTATATTGCAAAGAAGTATCTGCATACTCATGGGCTTCAGTCATGCCAGATCGACTGGTGGCGCTTTGCACGCACACACAGCGATGGGATCCTCACCAACACAGGCAGCATGGCCCATGGACATGCCAGCGAGTGCGGCACCAGTGTTATGCTCCATCTCTATCCTGATTTGGTGGATCGCCGGAGTGCCTTTCCGGTCACGGTACCTACGGACGATGCCTTTCCCGATGTGATCCAGTACGCACCATTCTCTGCCAGAACGGAGAATGGATGTATTGGCGCGGCGGCAGATGCCAGTGCGGAGAAGGGAGCGCAGTTGGTGGAGGTATGTGTGGAGCGTATCCTTGCCTATCTGGAGACTGTGTGGGACATTACTGTGGCCCCGGGAGACTAAAATATCTGTGTCATTATAACAATTGGCGGAGCAAGGAATTTTCCTTGCTCCGCCAATTACTACATAGGAATCAAGAATCTGCTTATGAAATTATAGGGAATCGGGAAGGGAAGAAAGACTCCTTTGATGAAGGCTCCCGGCAAACACCTGGATTCCGCTTTCCTGAAAAGCGCGGGCAAACTGCTCTGCCTGTGCCCAGTCCGACCGGGATTCCACCTGGTTCAAAAAGACCTGGCGTGCCAGACCTTCCCGGGCGATGGCAAGGGCGGCCAGCTCCGGGGTGACCAGGTCCTGGGGCTGTGCTCCGGTGAGGGTACAGAAGCACTCCGGGCGGTGGACTGCCTTTGAGATAGGGGCGCCGAACCCTGAGGCACCCGCCACTAAAATGGTGTGGCTGCTTTCCGGGGGGATCACCGGCTCATAAGAGGCATGGGCTTTCAAAGGCAGCCGCTTGGAGCCGTCCGCCTCCACCAGCACCCAGGGGGCCAGCTCCCCGAGCAGAGAAAAGGACAGGGCAGGGGCGGTGAGCTTGCCGTCTTTGCCGGGTTGTCCTAGGCACACCACCCGGGAGCGGGCCAGAGCAGCGTTCAGCGCGCCGGCATCATCCCCGGAAATCAGGGGATACTCCGAAAAGGGGAAGATATGGGTGGTGGTACACAGGATCACCGGACCGGGCAGCTCCCGGGCCAGGGTGGAGAGCAGTGTGGTTTTGCCGCCGCTGCCAATGACCGAGACCACCCCGGGTTTTAGGTCAAACATTTGAGAAAACAAAGCGAACTCCCTTCTCCCGCAAGGACCTTCCGTTGACGATGGGCCTGAAGCTATTATATAATAAACTAAATTTCATCGGAAATTTTCTCTGGTCCCATTATACGGGATTGGGATGAAACATACAAGGCAGGAGGAGAAACGTATGACCATTGATGCAAGAGGAAAGGCCTGTCCCCAACCCGTGGTGCTGGCCCTGCACGCTCTGGCAGAGCTGAAAGAAGGAGAAAACCTGGAGGTATGGGTGGACAACGACGCGGCGGTGGAGAACTTAAAGCGCATGGCCGCCCAGAAGGGCCGTGCCGCCTCTGTGCAGAAGGAGTCTGATTTCTGGCGGGTGCAGATCGGCGAGGGAGCCCAGGACGCTTCCCAGAGCGCACCGCAGCCCAGCTGCGGCTGCACCGTCATGGGTGCGGACGCTGTGGTGGCCATCGGCAGCGACACCATGGGTCGAGGCAGCGAGGAGCTGGGCCACGCCCTGCTCAAAAGTTTCCTGTATGCGCTGGCTCAGTTGGAGATGCCGCCCCGCACCATGCTGTTTTTTAACGGGGGAGCCAAATGGACGGTGGAGGGTAGCCCCTCTCTGGAGGACCTGCGGGAGCTGGAGAGCCGGGGCACGGAGATCCTTACCTGCGGCACCTGCCTGGACTACTATGGACTAAAGGAGAAGCTGGCGGTGGGCAGCGTCACCAATATGTACCGCATCGCCGAGATCCTCACCCAGGCCGACCGCCTGGTAAACCTGTGATCTACCTCAACAACGCCGCCACCACCCTGCAAAAGCCCCCCTGTGTGGTGCAGGCGGTGGTAGAGGCTATAAACGGACAGGGCAGCTGCGGCCGGGGAAGCCATACCAGCGAGTTGTCCGCAGCCCGTACCATTTTCCATACCCGGGAAGTGCTGGCAAGGATTTTTACTTTCCGCCATCCGGAGCGCGTGGTGTTTACCGCCAACGCGACTCAGGCCCTGAATGCCGCTCTGTGGGGGCTGCTAAACCCTGGTGACCACGTCATCGCCACCGACTGGGATCACAACTCGGTGCTGCGGCCCCTCCACACCCTTGCAAAAGAACGAGGGGTAAAGGTGGATTACCTTCCGGCAGACCGGAAGGGACGGCTGGAGTATGACCAGTTGGAGGGGCTCCTGCACCCCAGTACAAAACTGCTGGTGGGCACCCACGCCTCTAACCTGACGGGCAATCTCCTGGATGTGGTGCGCATGTCCGCCTTTGCCCAAAAGCACGGCCTTGTTTTCCTGCTGGACGCCGCCCAGACGGCGGGGAGCGCCCCCATTTCCATGGAGGAGATGGGGGTCCATCTGCTGGCCTTCACCGGCCATAAGGGGCTGATGGGTCCTCAGGGTACCGGCGGGCTGTGCGTGGCTCCCGGGGTGGAGCTGCGGCCTTTGCTCTCCGGAGGTACGGGGGTGCGTTCCTTTGAGGAGAACCAGCCCCGAGAGTACCCCGAGCACCTGGAGGCGGGCACCCTCAACGGCCACGGACTGGCCGGCCTGGGGGCAGCGGTGGACTTCATCTTAGAGACCGGGGTGGAGACCATCCACGCCCATGAGCTTGCATTGACGGAGCGCTTTGTCCGGGGACTCCGGGATATTCCCGGCGTGATTCTCTACGGTGATTTCTCCGGTGACCGTGCTCCGGTGGTGGCGCTGAACCTGGAGGGCTGGGACCCGGCCTCTGCCGCCGATGAGCTTTCGGTGCAGTACGATATTGCCGTGCGGCCCGGCATCCACTGCGCGCCCCGGATGCACCGGGCGCTGGGGACTCAGGACACCGGCTGTCTGCGCTTCTCCTTTGGTTGGTACACGACCGAGGAGGACATTGACGCGGCCCTGGCCGCTTTAAGGGAGATGACACAATGAGAGCAAAGCGACCCACCCTGGTCATCACCTTTCCCACCACTACCGCCGCACTGAGTTGGGAGCGGCAGTGTATGGAACAGAACGTTCCCGGGCGGCTCATCCCCGTGCCGGTGACTATTACCGCTGACTGCGGGCTGGCCTGGGCCATGCCGCCGGCGGAGCGCGGGCGGCTGTCGGAGCTGGAAGGGCTGCCCTATTCCGCTCTTTTTGAGATGGAGCTGTAAATCACAAAGGAGAGAAACACATGCTGGTTGTTATTCGCGGCGCGGGAGATATTGCCTCAGGCATTGCCCTGCGCCTGTATCGGGCCGGAATTCACCTGGTGCTCACCGACCTGCCGAACCCCACAGCGGTGCGGCGCACTGTCTGCTTCTCCGAGGCCATCCGCCTGGGAGAGGTCCAGGTGGAGGACGTCACCGGCCGACTGGCCCACAGCCCCCAGGAGGCCCTGGAGCTGACAAAGCAGGGCATTGTCCCGGTGCTGGCCGACCCGGAGGGGGCGTGTATTGCGGCCCTGAAACCGGACGCGGTGGTGGACGCCATTCTGGCTAAGAAAAACCTGGGTACCCACATGGACATGGCTCCGGCGGTCATCGCCGTGGGGCCGGGCTTTACTGCGGGAGTGGACTGCCATGCAGCGGTGGAGACCATGCGGGGCCATACCTTGGGCCGAGTGCTGTATACCGGCTCTCCCATTCCCAACACCGGCGTGCCGGGGAACATCGGGGGCTATACCGTGGAGCGTGTGCTCCGCGCCCCTGCCAGCGGCGTGTTCAAGCCCTGCCTGGAGATCGGCGCTATGGTGAATGCGGGCGACGTGGCCGCCATGGTGGGAGATACGCCCATGCTGTGCACCATTGACGGCTGTCTCCGGGGGCTGCTCCAGGACGGCATTGAGGTGTTTGAGGGCATGAAGTGCGGGGACATTGACCCCCGGTGTAAGCCGGACCACTGCCTGTGCGCCTCGGACAAGGCACTGGCCGTAGGCGGCGGTGTGCTGGAGGCTCTGCTCCACCTCACCCATGCATTGGAGGGCTGAGAATGGACGAGATCAAACTGACCAAACTGGCCGAGTGCGCCGGATGCGGCGCGAAAGTGGGGGCTGGGGAGCTCAGCAAGCTTTTGGAAGGACTGAAGGTGCGCCAGGACCCCAACCTGCTGGTGGGCTACGACCGCAGTGATGACGCGTCGGTGTACAAGCTGTCCGACGAACTGGCTCTGGTGCAGACCGTAGACTTCTTTCCCCCCATTGCTGACGATCCCTATACCTTCGGGGCCATCGCCGCGGCCAACGCCCTGTCCGATGTGTACGCCATGGGCGGAGAGCCCAAGCTGGCTCTCAATGTGATGGCAGTGCCCGAGGACATGCCAAAGGAGGCGGTTCACGCCATTCTCCGGGGTGGCTACGAGAAGGCCTACGAGGCGGGAGCCATCATCACCGGCGGCCACAGCATCTACGACAAGGAGCCCAAGTACGGCATGGCCGTCACCGGCTTTGTCCATCCCGACAAGCTGCTCACCAATTCGGGAGCCCAGAGCGGAGATGTGCTCATCTACACCAAGCCCGTGGGCATTGGCGTGCTTACTGCCGGGATCAAGGGTGGCCTGACGGACGAGGAGACAAGAACCTTTGCCGAGGGGCTGATGATGACCCTCAACAAGTACGCCAGGGATATCATGGTAAAATACCGGGTCCATGCCTGCACCGATGTCACCGGCTTTGGCATGATGGGCCATCTGCTGGAGATGGCCCAGGGGAGCGAGGCGGAGGTTCATTTGGACCTGTCCGGCATCACCTTCATACAACAGGCCCTGGAACTGGCCCGGCTGGGGGTGCTGCCTGCCGGGGTATACCGCAACCGCCACTTTGCCGAGCAGTGGGTGGAGCCGGGAGAGGCCGAGCTGGCCGTCCAGGACCTCCTGTACGACCCCCAGACCTCCGGTGGCCTGATGATGGCCGTCCACCCGGAGGACGCGCTGGCCCTGCTGGAAGAGCTGCGGCAGGACGACCGGGTGCTTGCGCCCCAACTGGTGGGCCGGGTTTCTCCTTATCAGGGCGACAAGCGGATCTACTTGCATTAGGAGGAAAGCATGACCGATTATACCTTTTTTTCTGCTCTCACAGACTGTATCCGCCAGGGCGGCGCACCGGTGCTGTGTACCATCGTGGACAGTGCGGGTTCCGCGCCCCGGGGAGCTGGGGCACGGATGGCGCTGCTGTCCGACGGGACCTGGATTGGCACGGTGGGCGGCGGCGCGGTGGAGAACCTGGTCCAGCAGCGGGCTTCTGCTGTGATGGATGGCACAGCCCAGGGCGGCCTGGAGCACTACTCCCTGGGGGGCGAGGCCAGCCGGACCGGCATGGTATGCGGCGGAGCGGTAACGGTGTGCATCCAGACTTTGGGGGAGAAGCAGCTGCCTGACCTGGAGCGCCTGATTGAATTTTTGAAAAGCGGAACTCCTTGCCTGCTTTTTATTTATAAGAATGAGCAAGTATATAACCTTGCGGCATATGGAGAAGGAGAACTGCCGGAAACGCTGGCCAAGCGTCCTCAGACCGCCCCTCTTTTTGAGAACGGGATGTACACCGAGCCCATGGGCCGGGACGGAGTGCTGTATCTCTTCGGCGGCGGCCATGTGGGACAGGCTCTGGCCCCCATGCTCTCTCAAGTAGGGTTCCGGGTGGTGGTTTTTGACAGCCGGGAGGAGATTGCCCAGCCCCAGAACTTCCCCGGAGCGGAACTGGTGGTGCTGGGTTCCTTTGAGAACATCGGGGAGCAGGTACAGCTCACCAGCCGGGACTATGCGGTGATCATGTCGCCGGGCCACCAGCACGACCTGGAGGTCCTGTGTCAGGTTCTGAAGCAGCGCCCCTACTATGTCGGCTGCATGGGCAGCCGGAAGAAGAAAGCCTTCCTGTGGGGGGAGCTGGAGCGTCGGGGGTTCTCCCGGGAGCAGATCGAGTCCATCCATCTGCCCATCGGTCTGGATATCGGCGGAGAGACTCCGGCGGAGATCGCTGTGAGCGTCACCGCTCAGCTTATCCAGGTGCGCGCCGGACGCCTGGGCCGCTCCGGCGGAGGGCTGTGCCCGGCATAGCACCCGAAATTTCATAAAAAGGAAGCCGCCTGGACGAAGGGTCCAGGCGGCATTTTCTTATCCCTTGAGACACGTGGCAACATGTGCTAGAATAGGAAAAAAGCGGGGATAGCTTCCATCTGTTTTACCGGGCTCAGGTAGAACAAAATTTTTTTGTAAAAAAATAAAAAAGGATGCAACCGGACAATCTCCCCATTCGTTACATGGGTGTCAGGAATCTGATGATCAGGAAAATCCCTATGAAACGGAGGAAACGGAATTGGAACAGATCATACGGAGAATCATCCGGGCTGCGGTGGAATCTTTCCCCATCAACCGAACGAAAAAAGCGGAGATCCTGCAAAAGCTCACCAAAGAGAACTTACATGGAGGCGAACACCATGAACTGTGATCGGTGCGGAAGACCCATTCCAGAGAAAAATAACGCCTGTCCTTTCTGCGCGTCTGGAGGGGAGCAGGCTGGAGACGGGCTGGCCGGTCTGGTAGCTTTGGCCCGGGAAGGAAACCAGGACGCCCTGGCTGCCCTGTATGAGAAAACCTACAACGGGGTGTTTTACACCATCAAGTCCATGATCAAGGACGAGGATACGGTCCTGGATCTGCTGCAGGATACCTACGTGAAGGCCTTTACTCACTTGGACGGCTTCCAGGGCGACAGCAAGTTTTCTCCCTGGGTGCGGCAGATCGGGGCCAACACGGCCCGGGACTATTTGAAAAAGAAGAAGCCCATGCTCTTTACCGACCTGGCCGCCGGAGAGGAGCCGGACGAGCCGGTGGAGGAGCATTTTGCTGATCTCGACGCCGGGAACCTCCCCGATGAGGTGCTGGACCGGGCGGAGACTACCCGGCTGGTGCGCGAGATCATCGACGGATTGCCGGAGGACCAGCGGGCGGTCATCGGTATGTACTACTACCAGGAGATGCCGGTAAAGGAGATCGCCGCTGCCCTGGGGGCATCGGAGAGCGCGGTGAAGAGCCGCCTGCTGTACGGCCGCCGGAAGATTGAGGCCCAGGTCCGGGACCTGGAGAAGAAGGGGACCAAGCTCTACGGTCTGGCGCCCATTCCCTTCCTGCTGTGGCTTATGGGGGCCCAGGAGGCCCAGGCGGCCCAGCTGCCAAACGGGCAGATCCTCCAGAATGTGCTGGCAAGCGCCGGTCAGGCCGGAGCGGCTGGAGCTGGTACTGCCTCCGCCACGGGTGCCGGGGCGGCATCCAAGGGCGGAACGGCGGCTGCCGTTGGAGCCAAAGCGGCTGCCGGCGGCCTGGGAGCGGCCAAGCTGGGTCTCATTGCCGTCGCCGCTGTTGCAGTGATCGGCGCAGGCGTGTACGGTGTCAGCCGCCTGTCTCAGCCCACCGCCGGGTCGGGGGAGAACTCCAATTCCTCTGTGAGCGTCTCGGACGGTTCCGCTCCTGTTCAGACCGAGGAGGACCCGGCAGACCAGGCCTTGGAACAGGCTCTGGAGCAGTACCGCCTCATCGTCTCTCAGGCGGACAGCTATTCCTATTCACCCTATCCCGTGACCCCCACCGGCAGCTACCGCTATGCTCTGGTTCAACTGGAGACCGACGACCCGGTGCCCACGCTGCTTCTCTCCCAGGAGGGGGATGATTACAGCAACCGGGTGCGACTGTTCCAGTATGATCCCAACTCCAACCAGGTGATCCAGCCGGAGGAATCGCTGGAGGAGTACAGCGGGGGCGGCGGCTACGCCTCCGGCCTTTCCCTCCAGGGCGATGGAATGGGACTGCGCTTGACGGAGATATCAGGCGGGACCGGAAGCACCGATATTACTCGGATCACCCTTTCAAATGGCTCCTTGGTGCGGGAGAAACAGTGGTCCGGACGCATGGATGCCATTCCTCAGGAGCTGAGTTTCATAGATATCCCCTGGCATGACATTGCCGATACTGCTGCGCTGGACAGCTGGACGCCGGAGAACGGGACGACTCAGCCGGACGGTTCATCTGATTCATCTGCCGACAACGGGACAGAGGGTGAGCTTCCCACCGATGGAGACCGCATCGTCTTTACCGGAACCATTGATACTTACAGCTATGAAGAAGTCATTGCCCTTCAGGGCTGCCCTGATCCCAACGCTCCCTGGTCTGACCCCTGCCAGACCTTCCACCTCATTGTGCTGGATACTCCCCAGGAGATGGAATTGCAGTCGGGCGATCCGGTGGGTGCTCCAAGAAGCGATACCGTGCGTGTGATCTCAGTTGCCTACGCAGAGGGGCTGGAACAATATGACGGTCAGCATCTGACCTTCAGCATCGATCCTGAGGCCACCTATTGGCCCAGCGACACCTCCATGCCGGTGGGACAGCCAGGTACACGGGATGTCCACATTTTGGAGTAAAGGAGAGCATAGTATGAACTTTATTGCAAAATTGGTCGGAAAATGTTTTCGATACTTCATGCTGTTTGCCTTGATCCTCATCGGATTCGAAAGCGTAAACGTCTTTTTGGAGGGCCAGGGGAGCTTCTTTGAACTGCTTGCTGCATTGGCCATGCTGTACCTGATCTACAAATTCCTGGTGCCTCTGGCAGAGCGGTTCTTGGTTTTCTTCACCAGGGCAAATGTGGCTCCGCAGCAGCGGCAGGCTCCGCGGAGACGAGTTGGCGTGGTGGAGCGCTTTGCAGACAGCACCGGGAAAGCGGTCGGCGATTGGATCATGGGCTCCAACGCTCCGGTCTCCAGCTCCGGTCCGGATCCCTATCGGGAGGCGAATGAGCGGGCTTGGCGGCAATATCAGGCAAAGGATCGGGCCATCTTCCATGAAAGTCGAGCAAAAACATATGCCGGTACCTATGATGGCTATGTGGCATCCAACCGGGCCAAGCAGGCCAGAGATGATGCCAAACGATAATGATCGGCTGCCCGCAATGGGCGAAGAAATAAGAGAGAATACCGGAAGGGAGAAACACAGTATGACAAAAAAGAATCTGGTATCCCTGGTGCTGGCATCCGCGCTGCTGCTGACGCTAGCCGCCTGCGGGGAGAAAGCGCCAAGCGGCAGCGGGAGCGGCTCGGGGGCGGAGAGTACATCGGCCTCTGGCTCTCAGGCGGAGCAGCCCAAAGTGGAAGAGGTGACCGGGGGAAGCGAGCGGGAGAGTGCCGAGGAGGTTCCTCTGGACACCAAGCTGAAAAGCAAGACCGTCCGGGAGGAGACCCAGTGGTTCTCCTTTACCACCGATGAGACGGAAAATGCCACCTATGCAATTACTTCGGTCAATCAGACGCCGGAGACCAGCGACTTGAGACTGAGCGTCTATGATGGAGAAGAAAATCAGCTCAACCAGTATGCGCTGGACGCTGGACAGTGGGGAGGGGCAGCAACCCTGAACCTGGACCTGCTGCCTGAGACCACCTATTATGTGAAGGTCTGGGCCGACAAGGGAGATGTCATCTCCTATTCCCTGATCCTCCGCAGTCCGGAAGGGCAAGAGCCGGAGAACAACGTGGCCCAGCCTGGGCCTGAGGCAAAGGACGAGCTGGAGATTTTTGCCGCCACTAACCAGGATGACGCCCAGCTCATCCCCCTGAACGCCCGGCTGGATGGCAAGGTGAGCCGGGGAGAGGGCCAGTGGTACGCCTTCTCCACCAATTCCGCTGAAAATGCCACCTACCGCCTGACCACTGTGAACATGACCCGGGGAACGGGAGCGCTGAATCTGAAGGTCCTTAACCAATATGGAGAGCAAATGCATCAATATACTCTGAATGCGGAACAAAGTGGAAAGGCATCCACCCTGGACCTGGAACTGCCCCCTGACACCACTTATTACATCTATCTCGCAGCGGAGAAGGGTGATACCATCCAATACTCTCTGACAGTCCACGCTCCGGAAGACGGAGCCGTGCAGAGATAACCGGGAAGGGAGAGAAAAAACATGAAAAAGACAGCTGCATGGATACTGGCTGTGACGCTGGTTTTGTCCCTGACCGCCTGCGGTGGGAAAAATGCGTCAGATACCTCGTCCCAGGGAGCGGGCAGCTCCCAACCCACGGAGGACGTTTCAACGCAGGAAAATAATAAGCCGGATAACGGTTCGCTAATCGTGGCAGCGGACGGACTGGAGTCTATGGGTGAGGCCACTGAGATGCTCCGGGGCGGAACCAATCAAAATGAGGCAGTATTGCTGCCCCTGAACACCAAGCTCACCGGAAAGACCACCCAAGATGGCGGCCTGTGGTATGCCTTTACCACCAGCTCCACCGAGAATGCCACCTACCGGATCACCACCGTAAACAAGACCTTGGATACCAGCGATCTCTGCCTGAGTATCTACAATGCCTATGGTGAGAAGATGCACTCGTACACTTTGGATGCCAATCAAGCGGGACGTGCTTCCACACTGGATCTGGAATTGCCCGCCAGCACTACCTATTACATCTATATCTGGGCGGAAAAGGGAGATATCATCTCCTATTCCCTCATCATCCGGGACCCGGAGGAGCAGAAGTCCGGTTATTCCACCGCCGGAAGCGTGTCCGAGTCGGTGGGAGCCGTGGCCGGACAGGAGATCCTTGCCGGTACCAACCAAGACGAAGGCGGCATGATCCCTCTGGAGACGGAGGTCTCCGGCAAGGTGAGCGACGGACGGGGGCAGTGGTATGCATTTACAACCAACTCGGTGGAGAACGCCACCTATGAAGTCACCACGGTGAACAAAACGCCTGGAACCGGGGATTTTTGTCTGCGTGTCTATAATATGTATGGCGAAACCATGCACCGGTATACTCTGAACGCAAATCAGAGCGGAGAGGCGGCTACGGAGAGTATGCAGTTGTCTCCCAAGACCACCTATTACATCTATGTCTGGGCAGATAAAAAGGACACCATTCAGTATACCCTCAAAATCCACGGCCCGGAGGAGCAGAGTACCGCCGGTTCGGTCACCGTGGAGGAAGAACCTCTGGTCTTTGAAACCCCCTTTGAGCTCAACTCCACCCAGGTGATGTTCAAGGCGGAAAGTGATGCCTTCCTGGATGAGGCGGCCGCAAAGGAGGCGCTCAAGCCTGTGGCTGAGGTCATCCTTGCCCATCCGGACCATCCCATTCTGCTGGCCGGGACTACGGCTACCGACGGAGATCAGCAGGCCCGGGTAGACCTGTCCAACCGCCGGGCAGCTGCGGTAAAGAATCTGCTGGTCAGTGCCTTCGGCATTCCCGAGGACCAGCTGACGACCATCGGACTGGGCTTTGAAGCGGATCCCTTTGTCCGGGGACAGGACCGGGATGCCAACGGCAAGTTTGTGGAGAGCGAGGGCGCTAAAAATCGGCGCGTCATTGTCATGGATGCCAACGACCCCATTGCTCAGGAATTGCTGGGCGCGTGAGAGAGCAAAGGGATGAGGTAAAAGTACTCACCGGAACACATAAGAGGCCGGGAGGCACTCCAAATGGAGCGCCTCCCGGCCTTGTGCGTTTGAAATTCAGTTTCGTTGAGGTCAGCCCTTTGCCATACCGGTGCGGGGTTGAGGAGCAGGAGAGCTGTCAAAGGCGGGGTTGGTAAAATAGACATTTTTCGCGTCCATCTTCTCTTTGCACAGCCGCAGGCACTCGCCAAAGCGCTGGAAGTGGACGATCTCCCGCTCCCGCAGGAAGCGGATGACGTTGTTCACGTCAGGATCATCGCTGAGATGCAGGATGTTATCGTATGTGACGCGGGCCTTTTGTTCCGCGGCAAGGTCCTCGGTGAGGTCGGCGATCACATCGCCGGTGGACTGCATGCCTCCCGCACTCCATGGGAAGCCGGAAGCGGCAGTGGGGTAGACGCCGGTGGTGTGGTCTACAAAGTAGGGGGCGAAGGAGGCGTTATTGCGCACCTCCTCGTCGCTCAGGTTCCGGGTGAGCTGATGGACCAGGGCGGCTACCATCTCCATGTGGCCCAGCTCCTCTGTGCCGATGTCGGTGAGCAGGCCTTTGGCTTCCGCATAGGGCATGGCGTAGCGCTGAGAGAGGTAGCGCATAGCCGCACCCACCTCGCCGTCGGGGCCGCCGTACTGGCTGATGATGAAGGAGGCCAGCTTGGGGTTGGGAGTGGCCACCTTTACCGGGAACTGCAGCTTTTTCTCATAAAGAAACATGTCACTTCACCTCGTTTTGCGCATAGTTCCAGGGCCAGGGCTCCTTGAGCCACTGGTAGCTCTCCCCGTTGGCGGAGGCGCTCTGGGTCAGAGGGCCGAACTTGGCCTGATAGGTCTCCCGGGCGCTCTTCTCCATGGCGACGTACTTCTGAAACAGGTCGAAGGCCTCCTGGTCGCTGGGATGTGTATCCAGATACATGCCAAGTTCCGCCACCACAAACTCCAGAGCCTGGAGCTCGGCCAGGGGACCGGCGGGGACGGTGCTGCCCTCCACTTTCAGGCGGAAGGGAAGATTCAGGCCGGGAAACAGAGTGCCGTTGCTCAGCGCGTCGCTCTGGCTATATTTCTGAGAACCTTCCTGTTGGAAGGGAACATAGGGCACCGACAGACCCGCGCAGGACGGCAGAGTGCCGTAGCGGTCCGGGCAGCTGGGCAGAGGGCAGGAGCTGCCATTTTCCATATTCAAGATTATTCCTCCTCGGTTGGGATTGGGAGGCTGAGCGGCCTCCCGGTGCATCCTATGCACCTCAGGGCGGGAGGGTCCATACATAGTCGGCCTCCCCGCTCCATAGAATACGGGGAGGGGGGATGTGCGGTTGAAGAGGATGAGATGGGGGTCTCTGCTGATTTTAGCGGGGCTGCTGGCCATGCTGAGCGCGGGAATGTTGGTGCAGACCTATCTGGGTGCGGCTACTCCGGCGGCTTCCTGGCCGGAAGGAGAGCGGGTTTGGGTGGTCGATCCGGGGCACGGCGGGGAAGACGGAGGTGCAGTGTCGGTGACTGGGGTACCGGAGAGCCAGATCAATCTGGCTATTGCCAAACGTCTGGACGCCCTGTTGGGCTTTTACGGGGAGAACAGCTACCTGATGCGGGAGGAGGATATCTCCCTTCACGACCCGGAGGCGGAAACGTTACGGGAGAAGAAGGTTTCCGACCTGCACAACCGGGCCGAGACCGTGCAGTCACTGGAGGGAGCGGTGCTGGTGAGTATCCACCAGAATATCTTCTCCCAAAGTCAATACCACGGCTCACAGGTTTTCTTTGCTCCTACCCAGGATTCTCAGGCCCTGGCGGAGTCCTTCCAGCAGGAAATTCAGACCAATTTGCAGCCTGATAACAGCCGTCAGGCCAAGCCAATCGGCGACAATGTGTACCTGATGAATCACGTGGACTGTCCGGCGGTGTTGGTGGAGTGCGGCTTTCTCTCCAACCCGGAGGAGGAGGCGATGCTCCGTCAGGAGGGCTACCAAACCAAACTGGCCGCCGTATTGGCCCAGGTCTGCCTATCCTCATAGACAAAAAAGGCCCGTCCGGCTATGCCGGACGGGCCACTTCTTACTTATTCTTCAAAATTTGCTTTCAGCAGGGCGTCCACCAGGAAGGCGGAGACGCAGAACAAAGCCATCTCGCCCGCCAGGATCCAGATCAGGAAGGTCTGGTAGTCCTGGTCCCGCAGCAGGTACATGGCGATGCCCGCCGCCGCGGTCAGAATCACGCCCATGCGCACCCACAGCCGGGCGCAGTGCTTGTGGGCGAAGGCCCACGCCTCCGGGCTCTTGGTAGACAGTTGGGTGCGGTAGGCCAGACCTTTTCCCTCCATCTTGGGGGGAGATACCTTCCACCAGATACCCACGATCAGCATAGCTACCGGGGGCAGCAGCGCGATCAAAACATAGATGGGATACATAAATAAACCCTCTTTTCTGAGAAATTTCCAAACATCGGGATAAATTGTAGCACAAGGGAGACTGTTTCGCAATGGCGGGACGAGAGCATTGGCAGGATTTTTCTCCCATGGTACAATAAAAGAAAGAATTTTGGTCATATTCCCCGGGCAATTCCGTCTGAATAGGTGAAGGGAAAAGGGGGGAAACCCACATGGAGGACAAGCAGATCGTGGCCTTATACTGGAAGCGGGAGGAGCGGGCCATTACCGCCTCGGAGGAGAAGTACGGCCCGGTGTGCCGCAGCGTCTCCTACAACATTCTGCAAAGCCGGCCCGACGCGGAGGAGTGCGTCAACGACACCTGGCACCGAGCCTGGAATACCATGCCGCCTCAGCGGCCCAACAGCCTGCGGGCTTACCTGTGCCGTATCGTGCGCAACCTGTCCATTGACTGCTGGCGGCAGCGGTACAGCGCCAAGCGGGGCGGGGGAATGGAGGCGTTGGTGCTGGAGCTGGAGGAGTGCGTCCCAGCGGTGCCCAGCGCGGAGGAGCAGTGGGAGGCCCAGGAGGTGGCCCGGGCGGTGGAGCGGTGGCTTCAGACTCTGGATGAGGAGGAGCGGGATTTGTTTCTCCGCCGGTACTGGTGCGGAGAGGCAGTCAAAGAACTGGCGGCCGGACTGGGCTGCTCCTCCAACGGAATGGCCCAACGGCTGCGGCGTCTGCGCCAGAGCCTGCGCCAGGCGCTGGAAAAGGAGGGCGTGGTGTTATGAGCAAGCAGAGCGAGCGCCTCTTTGAGGCCATCAGCCACCTGAACGACGAGATGATCGACCCGGCCCTGGAGCCCAGAAAGAAGCGTAAAAAGGGCCGCTGGGTGGGCTGGGCAGCCTTGGCCGCCTGCTTCTGCCTGGTGGTAGGGGTTGTCACCGGACGAATTCCCCTGCTGGGCGGACGATCCAGCCAGCCTGTCAGCGGCGCGGACGGGGCCATCACCTTCCAGTCCTACGCCGGGCCGGTGCTTCCCATGACATTGCGGGAGGAAAACGAAACGATCACCGCCCAGCGGGCTATTACCCTGGACTTTGCCCCGTGGATACCGGTGTGGGATGAGGAATTGGAACTGGAGCGGTACGACGACCACATCCTGGTTACCGACGCGTATACTCTGACGAACCATGGGGAAACGGATCAGGACATCACCCTGCTCTACCCCTTTGTCACCTCACTGCACAGCCTGGAGCTTCCGGTGCTGACTGTGGACGGGAGCGAGGTGGAAACCGATCTGTATCTGGGCTCCTATGCCGGAGCGTTTGAAGGGGGCGGAGGTCTGCTGGAAGGCGAGGAGGGGGGCAGCATCAATCTGGATGCCCCAGAGAGTTGGGAGAACTACCGGGATCTGCTCTCCGACGGCAGCTATCTGGCCCGTGCCCTGGGGACGGCCCCCGATGTAAGCGGAATCTCTGTGACGGTCTATCAATTCACTGACCCCTACGCGCCCGAGGACAGAGGAGAGACATCCAATCCCACCATTCGTGCAGCCTTTGATCTGGATTACAATAAAACCCGTGTTTTGACCTATGGCTTCCATGCCTGCCGGTATGATCCGGAGAGCGGCGCTATGGTCCAGGGCTTCTCCATCCCGGAAGAGCGGGAGTCCAACTATGGGGAACCTTTCTATCTGCTGGTGATCGGGGAGGACATTAAGAATCTGACCGTGGGAGGCTATATCACCGGCGGCGTGGATGAGGATACCCCACAGCTGGAGGGGTGCGGCGTCACCGTGGAGCGGTACGAGAGCGACCTTGATACCATGCTGCGGGAGGTGCTGACCCGGATGACCAATGGCCGGGAAACCCAGGTGGACTTTGAACTCTATTACCGTGTGGTTTTAGAACAGCTGCTGGCCTATGGCGGGCTGACTGCCCAGGAAAAATCGCGATACAGTTCCGGTTGGCTGGAGGATGTGGCCTCCGACGCGGAGGGCATCCAGCGGGTGTGCTGGCTGGAAACCCAGGTAACGGTCCCCGCCGGGGGCAGCCTCACGGTGACCGTATCCATGGAAAAAGAGGCCAGCTATGATTATAGCTGCGACCGGGCCAATCAGGGAACACGGGGCTACGATCTGATGACCACCCTGGGCTCTAACCTCGTGTGTACGGAGCAGACTGCCACCCTGGAAGACCGGGGACAGATCGAAATTTTGTGGCAGAACTTCGGCTTTGACCTGGACGCAGGCATCAAGACCGTGGAGTTGGAAGCGGAGACAGAGCACTACTTCCTTACTGTCCGGCGGGCAGATTCATAACAAAACGCCTTACGATTGACCGCGCCGGGAATCTGGGGGACATCCAGGTTCCCGGCGCGCTTGTCTGCCCTCTTTTCATTTGGAGCTGGGTGTGCTATGCTAATTGGCAGGAGAGAGGGGAGATGGAGACGTGGAAACGCTGACGCTGCTGCTGTTTTGTGCTGCTCTGGTGGTGTGCGTGGCTCTGAACTGGTCCATTCTGTACGCTCTGGCGGTGGGATTGGTCATCTTTTTGGCTTACGGACGCAGGCGGGGCTATGGCTGGCGGGAGCTGGGGAGTATGTGTCTGGACGGAGTCAAAACCGCCCGGAACATTCTTGTCACATTCCTGCTCATCGGCGTGCTCACCGCCCTGTGGCGGGCCTCGGGTACCATTCCGGCCATCATCAGCTATACCACGCCCTTTATCCAGCCCTCTGTGTTCCTTATGATGACCTTTTTGCTCAACTGTCTGGTATCAGTGCTCACCGGAACCGCCTTTGGCGCGGCGGCCACTATGGGAGTCATCTGCGCCACTCTGGGCACAGCCATGGGAGTACCTCTGGTGCTGATCGGAGGCGCAGTACTCTCCGGCGTGTTCTTCGGAGACCGGTGCTCTCCTGTGTCCACCAGCGCTCTGCTGGTGGCAGAGCTTACCCAGACCAGCATCTTTGACAACATCCGGGCCATGCTGCGCACCTCCTGGCTGCCCTTTGTGGTGACCAGTCTGCTGTACCTTTTTGTGGGCATGGCCACACCGCACACCCAGACCTCTTTGGATCTGGCTGCTTTGTTTGAGACGGAATTTCAACTGCATTGGATCGCGCTGCTGCCCGCTCTGGTGATTTTCGCGCTGGCTTTGGGCCGGGTGCCGGTGAAGTGGGCCATGGGGGCCAGTATTCTCTCCGCTATTCCCATCTGCCTGCTTCTCCAGCGGGTCCAGCCGGTGGAGCTGCTGCACTGCGCCCTGCTTGGTTACCAGGCCAGGGAGGAGGCGGTGGGGGCCATGCTCAACGGCGGCGGAGTCATTTCTATGGTGAAGGTTGCCGTCATCGTGTGCATCTCCTCGGCTTACTCGGGCATTTTCCAAAAAACCGGGCTGCTGGACGGGCTGCAGCAGGCCATTCTGACTCTCAGCCGGCGCATCACCCCCTACGGGGCCATGCTGTGCACCGGCGTGCTGGCCTCTGCCGTGGCCTGCAATCAGACGCTGGCCATCATCCTGACCCACCAGCTGTGCAAGGACGCCCAGCCCAGCCGGGAGGAGACCGCCATCGCCCTGGAGGATACGGCGGTGGTAGCGGCGCCGCTGATCCCCTGGTCTATCGCAGCCGGAGTGCCGCTGGCCTCGGTGGGAGCGCCTATGGTCAGCATCTGCTTTGCCTTTTTCCTCTATTTGCTGCCCCTTTGGCGGCTGGGAACGGAGCTAGTAAAGGTAAAATGTAAGAGGGGATAGGGAAGAGGTAATGCGCCGGAAACTTGGTAGAACCAAGTTTCCGGCGCATTTTTTTATTATGATTCGTCTTTTTTCTTCTCTTTTGCTGTTTTCCGCACCTTAGCCAGGGGATTTGCCCGGGCGGCGGTGCGCAGATCATCGTTGTCCACGTGGGTGTAGATCTGGGTGGTGTTCAGGTGGTCGTGGCCCAGCACCTCCTGAAGGGTGCGCACGTCCACGCCGTTTTGCAGCATCAGGGTGGCGGCAGTGTGGCGCAGCTTGTGGGAGGAGTACTTGGTGCTGTCCAGCCCCGCGGCGGACAGGTGCTTTTTTACCAGCTTATGGACCGCCGCCCGGGTGATGCGCTGGCGGTTGCGGGGGGTGACGAACAGGGCGTTCTGATCCAGCAGGGTGAGGGTGGAGCGCTCCGTCATCCAGTCATCCAAAGCAGAGCGGCAGGCCTCGTTCAAAAAGAGAACACGCTCTTTGTTACCCTTGCCTAACACCCGCAGCTGATCGCCGCGCACATCGGTGACATTGAGGCCGATGAGTTCGGAGATTCGCAGGCCGCAGTTAAGAAACAGAGTTAGGATACAGTAATCCCGCACCTGGTTGGGGCCGTCCACATGGCTGAGCAGTTCCACGCTTTCATCCAGATTCAGGTAACGGGGCAGCGTCTTTTTCAGTCGCGGCGCGTCCAGGTCCTGCATGGGGTTTTCAGTGATGAGCTTGGCCTTGCTGGAGAGGTATTTATAAAAGGAACGGATGGCGGCGGCTTTGCGGGCACGGGCGGCAGGCGCCAGGCCGTAGTGGGCGTCGGAGCTGTTGGGATGGACCGCGCGGTCCCGGGACAGATAGTTCATATAGGCGTACACATCGCTGAGCGTGACACCGCGGACCAGATCCAGATCCACGTCGTCAATGGAGATCTCATCAAACGGCGTGTCCTTGGCCACGCGGCCTTTGTCCAGCTTGAGAAATCGGAAAAAGCTGCGCAGGTCCAGGAAGTATTCGTCCACGGTGGCCCGGGAGTGGCCCTGAATGGTCTCGTGATAAACAAGAAAATCACGTAAAATAGGTGGTGCTTCAGTACGATAATCTATCATATTGCGGCCGCCGCCGGGATGGCCGGAAACTGGCCAAAATCGGGCAAATCCAGGGCAGAGGCCGTTTTAGCCTCCACTCTAGTCAACAAAATTTTTATTTTGTTGACTTAAAAGTTTACCCGAAAATGGACCCTGCGGCCCCTCCTTTCGGATGATCTGTCCCGCCGGATAAACCGTGTGTGCGGCGGACATACTTTGGACACCCGTTTTTTGGAGGTGTGTGTCCATGAGTTTGATCCACTGCACCGATCCCTGCGTCTATCAGCGGGACGGGCTATGTGAATTGGTCCGGGCCGGCTCCTGGGGCCGACCCGGCTATGGCTGCGTCAACTTTGTGCCGCTGGCTGGCCAAGCCTTACAGCAAGGCCGCCAGAGCCTCACGGATGTTGGCCACCCGGATGAGCTCCAGTCCCTCCGGCACCACCAGCTTCCCCTGGGTGCGCTTGGGGATCAGACATTTGGTGAAGCCAAGACGCCGCACCTCGGACAGCCTCTGCCCCAAGGTGTTTACGGCACGCAGCTCTCCGGTTAGTCCTACCTCACCGATGGTGGCCAGGTCGCTGGGCACCGGCTTGTCCCGAAAACTGGACGCCATGGCCATCATGGCAGCCAGATCTGCGGCGGGCTCGTCCAGCGACAGTCCGCCGATCACGTTCAAATAGGCGTCACAGTTCCCCAGCAGCAGGCCGCCCCGTTTTTCCAGCACGGCCAGCAGCAGCATGGCCCGGTTATACTCAAAGCCGTTGCTCACCCGCCGGGGGTTGCCCAAACTGCTGGGCACCACCAGGGCCTGCACCTCGGCCAATACCGGCCGCACGCCCTCCATCACGCAGGTAACGCAGGAGCCGGGCACGCCCTCCGGCCGTCCGGCCAGCAGGGTTTCCGAGGGATTGGGCACCTCGCTGAGCCCGCCGTCCTCCATTTCAAACACGCCAATCTCATTGGTGGCGCCGAAACGGTTTTTGGCCGCCCGGAGGATACGGTAGGACATGTGCCGCTCGCCCTCAAAGTACAGGACGCAGTCCACCATGTGCTCCAGCACCTTGGGTCCGGCGATGGAGCCCTCCTTATTCACGTGGCCGATGACAAAAATGGTGAGCCCCTCCCCTTTTGCCAGCTGCATCAGGGCCATGGTGCACTCCTTCACCTGGCTTACGCTGCCCGGCGAGGCGGACAGATCCCCGTGGTAAAGGGTCTGGATAGAGTCGACAATCAGAATGTCGGGTTTCAATTCGTGGACAGCATCCACTAGGTTGTCCAGGCTGGTCTCGGACAGGAGGTACAGCCCCTCCCCGCCTACTTTGAGCCGTTCGGCCCGCAGCTTGATCTGCCGCTCGGATTCCTCGCCGGAGACGTACAGCACGTTGGCAAACCGGCACAGAGAGCCGCAGATCTGGAGCATCAGGGTGGACTTGCCGATGCCCGGCGCGCCGCCCACCAGCACCAGAGAGCCCTTCACGGCTCCTCCGCCCAGCACCCGGTCCAGCTCTCCCATTCCGGTGGGAAAGCGCAGCTCGTCGGTGGTCTCCACCTGGGCGATGGGCTTGGGACGGTTCACCGCCACCCCCAGGCCGCTGCCCACCGAGCGCACCGGTCCCTTTTTGGAGGCCTTCTCCGCCGGGCGCTCCACAATCGTATTCCATGCCCCGCAGGCCGGGCACTTACCCTGCCACTTGGGGGTCTCATTTCCACATTCGGTACAGTAGTACAGGATCTTCTCTTTCATGACAGCCTCCCTTTGCCCTCTGATTGTACCAGACTTTCGGGGCAAAGTAAACAGAAAACGCCCCGCCTGGAGAGTCAGGCGGGGCAAGTTTCTATCCTTTACATCTCAATCAGTTCATACTCCCGGGAGCCCAGGCCAATCTTGGCTGCGTGCTCCAGGCAGCTCTTCCACTCCGACTCAGGGGTGGAGTTGGTGAAGTGGTCGTGGTGGTCGTGGAAGTTGGGGTCGGCCAGATGCTTGGCCAGCTGGCTGCCCGGCATGGGCTGAGCAGCCAGGCAGGCATCCACGCAGGCCTGATCCAGGGCCAGGGGGTCAAAGGAGGCGAACATGCCGATGTTGGGCAGAATGGGAATGTCGTTCTCCCCGTGGCAGTCACAGTTGGGAGACACATCCACCACCAGAGAGATATGGAAGTTGGGACGGCCGTCCAGCACCGCCTTGGTATACTCAGCCATGCGGCAGTTCAAAGTGGAGTTGGCGTTGTCGTTGACAAAGTAGATGGCGTCAAAGTTGCAGGCACCAAGGCAGCGGCCGCAGCCTACGCAGTTGTTCTGATCCACGGTCATCTTCCGGGCTTCCTTGTCAAAGACCAGGCCGCCGTTGGCGCACTCCTTCTGGCAGCGGGTGCAGCCCCGGCACAGCTTGGGGTCGATCTGGGGCTTGCCGCTGGCGTGCTGCTCGGTCTTGCCGGCCCGGGAGCCGCAGCCCATGCCGATGTTCTTGATGGTGCCGCCAAATCCGGTCATCTCGTGGCCCTTGAAGTGGGTCAGGGAGATGAACACGTCCGCGTCCATCACCGCA
>OMEJ01000278.1_pt1 | contig 50221 bp, 57 predicted proteins | sample 1645361 | NCBI WGS metagenome assembly OMEJ01 (sample SAMEA103958156, study PRJEB25191) | human gut metagenome
CCCGGATATTAAGTTGTGGGGTGGCCTGGGCGTATTCTCCCAAAGCAAGCGCGCTACCAACTGCGCTACACCCGGTTATGAAATTGTTTTATCTGTGGTCTTACATGTGGTCTTGGCCGTTTTTTGACCAACAACTTTGCGGAACTGGTTCCCGCTTCTGGTAGTGTCCCAGCGGGTTGTGGGGTTGGGCTTTTTTCCTCATGGATGGGCCCGGTATGCTCCCAAAGCAGGCGCGCTACACCCGGACATGAAGTTGTGGGGTGGTCCGGTCACATTCTCCCAAACTGTTTCATACCTTCACAAATATGGAATTGGAAAACAGTAGGTATCCAAACTTCCTCCGATGTACTGGATTGGTCCATGTGTTAGTATATGCAAGACTGGATATTTATGAGCATACCCCTATAAAGCCCAGAAAAATATCCCCTGGCCAAGCCAGAGGATATTTTTCTGCAATTCGAGCCCTATTCTTGCCGCAGGCGCTCTACCACAGAATAGCGCTGGGCGGCGCGGCAGCTTAAAACCGGGATGAGGATGCCTAATACTCCGAACAGGGGCAGTACCAAAGCGATGGGCCAGATAGTAAAGTGATAGGTGAAAAACCAGATCAACCGGTTGAGGGCGGGACCCACAAACGGTGCAGTGACTACAATCAGTGCCAGGGCCAGAAGTGCTGCGCCCACAGTATAGAAGAGTCCCTCCAAGGCCAGCATAGTCCGCAGCTGACGGGCTGTCATACCGATAGACTGGAGCACTGCCAGTTCCCGGCGGCGGGCAGTGATGCCGGTGAGAATCGCGTTAAAGAAGTTCAGTACCCCCACCAGACCAACGATGAAGCTCAGAGCTCCGCCCAGCAGAAGGAACATGCTCCTGGTGCTCTCAAATTCCCCGGCATAAGTAGCTTTGCTCTCGTAGTCAAACTGGGGATTTACGTTCTCCGTGTAGTCCGCTAGGAAGGATTCCATGGCAGCGTTGGCATCATCTGTGGTGTCGAAGGCGTAGTACATGACGGAGTTGGTTTCCGTATCCCGAATAAATGTTTCCGATCCCATTATGAATTCATCGGCACCATAATAGCGGTAGGAGAGGGCAGAGGGTACGGTCACCAGAGCTGCTACAGTGTAGTCCGTGTCTCGGTACTTGATGGCCCGCTCAGTGTAAGCGGCGCCTTCGGGCACATTCTCCCAGTGTCCGTAAACCTCACCGGTATTTGGATTGTAATATTCGAACTCCTCCACATAGCGGATGGTAACCGTATCGCCCAGCCGCGCCCAGTGACTGTCCATGTCCGGGTTGCCGTAGTCGTCGGCGCTGTACACAGCAGCAACATAGTTGCCGTCAGGGTCATTGAGTTTGGAGAGATCCCCTTCCAGCACTGTCAAGTAGCCCAGAGCGAACGGATCCATACCATAGAGCTGTACCCGATCCGCCAGAAGGCCGTCCTCAGTGCGATCCTTGAAGGCCACCATGCTGTCCAGCTGCTCCTGGGTGTTCCAGCGTCCCCACATGGAGCGGTAGTACTCCTCAGTGACGAACTCCAGGGCAGGCGCAGTCTTACCGTAGATGCGGCCGCTCCCGGTAATACCGCCCTGGGCGTCTACGGCGTCAATGACCTCTTCCGGCACCCCCATCTCGTCATTGAAGCCGTCCCCACCGGTCTGGAACTGGCCCGCGTCGGCCAGAATAAAGTCGCTGGCGGTGAAGCTGGACACATATTTGTCCATGTCGAAGCCGCCTGTGAAGGTTACAGTCAGGGTCAGCAGCACCACAGCAAGGGTCAGGGACAGCACAGTGATAAAGGTCTTGCCCCGGCTGCGGCCCAGATTGGCCCAGGCCATGGACAGCAAGGACACACCTTTACCGCTCCGTTTCCCCTTCCGCTTCAGCGCCTTGCCTTCGGTGTAGCGCACTGCCTCCACTGGAGAGACCTTGCCCGCCAGACGGCCGGGACGGCGGCAGGAGATGAGTACCGTTACCAGAGCAAATGCCGCCGCGCCCACAAAGAGAAGAGGGCTGACCGAGACCACAGTGGTCACCCCATCAAGCCGTGCGACAATGACAGGGGTGAGCACGCCGCCCAGCAGCCAACCCAGCAGCAGACCGATGGGAATTCCGATGAGGGAGAGGAGCAGAGCCTGGGTGCGGATAATCCGCCGGAGCTGCCGGGGCGTGGTGCCCATGGTTTTCAGCAGGCCGTAGAAGCGGATGTCTCCCGCCACGGAGATTTGGAACACATTGTAGATAATGAGATATCCGGTAAGCAGAATGAGGGCCAGCACACCCACGATGATGGCCACCACGGTGGGGTCCAGCTTGTCGGAGAGCTGCGCTCCGGTGTAACCCCAGTTGACGCCGGTGGAGATATAGTTCTCTCCTACAGTTTCCGACTGATAGCCGTGGTTTTCCAGGATTTCCTCCAGATCGGAGGCAATGGAGTGGGCGCCGTGCTCCAGCATCACATCCAGATTCCAGCTTCCAGTCATGCCGTCGCTGCCAGGCGGGGTCACGCCCACTTCTGCCAGAATGGCGTCCACCCGGCTCTCGGGAATGAGAATATGGTTTGCCACCACGGCCTCGTCGTACTCCCACCAGCCGCACAGGGTAAAGGTCTGGGTCGTTTCATGGCCGTCTACCGAAAAAGTGACGGTGAATTCAGCCCCAATTTCCGGCTTCACTCCCAGAAGTTCCAGCACATGGGTGTCTGTGGCTGCCTTGTTGGTGCCCTCCTGAGGGAGGCGTCCCTCCACCGGGTCGCAGTAGCTCCAGTGGGCCTGGTTGGCATCAGAATAACCGATCTCTACATGGGATTTGTTGAAGGGAGCCTGTGTGGGCATTCCCAAAAATCGCCGCAGGCCCCACTGGTCAATCAGTGGATCGTCCTTCAATTCCTCAAACTGTTCCTCTGTCAGGTACTTAAAGGTACCATGGCTCCAGCCACCGGCCTGGCGGAAGTTGTTCTGCTGGATGCCTTCGTTGATGGAGAGGGCGATGGTAAAAAGTGAAGTAAAGAGCACCGCTGTCAGGGCGATGGCCAGCACCGCTACAATGTTCCGGGTGCGGTTGGCGAGAAGGGAGCGCAAACTCAGGCGGCGGATGCAGCTGCGGTTGGGAACATTCATACTGTTCGCCCCCTTACCGCGTCACGAGGCGCCCGTCCTCGATGCGGACGATGCGGTCGGCCATCTGGGCAATCTCCTCGTTGTGGGTGATCATCACCATGGTCTGGGCAAACTTTTGTCCGGTTACCTTCATCAGGCTGAGCACATCCTGGCTGGTTCGGCTGTCCAGGTTGCCGGTGGGCTCGTCGGCCAGAAGAATAGCGGGCTTGGTGGCCAGCGCCCGGGCGATGGCTACACGCTGCTGCTGGCCGCCGGAGAGCTGGCTGGGCAGATTCTGGAGTTTTTTCTCCAGGCCCAGGGTGGCGATGACTTCCTGTACATAGGCCTCATCCACCTTGTTCCCGTCCAGTTCTACCGGAAGGACGATGTTTTCCCACACACTGAGCACCGGCACCAGGTTGTAGGACTGGAACACAAAGCCGATTTTCCTGCGGCGGAAAATAGTCAGGGCTTCGTCTTTCAGGGTGAAGATATCCTTTCCGTCCACGGTGACGGTGCCTGAGGTGGGGCGGTCCAGTCCGCCCAGCATATGAAGCAGCGTGGACTTGCCGGAGCCGGAGGTGCCCACAATGGCTACAAACTCGCCCTGCTCAATGCTCAGATCCACGCCGTCCAAGGCCTTTACCTGGGTGTCCCCGGAACCATAGTATTTTTTCAGATCCTTGGTCTGTAAAATTGTCATGACTGTTCGCCTCCAATAAAAAAGTCTGTACCGTCTTTTGACAATACAGACTTTAGCATGGAAATCTGTCCTGGTACTTTCAAGAATGTGACAGTTTTGAAAGAAGTCCGGTCCGGCTCCGTCAATGTACCGCTCTGGCCCGCACCAACAGCATCATGGGCCGGCGCAGTTCGTCCCGCATGCCGGGAGTGTCCAGCATTTCCTCGGAAGGTTTTGCCTCTTCCACTGCTTCCAGAATAAAGCCATTTCGCAGCAGTCCCATTAGGATTTGGGTGAGGGTATGGTGCTGTTTGCGGACCTCACAGCCCAGAAAGTGGGTAATCCGCTCCCCGGGCATGAAATACTGATCGATGGGCCAATACATTGGTGAGCCATCTTCACCATAGGCCCAATCCTGGCCCACACCGGCAGTAAAAACTGGGTGCTCGATGTTAAATAAAAAGATTCCATCCTTTTTCAGTGTCTGATGAACTTTTTCAAAAATGGAGTCCAGGTCCTCAAGATAGTGCAAGGCCAGATTGGAGACCACGCAGTCCCATGCAGCCTTCGGATACTCATATTCCTCGATCCCGCACACCTGATAGAGAATACCTTCTCCACTGTTTCGCCGCCTGGCCTCCTCAATCATTTTCTGGCTTAAATCAATGCCCAGTACCTGCCGGGCGCCCTGCTCCACGGCGAACTTGCAGTGCCACCCATAGCCGCAGCCCAGGTCCAGTACGGACTTTCCCTCCAGCGGCGGAAAAAGGGGCTTGAGCTGATGCCACTCTCCCGCCGCGGAAAGCCCTTCCCGGCTGCGGGACATCTGCGCGTATTGCTGGAAAAAAGCTTCATTTTCATATTCATTTCTCATGGCATATTCCTCCTGCGTGTGGCCCTCCTCTGAGGGTAAAGAGAAAAAATATCCCCGTCCCGATCATAGCTTTACCGCCCAGGTGTAGCCGATGCCGTACACGGTTTTCAGATATTCCGGTTTGGAGGGATCGGCCTCCAGCTTGCTCCGCAGCCGCTTTACCGTGACGGACAGGGCGTTTTCCTCCACAAATTCCGCGCCATCCGTCCATACACGGTCCACCAGTGTGGCCCGGGGCACAGCATGTCCCCGGTTTTCCACCAGCACCCGCAGCAGCTTCTGCTCAGTTTTGGAGAGCTCCACGAACCTGCCGTCCCGGCGAAAGTCCATCCGTTCAAAGTCAAAGGTAAAGGGCCCCACGGATAGGGTAGGGGAGACCTTAGGGGTACTTCGACGAAGCTGGGCATTCACCCTGGCCCGGAGTACCGCCAGAGAGAAGGGCTTGGTGATATAGTCGTCCGCTCCGGCCTCCAGACCGGTGACCTCGTCCAGCTCCAGATCGTTGGCGGTGAGCAGAATCACCGGAGTAGCGTCGCCCTCTGAGCGCACCTGACGCAGCAGATCCAGGCCACTGCCGTCGGGGAGATTTACATCCAGAATCAGCAGGTCGAACCGGTCTTCTAATAGCGCTTCCCGGGCCTTGGCCAGAGTAGAGCGACAGACGACGGATGCCTCCGGCCCAGTCAGGGCCATGGCGATTCCCCTGCCCAGGGTCTCATCGTCCTCCAAAAGAAAAATCTGTTTCATGTTCGGTCCTCTTCGTTTGGTGTTTCCAGTCAGAGTGAGAGAGTTTTGTAGTTTCCCATTATAGCATAAGTTCCGGCTTTGGAATATGGGAATCGGTTGCCGGCCATAAAGAGCTATGCTATGATAGTGGTTACTTACCGCGGCCAACCGAACCGGATTTGATGAACAGAATGGAGAACAGCATGAAAGAAGTAGATCCCAAAAGCACCTCCCGGGCACTGGCCTTTGAACTCTGGATGAAGGCTCCCATGCCCATGGTGACTCTGATGAAGACGCTGGATGTGACCCCGCTGGTGCGGCTGAGCCGGAAACGGGGCTATAAATTCAATATGCTCCTGTGCTGGTGCATTGGAAAGGCGGCGGAGCGGACAGAGGACTTCTACCTGCTTCCGGTGGGGGAGAAGCTTATTCAGTACGACCGGCTGGCCATCAATACGGTGGTGACCACCCGGGATGGCGGCATCGCCACCTGTGACATTCCCGTTTCTTCCGACTTGGAGCAGTTCAATCAGGAGTACCTAAAACTCACCGCACAGGTCCACGAGAGCGGGGAGAGCTATGGAGCGGGTGAGGACTATATGGTGATCGGCACCTCTGCTCTGGCGAGGTATGAGATCGACGGCGCGGTGAATATCTATGCCGGGTGCTACAACAACCCCTTCCTGATCTGGGGCAAGTACCGAAAAAAGTGGCTCCGTGCTACTTTGCCGGTGTCCTTCCAGTTCCATCACACCCAAATGGACGGAATCCCGGCCGCAGAATTTTTAGAGCGGCTGCAGCGGGAAATCCGGCAAATTTAAAATTCCCCTTGACTTTGACGTTCCGTCAACTGATACAGTTATCCCCAGGGAGGGATGTTTATGGAATATTCCATTCAGGAGCTGTCGCGCCTGTCCGGGGTGACCACCCGCACCCTGCGCTGGTACGACCAGATCGGGCTGCTGAAACCCAGCCGGGTGGCGGAGAGCGGCTACCGCTACTACGGCAGGGCAGAGGTGGACCGACTGCAGGACATTCTCTATTACCGGGCCCTCGGGGTGGAGTTGGCCCAAATCAAGGAATGTCTGGACGACCCCTCCTTTGACCGTCTGGCTGCCCTGCGAAACCACCTGGCCGCACTGGAGGCGGAGCAGAAGCGGCTGAAACAGCTTATCCAATCGGTAAAAGATACCATTGGAGCGGAAGAAAGGAAGGAATTTATGAGCGACGAGCAGAAATTTGAGGCGTTCAAGCAGCGCGCTGTGGCCCATAACGAGGAGGCGTACGGAGCGGAGATTCGTGCCAAATACGGCGACAAAGAGGTGGATGAGGCCAACGCTGCGGTGATGAATCTGACCCAGGAGCAGTATCGGGAGTGGAAGGACCTGGGACAAGAGATTCAGGAGCGGCTGGAGGCAGCTGTTGAGGGAAACATGTCCCCGGAGAGTGAGGAGGGCAAGGAACTCTGTGTCCTCCACCGCCGGTGGCTCACTATTACCGGGAACCGGTATGACCCGGCCAGACACCGGGGAATCGCGGAACTGTATGTGATGGATGAGAGATTTACCGCCTATTATGACAAACAGGTGCCCGGCTGTGCCCGTTTCCTGCGGGACGCTGTGGTCTATTGGGCAAAATAAGGATAAAGCAGGCCCCTGGTTTTTGCCGGGGGCCTGTTCTTCATTCCGCTAATATATCTTGTCTTTTGAGGTGCTGCAGAGAGAGAAGCGTAAATACGGCAGTATAGACCGACGTAGAGAGAACAAAGGGCAGCAGATCCAGCTTCATCTGAGGATTATTGGCCCGCATTCCCAGGCAAAGCAGAGAGTATGGGAAGCCGTATCCCCATCCCTGGGAGGTAAACATCAGGCCCAGAATACCGCCTGCCAGACCGAAGGCCACCGGCGGAGCAAAGGCTCGAATCACCAGACTGAAATAGAGCTGCACCGCGCAAACTGAGACACTCCCCAACGCCCCGCAGAGCAGCCAACCCGGCAGCTCCGGCGGTATCGGTCCGGAGATGCCTGCGATCTTTCCGCTGAGGAGAAACAAAATGCCGATGCAAATTTGAGCCATGAGAGATACCACGGCGGCCAAAATCAGCTTGGCGGCGTATAAATCCGCTACCGGTACCGGCGCGGTGAGAAAGCTGTTCCAGTTGTGGTCCGTGTGTTCCAAGCGCCACTGCCAGGCACAGAACACACCCAGCAGAGCAGGAAGAAAGAACATGGAGGAGAACAGGGTGTGCTGGCTCCACAGGCTGTACCAGGCATCATCCAGTACCTCAATGTTCCCCAGATAGTTTCCGGTGCCCAGAATGGCTGGGAAAACAGGCAGCAGAACAAAGGCCAGCCATACCGGAGAGCGGCGGCACTTTTGAAGTTCCGCTTTCAGACAGCGAAGCAGCATTTCTCACACCTCCTTTCGTACGAACAGGGTCCGGCCTACGATAAGAAATCCTGCCGCCCAGATCAGCAGCAGGACTACGTCCGTGGGCTGAGGCCACTGCCAGTAAAACTTGGTCACCCGGGTGACAGAGTTCCAGTCCATGCCCACCAGGGACATGAGGCCGTAGTAGCCCCAGGGCACGCACCGAATCAGAGCCGGAGGAAACAGCATGGAGAGGATGCCAAGGAAGCTTCCGGAGATACCGCACACCAGGGCGACAGCCTGGTTGGCAAAGCGCAGGGACAACCCCTGCTGGAGAGCATAGACCATCATGGACACCGCCCAGGAGATCAGGGTAAACAGCCAAAACCGCCCCCAGGGAACTGGTCCCTGGAAGCCCTGCACCATTCCTACCACCAGAAACAATCCCGAGCGGATGACCAGCAGGGACGCCAGTACCAGGGCGCCCCAGCCCAGTTTGGCGGCATAGATTTTGCCTGGCGACGCCATGGTTTCTAACAGCTTCCAGGTGTTGCCCTTGTGTTCCAATTCGCAGCTGCGGCTGGCCAGGGTGGCCACGCTGAGGGGCAGGATGATGGCGTCCACCATGGCCAGATTGTAAAGCAACAGCATCCAGCCCCATTTCAAATCTTCGGCGTCCTGCCTGGTGAAGAATACCCCCATCCAGAGCAGTTCCACCGCTAACACGGCGGCACATACCAGAACGATTTTCCTCCGGCGGCATTTGTAAAATTCCAGTCTCAGCAGTTTCACAGGCTCGCCGCCTTTCCTGTCAGCTCCAGAAAGATGTCCTCCAGGCTCTTCTGCCGCTCCTCCAGCCGTACCACACCCAAGCGGTTGTCCGCCAGAAAACGAGTAAGCTGGGCGGCAAGCTCGTCGGCAAGGATGGGCAGGATAAGATATCCCTCCTCTTCCTGACAGGGGACCGACTTCTCTGCCAGCAGGCTGCGGGCCACCGCGTTGTTGGTAGTCCGCAGAGCCAGGTGGTGGCGGCTGTGGCCATGGAGCGCCTCCAAGGTATCCTGAAATACCAACTCGCCCTCCCGGATGATGGCCACATGGTCGGCCATCTGGTCGATCTCGCTTAAAAGGTGGCTGGACACTACCACTGTCATGCCGAACCGCTCCGGCAGGGAGCAGATCAGCTCCCGCATTTCTTGGATGCCCGCTGGGTCCAGACCGTTGGTGGGTTCATCCAGAATGAGCAGTTTGGGATATCCCAGCAGGGCAGCTGCCAGTCCCAGCCGCTGTTTCATGCCCAGAGAGTAGTGGGCCACCTTCTTGCCCCGTTGCCCGTCCAACCGGACGATTTGCAGCACTTCACGAACATTTTTCTCCGGCCCCCCCCGGAGTGTTTGGACAATGCGCAGGTTTTCCTCGCCGGTTAAGTGGCCGTAGTAGCTGGGGCTCTCAATAAGGCTTCCAACTTGCCGCAGCACCGACAGGCGATTGGCGCTGTCCATACTCTTTCCCAGTACCCGGATGCTGCCTGCCGTGGGATGCACCAGGCCGAGAATCATTTTCAGTGTAGTGGACTTCCCCGCGCCATTGGGACCAAGAAAACCGTAAACACTGCCCTCCGGGACGGTCAGATCCAAATGAGCCACCCGCAGCGCGCCGCCGTATTGCTTGCACAGATCGTGGGTTTCAATGATATTCATGGCAAGACCTCCTTGTGCCGCATATCATAACGGCCCTGCCTTACACACCCATGAAGCCAGCCTTACAATTACCTTACTTCTTTCCTCAGGGGTGGACGGAGCGAAAAGAGCGGCTATAATGGAACTAGCTGAAGACAAAGGAGGCCAACCGTATGGCCTATCGTATTTTGATTGTGGATGACGAGCCGGCTCTCCAGAGTATGGTGCAGGAGATCCTGAGCCAGGCGCATTATGAGACGGAAACAGCGTTGTCTTGTACCCAGGCACTGGAGCAGTTTCGGACAGCGGTCCCGGACGCGGTGCTGCTGGATGTGATGCTCCCAGATGGGGACGGGTTCTCACTTTTCGGAAAACTACGTGAAATCCGGGATGTTCCGGTGCTGTTTCTCTCCGCCCGGGATGAGGATGAGGCTCGGCTTCGGGGACTTGGACTGGGGGCGGACGACTATATCAGCAAGCCCTTTCTGCCTCAGGAACTGCTGCTTCGCCTGCGGGCGGTGCTGCGCCGGGTTTACCGGGAAGAGGTCTGCTTAGCGCGGTTAGGAGAAGCTGAAATCGACTGGGGCAAGGGAACCGTCCGCCGCGGCGGGCAGGAGACCGCTCTCACTGCCAAGGAATTTGCACTCCTGCGTAAGCTGTGGGAGGCTAGGGGGAACATCGTCACCATCGATGCGTTGTGCTCTGCTTTGTGGGATGGTCCTCTGGTGGGATATGAGAATACTCTCATGGTCCATATCCGCCGCCTGCGGGAGAAAGTGGAGGCAGATCCCTCTCATCCGCAGTTTTTGCTGACGGTGCGGGGGCTAGGGTACCGGCTCCGGCAGGAGGGTGCCACATGAAGCTGCGCAGCTTACTGAAAGGAGCCATGCTGGTGACAGTCTCAGCGCTCCTTATTGCCGTCGTGACTTTGGTGGGGATTGTTGCCTTTGTCTATTACAACTCAAACGGCGGCCAGGACTGGAACACCCCGATGGAAACGCTCTCTGACGCTCTGGTTTGGGATGGAATGGCCTATTCTTTGACTGAGGATGAACTGCTGGAAGAGGAACGCTGGGCCATGCTGCTGAACCAGGAGGGGCAGGTGGTGTGGTCCCTGCGAAAGCCGGAGGATGTGCCGGAGCAGTACACCGTCTCCGATGTAGCCTCTTTTACCCGGTGGTATCTCAGCGATTACCCGGTTCAGAGCTGGGTGCGGGAGGATGGCCTGCTGGTCGTGGGTTCTCCGAAAGGGAGCATATGGAAGCACGACATTGCCATGAGTACCCAGACGCTGTTCCAGATCCCTATTTGGTTCCTGGCCTTTTTCCTTCTGACCCTGGGAGGTGTGCTGGGGCTTGCCTGGCTGGCAGTAGGCAGATGGTTCCGACAGAATCAACAGGTGCGGGATGCCGCCCGGTCTAACTGGATCAACGGTGTTTCCCACGATATCCGCACACCTCTGTCTGTGGTCATGGGTTATGCTGCCCAGTTGGAGGAGGCGCCGGAACTGACTCCTGGGCATAAGCGACAGGCCTCCGCCATCCGGGCTCAGAGCCAGGTCATCCGGGATTTGGTGAACGACCTGAACCTGACCATGCGTCTGGACTGTGAGATGCAGCCCTTGCGGAAGGAGATGCTCCAACCTGCGGCCTTTCTGCGGCAGACGGCAGTGGATTTCCTTAATGGAGGTATGGCTTCCGGTTTTGATTTTGAGATGGAGCTGCCGGAAACGCCATTGCCTGAGATGGAAGCGGATCCCTTTCTGCTGCGGAGGGCGGTAAATAATCTGCTTACCAACTGTGTGCGGCACAATGCTCCGGGCTGTTCTGTCCGTATGGGAGCCAGAGCGGAGAGCCGGGAGCTTATTCTGTGGGTGGAAGGCGGAGCCGTGGAAGAAACAACGCCGCCGGATTTCTCTGCGCCACTGGAACCGGACGGCGGGGCCGCTCATGGAACGGGTTTGAAACTGGTGGTCCAGATTGCCGCCGCCCATGGAGGAAAAGTAAAATGCTTTGGCGGTACGCCCTACCGGTGCGAACTTTGGCTGCCGGTCAAGGAATAAATTCGCGTTATAAAACAGGAAAAGCACATCCCGCAGGCGGCCTTTTTGCCATCCTGCCGATGTGCTTTTCTTTCTTATTGCTCGTAATGGTTTCTGGGCCGCGCACAGGACTCGATGATATCGGCAATCATTTCCACCTCGTCCGCGCAGTCCTGCCGCAGCCACTCTTTGACAATTGCGATGATACCCTCCACATAGTAGGCCATGTAGTAGGGACGATGGGAGGCGGGGATGTCAAACCGCTCCAGAATAGGGCCGAGAATACGCTGCTTTAGTTCCCCATATCGTGTATGAGCCTGCATGCTGCCTGGGTTCCGGAAGGCTGCCCGATAGACTTTTTTGTTGTCGCGGATAAAGCGGAGATAGGGGAGAAGATATTCCCGGGTGACCAGTACCAGATCTTCCCGCTCACGGCTGCCCATATTTCCAAGGACTTCCTCTTCCTGCTGGGGAAAGTAGGAGAGAAAGCGCTGGTTGATCATCTCCAAGGCTTCATTCACCAGGTCAGAGATCGTTTCGTAGTGCAGGTAAAAGGTGGACCGGTTTACGCCGGCCTGGCGGCAGATCTCTTTCACCGTGATATATTCCAGGTCCTTTTCCTCCAGCAGAGCCAGGAGGGCCTCGTCCATCCGCAGGGCGGTATTAAAATATTTACTTTCAGACTTGTTCATTTGCCGCCCTCCTCACGGGTTACTCCGCCGATTCGCTGATTTCCCGGGCCAACTGCATGATTTCAAAGGCGTACTTTTCCTTGCCGGTGCGGAGAAGCTTTTTGTAGACAGGGTAGTTCAGGCCTACACCGACAATGCCCAGAATGCCCAAAAGAATCCCGCCGCCTGTCATCAAAAGACTGCCATCTCCGATCACCTGCATGGAAAGGCACATTCCCAGCCCAAGGACCAGCGCCATCCCGATGCCAAATCCATAGGCAAAGAGAGTCGCCGAGCGCTTTGCCTTCCAATCCAGTTTTCTAAGAGCAACGACCTTGGAGGTGTCCTTGGGGGCATATTCGTTGGCGATGGCTTCCGCAAAAATTTTATCTGTGTTCATAGTGATGTTCTCCTCTCATAAGTTCATTCTCTGCAGCTGCTGATATGATCATAGAGGACGGAACAAGAAAAGAGAACAACACGGTTTGGATTTCATGATGATTTCAGAAGTTGCGTTGTTATAAAAGAGCCGCAATCTGATACTCATTGTATCAAAATTGCAGCTCTTATCATAGTCTAAGATTACATTTGAAATACGCTTTGCTTTATTTCTTTTCCACCGGGATCCAGATCTCGCAGTAGTAATCCTGATCCTGGGTGCCGTTCTCAAACTTGCTGGCGTCGCTGTAAAGCTCCACATTGATGCCCGCGGCAATCTTGTAATCGGGGTTCGTGGGCAGCCACTGGGAGAAAATCTGCTGGTTCAGGCCCTGAAGTGCCTGGGGCATACGGCCGGTGCAGGGAAATACTGCCCAGGTGTGGGCAGGGATGGTGCGGGTGGTGAAGCCGTCAGGGACTTCCTTGGCGGGATCGTAGTTGTCGGCGATAAGGTATTCAAACTCGTTGCCGCCCATGCTCTCGTCCAGGTTGATGCCGTACATGCCGCACACCACCTTGCCGCCGCCTGTGCCGAAATGCTCCGCCCAGAACTTGGGAACCCGTGCGGCAGCGTCTTCATACTTGAAAGTCTTTGCCCGGCAGAGCACCGTGAACGCCTCTTTTTTCATGATCTTGCAATCCATATTTTGACCACCTTCCAATGTCACTTTGATCCGAAGCGGAGCAAAGGAACGGACCGCGCCTCCGCTTTTTCGCAGTGCGGCAGGTGTGAGGCCATGGAATCGGGTAAAGGCTTTGGTGAAGCTGTCCGGCGAGTCGTAGCCGAACTCCAGTGCAATATCGATGATTTTCCGGTCCGTCGTGAGGACCTCCAGCCCGGCGGCGGAGAGCCGGCGCTGGCGGATGTAGTCGCCCACCGTCATACCGCAAAGCATGGCAAAGCCCTTCTGAAAGTAAAAGGGAGACAGGGCCGCCTGCTGTGCAATCTCCCGGATGGTCAGCTCCTCCCGGAGATGTTCTTCGATATACTGGATCGCCTGATGAATGCTTGTTACCCAATTCATAGGTCACACCGTCCTTCTGAAGCCAGCATACCGGAAATCTGTACCCTCTGCCCGATTTTCCGTGCTCATATTTGTCCGGTGGCGCTTAAGAAGCGTGGAGTTTAGAAGTTTTATACTTTTTTCCGCGTCATAAAAATACCGACAAATGCCGCGAGCAGCACAATGGGAGCCAGCCTGACAAACAGCCATTCAAATGCATGAAAAACCGTGCCGACAACGGCGGTTTCTGGGTCACGAAAGTCCCAACCCAAGTAAGGACTATTGACTACGACCAAAGCCGCTGAAACGACCACGATAACCGCACATAGTGCGATCAGCGACCAATGAAGGAATGCTTTTCGCATTGCCGTTCTTCGTGCAAACTGTAAATTGATGATTTCCAGTTTTTCAGAGAGTACCTTGACTGTATCCGCATCCGCCTCTGCCACGTTCTCTCCCAACAGCGTGCTCACAGGTGTCTCCAGGGCCTCCGACAGGGCGATTAACAGATCGGAATCCGGGACAGACAGTCCTTGCTCCCATTTGGAGACCGTTTGCCGCACCACATTCAGTTTTACGGCAAGCTCCTGTTGGGAAAGCCCTTTTGATTTCCGGATTGTTTTTATGTTTTCGCTTAACATGAGGGATAACTCCTTTCACTCCGGTGTTACCGCCATTGTAGGGAGAATGGCCCGTTGCCGCAAGCAACGCAGGTTAACGCGGCCTATTTCAGTAATTCCTTCCGTAAATCGTCCAGATACAGCTTCTGCTGCCGCTTCAAATAGCTGGGGACAAAGGGATGCATCCACCAGCGCTTGGCATTGACGGTCTCCGTGCAGGTCAGCTGGGTGCCGCCCTCGACCGATTCGAAAATCCCCTCCCAGGAGCCGGACATGTTGCCGTTCTCCATGGTGAAGGCCCAGAAGCGGGGCGGATCACAGGCTGTGACGGTAAATTTCGTGGCATAGCCGCTTTTGGTGTGCTCCACAAAGTGAGTTTCATCCAAAACTTCCACCCGGGCCAAATCACTGCGCCAAGCGGTATGGGTAAGGTCGGTCGCGGTCTGCCATACCCGTTCCAGCGGGCAGGGGAACTGGACGGTTACCTTGGAGGTCGCCATGGGATCACCCCTTCTTTGGCTTCTTGTTTAGTTTCAGGCTGATGCCCCAATGGTCCGCCATCTCCTGAAGCAGTCCCGCGGCGGCGAGGGCCCGTTCCTTGACAGGTTGCTCGGCCAGTTCCGGCTGGTTTTCCAGAGCGGCCATCACGGAGTGCAAATCCTCCAGGGACAGGAGATACACCGCTGTGTTGAAAAAGGTCTTGCGGCGTCCATCGTTGTAATGGGCCAGAAGTTCCTCTAACATCGCTCGTTTTTCCTCCAACTGGGTAAGGTAAGCCTCCAGACCCAGTCCTTGGGCCAGAGTAATATCCTTCTGCCGGTTCCGGTGGGGGACAAAGGAATCTCCCTCGTCGAAGCCCTCGTAGTGGGGGCAGGGGTACTCCGGGCACTGCCAGCAAAACGAAACGCCGCCGTGCTCCAGAGAACAGCGGGCTATCGTGCAGCTTTGGTTGCCTGCTCCGCCGCCGCAGCCGGGGCAGTAGCCGCCCAGATGCATGGAGCACAGGGCGCAGTTGAGACCACACAGGGAGAAGCGGGTTTCTGTACGGGTAAAGCCTTTCATGGTATTCCCTCCATATCAGCATGATTGGTGATGTCCCGCAACATTAGATATTCTGTGTCTTTTTCTTCTAAAATTCGAAATCCTGCTCGCTCGTACAGATGTAGAGCTGGATTCTCTTTTTGAACGGAGAGGGATGTCCGAAGCACCCCATTCTCCTGTAGCAAAAGCAAAAGGGCATTCAGCAGTTGGGTCCCAATACCCAGCCCGCGGTATTCAGGCAGCAACGAGATAGCCAGGGATGGCGTATTGTTGTCGATGTGACCGTAGTCCCCCATGATACGGCTCCATGCCGCACCCACCACTTTTTCCTCTGTCTCAGCTACCAGACAGTGGTCACCAGGCTGTGTGCCGAAGCCTGTAACATAGACCTGTAGCTCCGGCAGATCTACCACTGACCGGGGCGGCGGCTCAGCGCCCTCCGGGAGATAGATGGCTTGGTAGAGAAATTCCCGCAGAAGGCCGTGCTCCTCCGGGCGTATTTTGCGAATAACCGTGTCAATCCGTTTCATAACAGTGCCCTCCTGATTGGGTGCCGAATGACGGTTTTCAGCCGCTCCGGTTTGCACCGCCGCACATCGCTTAAATAGATTTCGTGGTGGAACCGACCTGCCCCAAAGTCCGCCTCGTATCCCTGGGCCTTGGCGTATTCCTCCATGGTGGTCACCGTGGCGGGCTCATCGTCATAGGGACCAATGTGCATGCATTGGACGCACAACCCCTCCTCCCAAGGAAAGAACTCTACTTTGGAGAAGTCCTGCTGTTTCTTTTCCGTGGCCTCTCGGATGGCCCAGTCAAAGACCTCTTTCGTTACAAACTCCGGCAGGCGGATGAGGGAGATCCACTGGAAATCTTTCTTACGGGTATAGTCCACCCCATGAACGCCCTCCTGCCACCACAAACCTTCCAGAGGCGGCACCACATAGTCAAAGTAGCCCTCCAGCTGGTGTTTGCCCAGCTTGCTCATTTTAATGGTGAAAGCCACGGCGTAGAGCATCCCCAGAGCCTGCTTGTAAGCACCATTCTCATTATTGGGATCGCCATGGCCCCGTACAGCCAGAAAATTCATGGCAGGCACGGCGACGATGCCGGGCGTTTTGGGCGGCAGATAGAATTCTTTATACTCTTTCTTGTAGTCAAAAGCCATGGTCATTTCCTCCGCGTCTTTTGGAGTTTACTTTTTAGTGCCTCGCAGGTTATACGGGTCAGCTCTGTCATAAGCTCCCGGTTCTCTACATCTTCCACCAGAAAGGAGTCCTTGGCCCCCTCGTAGGGCGGAGCCTTGGGCAGGTCAGGGAACGCCGCTTCACCTTGCGGGGTGACCTTTATAAAAAACTGATCGTCGCAGATGACGGCAAAGAACACATCGTCGCAGTAGAGACCGTATTCGCCAAACATCTTCCGGCTGCGGATAGCGCCAGCCTCCCGCAGCTGCTCGGCCACATAGTCTACGAAGTCCTGATGAGACGCCATATCAATCCCTCCTGTAGCGATTGGCCAGGGTTTTGGTCAAATTTTCTAGCTGTTCCCGTAATTCCTGTGGTTCCAGCAGCTCAGCTTTATCCCCAAAGGTCAAAACCCAGCTGAGCACATTGTCCGCATCAGGAAAGCCTCCGGTAAAGCGCAGTTTGCCGTCCGGCTCCACGGTAAATCGGTCCGCGCCGTACTCCTCCACCAGCCGCCAACAGCAGGTGGGATCAAAAAGAACAGTGACCTGATATTTTATTGGAAAGACCTGTTCCGGCTCCAGATTGGGCAGCGGTGCGCAGCGAGGGGAAAAAGGCTCGCCGGTGGAGAGCCCCGTCATGCGGTTAAGTTTAAAAAGACGGTAATCCTTCCGCATCCGGCACCAGCCCCACACGTACCAGGTGGACCAGTGAAACACCAGGTAGCAGGGCTCGACGGTGCGCACCGACTCCTCCTTGGGGGAGAAGTAGGTGAAGCAAATGGTGCGATGCTGCTCGATGGCTCCCTGGATGAGCTCGATTTTCGGCGGCAGGCTGGTTTTGTACCAGGAGGAGAGGTCAATGAGCATGTGGGCGCCGCTGGGTACCAGCCCGCCTGTCCCGGCGGACAGCTTCTCCATCAGCTGCGTATAGCGTCGGGTGCCGCTGATACTGTCAAGGCTGCGCAGTCCCGCTAGGATGGCCTGCATCTCCGGATCGGTGAGCACGGTGCGGTCCACCCGGTAGCCCTCCATGATGGAGATACCGCCGCCCGCTCCTTGAGCGGTAGAGATGGGAATGCCTGCCCGGCACAGAGACTCAATGTCCCGCTGGATGGTCCGGCGGGACACCTCGAACTGCTCCGCCAGCTCTGGGGCGGTAACTTTCTCTCTTTGAAGCAGGATGGACAAAATGCCGATGAGCCGCTCCATCTTCATAGGAGCCACCGCCTTTCTGATTTCTGCCTGTATTATAGCACAGGAACCGGACAACAGTCTGTCATGTTTCTTTACCTTGTTCTTTTCATCACTCTTGGGTACAATAAGGGCAACGGAGGAAATGGTTATGGGACAGGTTGTGTTATATCTCGCCATCAGTGTGGATGGATATCTTGCGGACGAACAGGGCGGCGTGGATTGGCTGTCAGGCGACGGCAGTGAGCCGGATGCCCCCGGCAGTTACCCGGCGTTTTTGGATACGGTAGACGCTATCGTCATGGGATGGACTACCTATCATCAGCTGGTTACAGAGCTTTCCCCAGACAGCTGGCCCTATGAAGGTCGGCCCTGTTATGTGGTGACCCACCGTCAGAAAGAAGATCAGGAGAACATTTTCTTCTGGAATGGGGAATTGACTGCCTTGGTGGACAAGCTGAAAGAGTCACATGAGGGCAATGTCTGGATCTGCGGCGGCGCGTCTGTGGCTGGACAGCTGTTGAAAGAGGGCCGCATCGATAAACTGTGGCTGTCTATCATCCCCACGGTGTTGGGTAAGGGCGTGCGGCTGTTTCCAAAGCTTTCTCAGGAACTGCCGCTGAAACTGGTAGGGACGGAACATTGGAACGGAATCGTGGATCTGGTGTATGAAAAGCGGTGAGTGCAGGTATGGAGATCAAGAAAATTGAAACAGATAAAAAGCAGTATCTGGATCTGCTTCTGTTGGCGGACGAGCAGGAGGACATGATTGACCGCTATCTGGAGCGTGGAACCATGTATGTGCTGGAGGAGGACGGCGTTCAGGCCGAATGTGTGGTGACGGACGAGGGCGGCGGCATCCTGGAACTGAAAAATATTGCCGTAAGACCGGAAGTTCAGGGCAGAGGCTATGGGAAAACCCTGGTGGACTTCCTCGTCCGAACCTATAAAGAGCAGTATACCGTGCTGCAGGTGGGCACCGGGGACAGCCCCTCTACCATCCCGTTTTATGAATCCTGTGGCTTTCGCAGGCACCATCTGATCAAGAACTTTTTCACCGACCACTACGACCACCCCATCTACGAATGCGGGGTTCAACTGGTGGATATGGTGTACCTGCAAAAAGAAATATAAAAAATGTGGAGTGCCTGTTGGTACACTCCACATTTTTTAGTATCCAGGATGCTTTATAGCTTCAGCCCTTCCGCCCAAGCTTTCAGCTCCGCTTCATTCAGACGGCCATTGAGCATCCGGCCATCCACGATCTTGGCGCCAGGGGCGCTGGAGCGCAGCCCAGCGGCCGACTTACCCAGACCGCTGCCGCCGGAGGTGGCAAAGAGGACGATGGTTTTCCCGGAGAAGTCATAGGCCTCCAGGAAGGTATTAAGAATGGTGGGGGCCACATACCACCACACGGGGAAGCCCAGGAAGATCACATCGTGTCCGGCTACCGGGGCGTTGGTGTCGGCCAGAGCGGGGCGGGAGTGGGCATCCTTCATCTCCACGCTGGAACGGGAACTCTTGTCCATCCAGTTCAGATCGGCGCGGGTGTAGGGGACGGCAGGTTTGATCTCATAGAGATCCCCGCCAACAGCATTTGCCAGAGCCTTCGCCGCCTTGGCAGTGGTGCCAGTGGCGGAAAAATAAGCAACCAATGCGTTCATACGAATAACCTCCTTACGCATCTTCTGGCTCCATTGTAAATCCAGCATCCAGAAATGTAAAATACTCATTTTCTATTTGCAGGTATTCTGTACAGGCATTTTTATCTTGCGGAAGCGAGACAGGAATGGTAGGATGAAGGAAGGAGGGATACCTATGGAACTTCGTGTTTTGAGATATTTCCTGGCGGTAGCCCGGGAGGAAAACATCACCAAGGCTGCAGCACTGCTCCATTTGACCCAGCCCACCCTGTCCCGGCAGCTGATGCAGCTGGAGGAGGAGTTGGGGGTGCAGCTCTTTCACCGCAGCCGCTACCACATTGTTCTGACCGACGAAGGGATGTTGCTGCGCCGCCGTGCCCAAGAGCTGGTGGATCTGGCGGATAAAACAGCCCGGGAATTTGCCGCTCGGGAGACAGAACTGATGGGGGAGATTGCCATCGGTGCGGGGGAGACCCGGAGCATGACCTTTCTTTCTCAGGCCATCCGTACTTTTCAGGAGCGCTATCCCAAGGTCACATTCCGCATTTTCAGCGCCAATGCCGACGATGTAAAGGAGCGGCTGGACATGGGACTGCTGGATATGGGACTGCTGACGGAGCCGGTGGATGTAGGAAAATATGCCTTCTGCCGGATGAAGGAGAAGGACCGCTGGGGCGTGTTGGTGCGGACAGATTCCCCCTTGGCGAAACAGGATGCGGTCACACCACAGGATCTGGAATCGGTTCCTCTGTTGGTCAGTGGGCGGGAAAGCGTACAGCAGGAGCTGGCCAGTTGGTTTGGAGATCGTTGGGATCGTCTTCAGATCGCCGCCACCTTCAACCTCATCCTCAATGCTGCCAATATGGTGCGCTGCGGTGTAGGAGCGGCGCTGGGCTTTGATCTGAACCTGGCCTTTGATGATCTCCGCTTCCTGCCTCTTTCGCCTGCTATGGAAACAGGAACGGTGCTGGTCTGGAAGAAGGATCAGGCGTTGACGGCGGTGGTTGAGGCCTTCCATGAACACATCAAAAATGTCCAAGAGGCATATCAGGAGAAAGAAAATAAGCATTAGACATAGAGGGCAAACCGTTTTAGAATGTGGGTATCCGAAGAAGGACGCCCACATTTTTTATTTGGAGGCTTTAATATGACCATACAGAAGGCGAGCGAGCGCTATCATATCCCCATGCACATTCTGCGGGAATACGAGAGTTGGGGTTTGTGCGGCGCGGTGAAAAAGGTGATGGGCGATTGGCAGTATGACGACGGCGACCTGGAGCGGCTGAGCACCATCATGACCCTCCACGACATTGGATTTACCGTGGAGGAAGTGGAGGCCTACATGCGCCTTCTGCTGGAGGGGGATCATACAGCCGTACAACGCCTCAGCATGCTGGAGAAAAAGCGTAGTGCGGCCTTGGAGGAGATCCACTTCAAGGAGCGCCAGCTCCAGCGGCTGGATTACCTGCGCTATGAGATCCGAAAGGCACAAGAAGGTAAGAAGGGATGAAACGAATTTTTGCCATGCTGAGCGCTGTGATGCTGCTTTGTACTCTGACGGCCTGCGCAGAAGCGGAGAACCAAAGTGGCTCCCATTCGTCTCAGACTGTCCAGGGGAAGAACGCATCCGAAGACGAAATTTTCTCCATGCCGGATGAGAGCAAGTCGACCGTGCATGAGAAATCCCGTGTGTTGGTGGCCTATTTTTCTGCCACCGGTAATACAGAGCGTGTTGCCCAGTATGTCCAAACTGTTTTGGATGCCGACCTCTATGAGATCGTCCCCGAGGAGCCTTATACGGATAACGATCTCAATTACAGCAACGGTGACTGCCGTGCTAACCTGGAACAAAATGATCCCGATGCCCGGCCCACTATTGCCGGAACACTGGAGCATCCGGAAGATTATGATGTGGTGTTTTTGGGTTACCCAATCTGGTGGGGACAGGCGCCCAAGATCATGCAGACCTTTCTGGAAAGCTATGATTTTGACGGCGTGACCATTGTGCCTTTTTGTACCTCCGGCTCCAGCGGTATTGGTTCCAGTGCTGAGAATCTCCACAACTCTGCTCCTGATGCCAACTGGCTGGCAGGCCAGCGCTTTGGCAGCAATGCCTCCCAGGAGGAAGTGGCGGCCTGGGTGGAGGAACTGGAGCTGTCTGAATAAGCGATCAAGTTCCGTGATATAAAGCGCAGAGCAGATCCCATTTGGGATCTGCTCTATTTTCAGTATTGGGTAGAAATCTCGCGCTCGTCGATGCCGTAGAGGCGCCGAAACTCCTCCAGGTCGCCGGGGGTGCGGATCAGCATGATTTCAGTAAACTTCCCGGTATGTATGTCCTGAAATCCCGCAGCCTTTTCCCCGGTACAGATGCTGGAACGGATCACCGGTTTCTGATTTTCCTTGTCATAGGACCGCTTTTCCTGCTTTTTCTTGAAAAACATCCTGTATCTCTCCTCATTTTTGAGATTCAGCTGATTGCAGAAATGCCTCAATGGCAGCCACCGTCTGGGTCTGCTGTTCCTCCGTAGAAATCGTTGCGGGCAAGTCCCCCTTCTGTGGGCCGTAGTTGCCAAACTGAGCGTGGTTTCCGCCTTCGATCTCCACAATGTTCTCCGTGTAGTCGATGTGGTCCTCCACGCTCTGGTTAAGGGAGCCATAAACAGTCAAAGTCTTTTCATCCGGATAATCTCCATAGATGTAGGCTCCCAACAGGATAAGCCCATCAACCTGATCGGGATGATCAGAGGCGAACTTGGAAGCCATGGCGCCGCCCATGGAGTGTCCGGCGATATACCAATGCTGGATTTCAGGGAATTGAGCAATCACTTCTTCTGCCGCATTGGCATCAAAAATCGCCATATGGAACGGCATATGGACCAAAATGCAGGTAACCCCGGTCTGTCGAATCTGATTGAGCACAGGAAGGTAGGCCTCTGCTTCGACTTTGGCGCCGGGATAGAAAATGATGGCGGTGTCGGTGGGGGAAGATGGAGAAAGGATAGTCAGATTGTCTTGCACCGAGATGCCGCTGTCCTGAACCAGGACTTCAAGAGCCACATCCTCTGCCCGGTAATAATCGGACACGTACCAGAAAAACGCGGCCGCCAGAATGGCCAGGACCAGAAGAACGATTCCTCCGGCAATGAGCCATTTTTTGCGCCGGGACGTTTGCTTTGTCTTCATGTTTCAATCACCTCAGTCAGTATAGGCCCAATCAAACCCCGATCATCCAGCCAGTGTCCTTAGAATAGACCTTGGGAGCAGTGTGCCGGTGGTTTAGAAGAACGAGAACGATACAACCTTAAGGGCAATTAAGAAAAAATTCATCTCAAATGTGTTTTTTATATGGTATAGTGATGCTCACATTGAAAAATAGCTGTTGTGACGGTCTGGGAGGTACCTATGGAGTTTACTTGTCATACCACATATGATCACAAGGCACTGACCGCCATGGCACGGGCGATTCGAAAGACGTTCCGGGCCAAAAGAAGTCGGCAAATCCGCGTGTATGCCTGGATCATCATCGGGCTTTTACTAGTATCCCTTTGGCTGTCCTGGGGGAGAGTATGGCAGACGGTGCTCCACTGCGCGGTGATTGCAGCATTGCTGTTGCTTCACTGGAAAGAGGATTCCATCAATGCGTATTTTGCAAAGCGTAAGGCTTTGCCGGGCACAGACTTTGCCAATACCACATTCTATGCCGACCATTACCTTGTAAAAACTCCCGCGGCGGAGACTAAATGGCAGTATGAAAAGATCCTTGCACTGGCAGAGAGCGGAGGTTATCTTGTTTTTGTAATGGGAAAGAACCACGCCCTAGCCATGGAAAAGGCGGCGCTGAAGGGCGGCAGTATCCCGGAATTCTACCGTTTTATAGAAGAAAAGTCTGGACGCAGAGTTCAGAACATTGGAGGGTAAAAGAACATGAAAACAGGTCACAAAGCTGCGGCTCTGAGCTGTCTGGCAGTTGGAGCTGGTGCGGCTGCCTGCTGGCGCTGGATGTTTCGGATGCCGCTCAAGGAGTTCACCCGATATGCGCTCTATATGGCAGTCATGGACGATGAGATCTGCCGGAACGAGTTAGAGGGGAACTGGATTGGAGACAAGGTCATTACATTCCCACCTAAGATAGACACCCTGCAGGGGCGGTACCATCTTTTCTTGAAGATGAACCAAACAAAAAGTCGTCGGCAGCTTCAGAAGGAGATTAGAAAAATGGAGCAGCGGCTCCAGGAGTCCCGGCAGTATATCGGCCAGCCCAAAGAGCAGCTGGAGGTGGAGTTTTTCGAAGAAAATGATCCGCTGCAATAGCTGCGTCCATGGTTTCTTCTTATAACTTCAGGAAGTCGCCGATGCTTTCCTCAACGGTATGGAGCGACTGCTCATCGCCGTATTTGATGTTGATGCAGCGTTTTCCGCGTTTGCAGGCTGGAAGACTCTCGGCTAAACGATTCAGAAATTCCTCATCAGAAAAATGGATGGAGAAGTGATTTTTTGCAGCAGAAACTGCGACATATCCTTCGGACATCTTTTTTCCGATCAGCCACATGGGCATGGAAAAAGAGATTTTATTGGTCAGCTGAGGATAGTTGGTGTTCATAAAATGAATAAATGCATTGACAGGCTGCTGTTGCTGCTCGTTTAGTGATGCAGCGTACTCGGAAACAGAAGCTGCGCCCATACAGTACCTCCAAAGTTTAGACACAAATAAAATTGATAATTAAACGCAGAAAAACCGCCAAATGTGGCGGTTTTTCCAATAAAAATGGTCCGAGTGGGGAGACTCGAACTCCCGGCATCTTGCTCCCAAAGCAAGCGCGCTACCAACTGCGCCACACCCGGTTATAGGATCGTTGATGCAAAATTGATTTGCTCACAGAGCACCAACATGTGCGAAGCTATATTAGTATAGTATATTTTTAAAAAGATTGCAAGTGTTGTTTGAGTATGGTAATATGATTGCGAAAAAAGTGTGAGGTGAACATGGGATGCGAATGAGAAAAAAGCCCAACCTGATCCCCAGAATGGAGCGCTGCGCTCAATTTTTGGTGTCTGATCCGGCAGGTCAGCGAGGAAAGTGGCGGGAGCTGATGCCCGAGGCAAAGCAGATCTGGCTGGAGCTGGGATGCGGCAAGGGACGTTTTACAGCGGAAATGGCGGAGCAGCACGCTGACGTTTTGTATATCGCGGTGGAGCGCGTGCCTGACGCGATGGTCATTGCCATGGAGCGCTGTGCAGAGAAGAAACTGACGAATGTGTTCTTTGTGGACGGCGATGCGGCCCGGCTGAGAGATTATTTTGCTCCGGAAGAGGTAGACCGGCTGTTTATCAATTTCTGCGATCCTTGGCCGTCCAATCACCATGCCCGGCGTCGTCTGACCCATAAGAACTTCCTGGTGCTGTACCGCGGAGTGCTGAAGGACGGGGGAGAGATCCACTTTAAGACAGATAACCGGGACCTGTTTGAATACTCTTTGTTTCAGTTCCCCAAGGCGGGGTATACGCTGTCGGAGGTGACCCGAGATCTGCATGCCAACGGCATTCAGGGGGTCATGACCGATTACGAGGAGAAGTTCCATAATCTGGGCACCCCCATCAACCGCTGCGTGGGGACCAAGGAACATATGGAGGAGGAACCGGAGTTTGTTCCTATTGCCGGACCGATGAATCGTCCGGTGGAGAAAGAGGCGCAGCCGGAAGGCGCTGCAGAACAGGCAGAGTAAATTAAATTATACGCCGGAGAGGAAGTGCAGAGCCTCTCCGGCTATTTTTTATGGGGGAATTGACAGAAAAAAGTGAACTGTTATAATTGATATATCAATAATTGATATGTCAAGAAAAGGGAAGGGGATAACCGATGGAACGAACCTTTCACATGCTGCTCTACCGGGCGTTTCATGCTCAGCGCAATTATTTGCGTCCCTGTTTTGGGCGCGTTGGCCTGGGGGCGGGGCAGCCTAAACTTCTGGTCTATCTGAACAGCCATGGCCCCTGCCGGCAGAAGGAGTTGGCGGACTATTTTGAGATTGACCCGGCGGCGGTGTCCCGGATGATAGACGCCTTGGAGCGAGGCGGCTTTGTGGTGCGCAGAAGGGACGAGAGCAGCCGGCGCGGCGACCTGGCGGAGCTGACCGAGAAGGGACGGCAGGCGGTGCAGGCTTGGACAGAGTTCTGTGCCCAGGAAGAGGAGCAGATGCTCCAGGGCTTTACGCCGGAGGAGCGGCAGCAGTTTGCGGACTTCCTGGTGCGGGCGTACCGGAATCTCCGGGAGGGGAAGGAGGAAGAGCGATGGGAGAGCTGAAGCGTTTGCTGCGCTATCTTGGTCCCTATCGAAAGGATCTGCTGATCGGCGCCTTGCTGGTTGTGGTAGAGACCTGCTTTGAACTGGTGATACCGGTGCTGATGGCAGACCTCATCGACGTGGGTGTAGCCAATCAGGATATTGACTACGTTCTCCATAAGGGAGGCCAAATGGGAATATGCGCTCTTTGTGCCCTGGTGACTGGGCTGCTCTATGCCCGGTTTGCTGCCCGGGCATCCTATGGTTGGGGAGCTCAAGTGCGCCGCGCCCAGTTTGCCCAGGTTCAGCGCTATTCCTTTGCCAATCTGGACCACTTTGACGCGGCTTCCTTGGTTACTCGGATGACCACTGACGTGACAGTGCTGCAAAACGCCATCAACGGCGGATTCCGGCCTCTGGTGCGCAGCCCTATCATGCTGGTGATGGGAGTGGGATTGTCGTTCTGGATGAACGCCCGGCTGGCCGTGATTTTTATCGTGTGTGCCCCCATTCTGGGCGCCATTCTCTTTTGCATCGTGCGGAAGGTAGCACCGATGTACGGACGGCTCCAGAAAGCAGTAGACCGGCTGAACAATGTGGTGCAGGAGAACCTGACAGCCATCCGGGCAGTGAAGGCCTTTGTCCGGGGCGAGGCGGAGGAGGAGCGATTTCAGGTTGTCAACAGCCGTCTGGCTGACACCTCCAAGGAGACCTTCCGTTGGGCAGTGCTGAATCTGCCTTCCCTGCAGTTGACAATGTATACCGCCATCGTGCTTATCATGTGGTTTGGAGGAAACATGATCCTGGACGGAGACCTTTTGGTGGGAGACCTGACGGGATTTCTCAGCTATGTGTTTCAGGTCATGAACTCCATGATGATGCTCTCAAACGTATTTTTACTGCTCACCCGGTCTCTGGCCAGTGTCCACCGCATTACCCAGGTGTTGGAGGAGCAGCCCCAGATTACCTCGCCTCAGAATGCGGTCACCCAGGTGGCCGACGGCAGTGTGGACTTTGAAGGAGTATCGTTTAAGTACCATGCGGATGCGCAGGAATATGCCTTGTCTCAGGTAGATCTGCATATCAAGGCGGGGCAGACCGTGGGCATTCTGGGCGGTACCGGTTCAGCAAAGAGTACCTTGGTACAGCTCATTCCCCGCCTCTACGATGCCACCGAAGGAACTGTCCGGGTAGGCGGCCGGGATGTGCGGGAGTACGATATCCATGCCCTGCGAGACGCGGTAGGGATTGTGCTGCAAAAGAACGTGCTTTTTTCCGGTACAGTGGAGGACAACCTGCGCTGGGGCGATGCCCAGGCAGAGGATGAACAGCTGTGGGCAGCCTGCAGGGCGGCCTGCGCCGATGAATTTGTCTCGGAAATACCCGGCGGCCTCAAGAGCGACTTGGGGCAGGGCGGCGTGAATGTCTCCGGTGGCCAGAAGCAGCGGCTGTGCATCGCTCGAACGCTGCTCAAGCACCCCAAGGTGCTCATCTTTGATGACTCTACCAGTGCGGTGGACACCGCGACCGAGGGAAAGATACGCCGGGAGCTGGCTCGCCTGGAGGGTGTGACTAAGATCATCATCGCCCAGCGGATCACCTCGGTGATGAATACGGACCAGATCATCATTCTGGATGACGGCAAGGTCCACGCGGTAGGAACCCACCAGCAGCTCCTGGAGCGTGACCCCATCTACCAGGAGATCTACGCATCTCAGATGAAAGGAGGGGAGCTCCATGGCTAGAACCTTCAGCGGGAAAAAGCCCAAGCGTCTGGGCTATACGGTAAAGACCTTCCTCTCCTACCTGGGACGGCACAAGTTCCTGCTGCTGGCCGTGGGGGTGCTGGTGGCTGTCAGCGCCACAGCCAATCTGCTGGGCACCTACATGATCCGTCCAGTTGTCAACGCGCTGGTGTCGGGAAATATGGAGACCCTGATTCAGGGAATTGCCCTGACGGTGGTCATCTACGGGATCGGTGTGCTGTGTTCCTTTGGATACACTCAGACCATGGTGCGGGCGGCCCAGAAGGTACTGCTGGATATCCGGCGGGATCTGTTTGCCCACCTCCAGACTTTGCCTCTGCGCTTCTTTGATACCCGCCGGCACGGCGATATTATGAGTTACTTCACCAACGACGTGGACACCATCGCCGATGCGCTGAACAATAGCTTTGCCATGGCCATCCAGAGCTTCATTCAGATGACAGGCACCCTGATTTTGCTCTTTGTACTCAATTGGCAGCTGTCCCTGGTGGTGGTTGTGTGTTATGCGGCCATGTTTGCCTACATCCGCTTCAGCAGCCGCCGCAGCCGGGCTTACTACACCAAACAGCAGGCCTGTCTGGGCGATCTGGATGGTTATATCCAGGAGATGGTCAATGGCCAAAAGGTGGTGCAGGTCTTCAACCACGAGCAGGCCAGCATGGAGATTTTTGACGAGAAAAACGAGGCCCTGCGCCGGGCAGGTACTGGAGCCCAGGGCTATGCCGCTACCATGATCCCTGCGGTGGTGACCATCTCTTATATCAACTACGCCATTGTCTCTGTCCTGGGGGGCATTATGGCACTGAAAGGGATGACCGACGCGGGCAGTCTGGCCAGCTATCTGGTCTTTGTGCGTCAGGCCGCCGCGCCCATCAATCAGTTTACCCAGCAGAGCAACTTCCTGCTGGCTGCGCTGGCAGGTGCCGAGCGTGTCTTTGAGGTCATGGATGAAGCTCCTGAGGTGGATGAGGGAGCCGTGAGTCTGGAAAAGGCAGGGCAGGGCTGGGCCTGGCATAAGCCGGAGGGAGAGGATATTCCCCTGCGGGGTGATGTGCGCTTTGAGCATGTGGACTTCGGCTACGAGCCCGGACACCCGGTACTGAGAGATGTGAGTCTGTATGCCAAGCCGGGGCAAAAGATCGCCTTTGTAGGCTCCACCGGTGCAGGTAAGACAACCATCACCAATCTCATCAACCGGTTTTATGATGTACAGGAGGGACGCATCCTCTACGACAGGATCGACGTGCGGGATATCCAGAAGAGCGCCCTGCGCAGTTCTCTGGGCATTGTTCTTCAGGACACCCACCTGTTTACCGGGACCATCGCTGACAACATCCGCTTCGGGAAACTGGATGCTACCATGGAGGAGATCCAGCGGGCGGCCTGCATCGCCAACGCCGACTCCTTTATCCGCCGGTTGCCCCGCGGCTACGACACCCTGGTCACCGCCGACGGCGCTAATCTCTCTCAGGGACAGCGGCAGCTGCTGGCCATTGCCCGGGCGGCGGTGGCCGACCCGCCAGTGCTCATTCTGGATGAGGCCACCTCGTCCATCGATACCCGTACCGAGGCTCTGATCGAAAAGGGCATGGACCAGCTGATGGAGGGACGGACGGTATTTGTCATTGCCCACCGACTGTCTACTGTCCGTAACGCCGACGCCATCATGGTGTTGGAGCACGGTAAGATCGTGGAGCGGGGCAGTCATGATGAACTGCTGGAGCAGCAGGGGGTATATTACCAGCTCTATAACGGAATGTTCGAGCTCTCCTAAAATACAGACAGAAAGAAACCCGGCTGGGAGACGAAATAGTCTCCCAGCCGGGTTTTCTAATGAAAAATAGATGACAGGCAATATTCCTTTACAGAGTGTTCAGGAAGCGGAGGAAAGCCTCCTTGCCCTCGGCGTTGCGCTTGTAGACGCCGGCGTGCTCCAGCACCTGGGCAAACACCAGACCGGTCTCCTTCTGGACCACGTCCAGGGCGTTGTCGGCGGTGATCTCATACTTGCCAGCAAAGCCCTCGGCCCAGTCGGCGTGAGAGGCGGTGAGGGGATCGGCGCGCAGATCCTCGCCCTTGGCCAGCTTCTCGGCCACGGCGGCCAGCTCCGTCTTCAGACGGGCGGGCAGGACAGCCAGACCCATGACCTCGATGAGGCCGATGTTCTCCTTCTTGATGTGGTGCAGCTCCGCATGGGGGTGATAGACGCCCAGGGGGTGCTCCTCAGTGGTCAGGTTGTTGCGCAGCACCAGGTCCAGCTCATAGTCCTCGCCGCGGCGGCGGGCAATGGGGGTAATGGTGTTGTGGGGCTCGCCGTCGGTCTCGGCCAGGATCAGAGCCTTCTCGTCGGTGTAGCCGCGCCAGGCAGTGAGGATGTGGTCGGCCAGGTCGATGAGGCGCTGGGGATCAGCACAGGTCAGGCGCACCACAGACATGGGCCACTTCACGATGCCGGCCTGTACATCCTCATAGCCGGGGAAGGTGAAGGGGGTCTCTACGGGAGCCTTGGCCATAGCGAAGGTGTACCGGCCGCCCTGGAAGTGGTCGTGGGCCAGGATGGAGCCGCCCACGATGGGCAGGTCGGCGTTGGAGCCCACGAAGTAGTGGGGGAACTGGCCCACAAAGTCCAGGAGCTTGCCGAAGCAGGCCTTGTCAATCTTCATGGGGGTGTGCTCGCTGTTGAGGCAGATGCAGTGCTCGTTGTAGTACACATAGGGGGAGTACTGCAGGAACCAGGGAGAGCCGTTGATGGTGATGGGCACGATGCGGTGGTTCTGACGGGCGGGATGGTTCACCCGGCCGGCATAGCCCTCATTCTCTGCGCACAGCTGGCAGCGGGGATAGGCGGAGGCGGGCAGGTTCCGGGCGGCAGCAATGGCCTTGGGGTCCTTCTCGGGCTTGGACAGGTTGATGGTGATGTCCAGCTCGCCGTACTCGGTGGGAGCCTTCCACTGCATGTCCTTGGCAATGCGGTCCCGGCGGATGTAGTTAGTGTCCTGGCTGAACTGATAGTACCAGTTGGTGGCCTTCTGGGGGTCCTCCGCCCGCAGAGCCTGGAACTTCTCAATCACCTGAGCAGGGCGGGGGGTGAGAGCGCCCATAATCTTGGTGTCAAACAGGTCGCGGTAGACGATGGAGTTCTCCTTCATCACGCCACGCTGGTAAGCGTCGTCCATCAGCTCGTCCAGCACGGCGGGCAGGTCCACCTCACCCACTTCCTTGCCGGAGGGGGTGTAGCTGTCCAGCTCCAGCACCTCCAGCAGGGTGTTCAGAGCCCACAGCTTCTCACAGGGCTGGATCAGCTCTTTTTCCAGAGCATAGGCAAGCAGTTTTTCAATGGCGTAGTCGATCATAATTAAGCCTCCTCATAGCCTCTGGGGTGGGCACTGTGCCACTTCCAGGCAGAAGCAATAATGGTGTTCAGGTCGTTGTACTTGGGTTCCCAGCCCAGCTGCTCCACCGCCTTCTTGGAGGAGGCGATGAGCTGAGCGGGGTCGCCGGCCCGGCGGGGGCAGGTCTCGGCGGGGATGGGGTGGCCGGTGACAGCCCGGGCCACGTCGATGACTTCCTTTACGGTGAAGCCCACGCCGTTGCCCAAGTTGAACACGTCGCTCTCGCCGCCCTGGAGCAGGTGGTCCAGAGCCAGGATGTGAGCCTGGGCCAGGTCAGAGACGTGGATGTAGTCCCGGATGCAGGTGCCGTCCTTGGTGGGATAGTCGTCACCGAAGATGGAGATCTTCTCCCGCTGGCCGTTGGGCACCTGAAGGATCAGGGGAATGAGGTGGGTCTCAGGGTTGTGGGCCTCACCGATGGCACCGGAGGGATGGGCACCGCAGGCGTTGAAGTAGCGCAGAGCCACATACTTCAGGCCGTGAGCCCGGGAGACCCAGCGCATCATGTGCTCCATAGCCAGCTTGGTCTCGCCGTAGCAGTTGGTGGGATCGGTGCGGTCGGTCTCCAGGATGGGCACCCGCTCAGGCTCGCCGTAGGTGGCGGCGGTGGAGGAGAAGACGATCTTGTCCACTCCGTGGGCCACCATGGCCTGGAGGAGCACCATGGTTCCGTGAAGGTTGTTGTCGTAGTACTTGAGAGGATCGGACATGGACTCGCCCACCTGAGAGGAGGCGGCAAAGTGGATCACGCCTTCGATCTTCTCCTTGGTGAACAGCTCATCCAGGGCGCTGCGGTCCCGGATGTCCAGCTGATAAAAGCGGGCCTTGGGATGGACCGCGGCACGAAAACCGGTGAGCAGGTTGTCGGCTACTACCACGTCACGGCCGGCGTCAATGAGTTCATATACGGTATGGGAGCCAATGTAGCCGGCTCCGCCCAAAACAAGAATAGCCATGTTCTTGTGCTTCCTTTCTGATTTGCTTAGGCCAGAATGACGCAGCCGCCCTGAGGACGGATGTGGAGGATATGGCACATGCCGGTGCCCAGCAGCTTTTCCATGCCGCTCTTAAAGGCGGTCAGCTTTTCCACGGGAACAAAAGCCTGGATAGTGCCGGCAAAGCCGCCGCCGTGGACTCGGATAGCACCGGTGCCCTCCAGCAGTTCCTGGCCGATGGCCAGAGCCATGGGGATGGCCTGCTGCTTGGGATCGGCGATGGACCAGGTGTTCTGGAGATACAGGGAGGAGGAGATGCCGGAGGCATTCACCAGAGCCAGGAAGCGGTCAAAGTCGCCCGCCTCCAGGGCATCGGCCTCTTCTACGGCACGGCGGTCGTCGTCATAGAAGTGGAGCGCCCGCAGCACGGCACGGTCGCCGCAGCGTACCCGCAGAGAGGGAAGTTCCGCGCGGAACTGCTCCTCGGGCACATCCCGCAGGAACTGCTTGCCGAAGTGAGCGGCCACGGCGCCCATTTCCTGGGTAATTTCGGCGTAGTCGTCGGTGAGGTCGGCATGGCAGGAGCCGGTGTCCACGATGCACAGGGCGTGGCCAGACTTGGAGAAGTCGTAGTCTACCTTCCGCACCACAGGGGCGGTGGGGTCAGCGAAGTCAATGGCTACCGCGCCGCCCACGGAGGAGCCCATCTGGTCCATCAGGCCGCAGGGCTTACCGAAGTAGACGTTCTCGGCGTACTGGCCGATCTTGGCGATCTGAATGGGGGTAAGGGCGCCCTCACAGAAGAAGTGGTTGACGATGTTGCCCACCAGCACCTCGTAGGCGGCGGAGGAGGACAGGCCGGAACCGGACAGCACGCTGGAGGTGGCCCAGGCGTCAAAACCACCCACCTTGTGGCCCAGCTCCTGGATCTTGGCCGCCACGCCCCGCACCAGAGCGGCGGAGGTGTTGCGCTCCTCGGGGCGGGGGAGCAGCTGGTCCAGTTCTACCTCCAGGGCGGGGTAGCCCTCGGAGATGATGCGGATGACATTCAGGCCGTTGGGAGCGGCGCAGCAGATCATGTCCAGATCCACGCTGCCGCACAGCACATGGCCGTGCTGATGGTCGGTGTGGTTGCCGCCGATCTCGGTGCGGCCGGGGCCGCTGAACAGAGCGGCAGCAGTATCTTCGGCGGGGGAGAAGGCAGACTGGAACTCCTCCACCGCCCGCAGAGCGCGGGCGCGGGCGGCAGCCAGACTGCTGTCCGCCCCGTCCAGGGCATACAGGCTGGCAAGGATCTGGTCACACTCTCCGGCGGACAGGGAACGGCGCAAAGATTCACAAGTTCGCATGGTGGTCACCTCATTTATTTTTTGTTGTACCTAGTATATTTATTTTTTACTAAAAATTCAATCTGGCAGTTTGCACAAGAATTTATGTTGAATTTCAGCAGTTAGACGGACCGGTACTCTCCCGCAGAGAGAGGGAGGGGGGGACGACCACTTTTTGCGGCCAAGTGCGGGGGGCAGGGACGCTGCCAAGCACCCGTTCGGCCAGCAGACGCAGGGCGGCGTTAGCCATTTCCTGGGTGTGGACGGATACGGAGGTGAGGGCAGGGCGTACCAGAGCGGAACGGGGCGTGTCATTGAAGGAGACTAGCGAAAGGTCCCCCGGAATGTCCAGGCCCAAATGTTCGGCCGTGCGCACAGCGGCCAGAGCGATCTCCTCGTTGGCACACAGCAGGGCGGTAGGACGGTCCTGGGGGTGGGAGAGCAGCTCGGCGAGATTAGGTTCGATGGCCCGGCCCTGCATGGGGCAGGAGACCACCTGGCAGCTCAGCTGGGGCTGAGGCGCGGTGAGCTGGAGAAAAGCCTGGTACCGGGGCTCTGGTCCCAGCTGGCCGTAAGGCCGGTCCGCAGGGCCTGCAAAGGCCAGGCGGCGGTGGCCCAGAGCGGTGAGGGCCTCCAGAGCCAGACGGATACCCAGCTCGTAGCCCAGCTCCACCGAGTCATAGCGAATCTCGTCCGGGGAGAAGTCAAGAAAGACCAGATGTTTGGAAATGGTCTCCAGAGCCTGGATCTGTTCGGGCGGGAAGTAGCCGATGGCCACGATGCCGTCCACCGTCTCGCCTTCAGGCAGGAGAAAACCGCCCTCCCGGTGCTCCAGGGGGATGCAGGCATATTTTCGCTCCTGACAGCCCTGGCGCACGTGGTTGCCCAGGTAGAGAAAATAGGGGTCATCCAGCTGGCGGGAGCTGGAGAGCATTTCGGCCAGTCCCACGCGCATCAGCGGCTTGGGAGCCCGGCCCCGTCGGCTCTTGGAGGCGGAGTAATTCAAGCGTCCGGCCTCTTCCAGAACGCGGCGGCGGGTCTCCTCGCTGACAGAGAGGGTGGGATCCGCGTTGAGGATGCGGGAGATGGCCGCTGGAGAGCAGCCGGTACGGTCAGCTAATTCTTTCAGGGTCGCCATGGTGATTCCTCCAGTTTCTAGTTCCCTTTAAAGATACCGCGTTTTATTCCAGGTGACAAGAGAAAAACCACAAAAAGGAGGAGAGACGTGCAAGGATAAGATGGAAAATCGCACAAAAGAGATTGACAGTAAAGTGTGTTACTTGTATAATACACTTAGAAAGTGTATTAGTCATATAATACGGTTGAAAGGAGGGAGGACCTTGCTTGCCTTTGATTCCTTCCGCATGGAAGAGGGAGTGCCCATCTATTTGCAGATCATGCGCTTTGTAGAGCGCTCCATAGCAGCCGGAACGGCCCGGGACCAGGAGGAGCTGCCCTCCCGCCGTACCCTGTCCGCTATGCTGGGGGTCAACCCCAACACGGTGCAGAAGGCCTACCGGCTGCTAGAGGAGGAGGGGCTGATGGAGTCCCGCTCCGGAGCAAAAAGTGTGCTGACGCTGGACGAGAGGAAGGTGCGGGACGTGCGGACCAAGCTGTTGGAAGGCGAGATCGCCGTACTGGTAGCGGCCCTGAAGGAGACGGGCAGCTCGAAAGAGGAGGCCCTGGAATTGGTGGCCCGGCTGTGGGACCGGGAAGGAGGAGAACTATGAGAGCCTGTCGATCTTATTTATCCCTGATGGCCCGCAGTACCTTATATAAAGAATTGGCTCTGTTTGTGGTGATGGCAGTAGTGGAACTGGCTCTGTTCATCCCAAATCTGGAGAAACAATTCAGTGAAGTGGTGGGGATCGGTGAAAATGGAGAAGAGATCTATTCCATGTACTCCCTGCCCGTTGATGAGATAGCGGAAAACACCCATTTGCAGTGGGTTTGGATTGCGGCTCTGGTGCTGCTGAGCTTGATTTTGATCCGTACAGCCGGACGGTGGAGAGACTATACACTGGACCGTCTGGGAATCAGCCGCAGGCAAGGAAACTTGCTTTATGGCCTGTACGGTACGCTGTCCTTCTTGCTGCTGTGGGCCTTTCAGGCTGCTTTGGTTTTGGTCATGTGTCTGCTGTACCGACAGAACCTGCCGGCAGAGAAGGTGACGGAGCAGACGGTGCTTCTCAGTATCTATCGCACGCCGTTCTTCTTTAGTATGCTGCCTCTGGCTGGCTGGGCGCGGTGGGTCACCAATGCATGTATGATGGCGGCGCTGGGTCTGTGCGCCGCCAGCGGAGCAAGACTGCGGCGCCTGGGCCGAATTCCTGAGGCCTCCAATTGTTTGCTTATACTTCTTTTTTGGTTTGGGTATGGAAATTCCGGAGTTTCCAATCTGGACGGAGACGCAGGCTTTTTTGCCGTGGCATTTTGCTTTGCAGCGGTGGCCGTTGCCCGGATGACCGTGTGGGACAGTGAGGATGAGGGGGAGGGGGAACCCTATGAGAGACTGGACAATCAAGTTTGAGAGCTGGCTGAAAGCCCATATCCCCCTTGGAATTTCAGTGGAGCGGGAACGGGTCAACCTGATGCTGGGGCTATTTCTGTCCGCACTTTGGGCGGTAGTGGCTTATATGGGAGCATATGCCATGGCGCTTTCTGATCTGTATACGACGAAGAACGGAAAACGGATTTTGCTTCTCGACTCCCGGATGGCTGACTTTGGCCAAGTGTTCCGGTTTGTGCCGGCAGGGTTCCTGATACTGATCGGCTTGCTGGTGGCAAAGGGGTTTTGGTTTCAGGCCTACCACCGTCAGGGCAGCATGAGCATCTATCTCATGCGCCGTCTGCCGGACCCCAGAGAATATGCCCGTCGGTGCTGGACGCTGCCGCTGATAGGTGTGGGGATATGCCTGGTGCTGACGGCAGTGACCACAGCGGTATGTTACCTGATCTATATGAAGTGTACGCCGGCATCTTGTCTGGTGCCGGGACAGTGGACGCGCTTTTGGAGCGCGCTGGTAGGGAGATGAGCGCTATGTTGGAGTTGAAGCAAGTAATCAAGCAATACGGAAGCAAGACGGCTCTGGACGGGGTGGACCTGAAGATCCCCCAGGGAGAGATCGTAGGATTGTTTGGCGAGAACGGCGCAGGAAAAACGACCCTGATGAAGTGTGTCTTTGGCTTTATCCCATATAAGGGTACCATCACCCTGGATGGAGAGCCCATCACCCCGAAAAATATTACCCGGCTCTCCTTTGCCACCTGCGAGCACTCCTTCTTTCCCAATCTCAGTCCAGAGAGCCACCGGCAGTTTTATCAGGAGCATTTCCCCAACTTCCGGGACAAACGGTTCCGAGCGCTGCTGGATTTCTTCGAGCTACCTGTCCATAAACCTGCCCGTTCTTTTTCCACTGGGCAGAAAAACCAGCTGGAAGTGATTTTGGCCCTGAGCCAGGGAGCGGATTACATCCTAATGGACGAACCCTTTGCGGGCAACGACGTATTTAACCGGGAGGACTTTTATAAGGTGCTGCTGGGAATTCTGGAGCCCAATGAAACGGTACTGCTCTCAACCCATCTGCTGGAGGAGGTGGAGCACTTCATCGGCCGGGCGTTGCTGCTGCAAAAGGGCAAGCTGGTGGGAGATGTGACCACCCTGGAGCTGGAGGAGCAGGGCAAGACCCTGATGGACTTTGTCAAGGAGACCTACCGCTACAAGGCCGACCGGGTGGTTCAGGCTCTGAAAGATCTGACGGGAGAGGAGGAGCCATGAAAAAGAGTTTTCTTCTGTTCCTGCTGCTGATTTGTCTGGCTGTGGGTGGTCTGGCTGGGATGTCCGTTTGGGTGAGCAAGGATAACGAGGCGGTGGAGGTGACTCAGACTACCCTGCAGGGGGATCCCGCCGCCGCCCAGGGGCTGACCATTACGGTCCATAATCAGATGTTTAATCAGCTGTTCTGGGATACCAAGTTCCCTGCCGCAAATGCGGCGGAAGCCACAAGTGAATTTCGTTTTTCGCAGAAAGCTCTGAATTTCTACGAATTTCATGACTACCCGCCTGAGATATCTACGCCCTCTTTCAGTGGCGGCATGTCTTCGGATATGGGGATCGACCTGGAGAGGGAAGACTGGGGAAACGGTGGTGTACTGACCAGACCGGCCATTGGTCTGGCCAAAACCATGGGTCCCAATGAGACCAAATCCAAGACGGTGCATGTGGCAGATTATTATTCCTGCTATCCCATTGTGCTGGACTACTACACTCGATATTATGGAGACGAGGATCTTGAGGACCAGTGGCGGAACGGGCAGGAGGCATTCCAACGCTTTTTCAGCATCCCCATCCCTTCTCAAGTTCAGGTGACCTACACCATCACTACCAATGAGATGGGCGAGGTGATTGAGTTATACTGTGATACGCAATCCTGGTTGGAACTCAATACAGCGGTAGCTCAGGGCGATGGAGGATACTACTATATTCTGGACAGTCATGTCTCGGAGGATGAGGCAAAGAATGGGATGGTCCAGATGGACCTGAGCCATATCCAGGGAGGATATGGAGTGTACTTTGTTCCTTTCCTTGAGAATGAGGCCAGCGGATGGGCGGACCTGAAGATGGAGCAGGTACAGACCGTCTATCAAGTGCCCCAGGGAGAGCGGACCGTGAACCTTTTTACCAATGAAAAGGGAAACCTGCTGCTGTACACGGTGGCAGGGGAAACGTGGTATCTCAATGTCCTCAGCAGCGATGGACGGCAGCTGCTCCAGCGGCTGGAACTGGGTCAAATGGGCAGCAATGGCTATATGGTCGATCCGCTGGAGGGGGAGGACCACATGCTGCTCTTCTTCAACGATCATCAGCTGATTCTGCTCACCTGGGATGGGAAAGAGTATGCCTTGGCGCATGCCTTACAGATGCCCGAGGATGAACAGTGGGATGACTCAGGCAAAGAACAGCTTGCCCACTGGGACGGTCAGAGACTGGCCCTGCTGGAGCGGAACAGTCTTTCCTGGGAAGATACAAGTTACCGTCTGACCGTGTGGCAGGGGGGAGAGCTGACCTACCAGGGTGTGTATACCATGAGTTTTGCGAAAAACAATGCCACACAGCGCTATTCCAACGCCATCATAAGAGGAATCGATTCGCAAGCAATCGAATTAAGCGGATAAAACAGCGCCCCGGCGAACTTCGCCGGGGCGCTGTTTGTGCGTTTGATCAGGATTTGGATCTGGGGGTGGGGTCAAAGTTGCTCCGCTTCTTGCCCGGCTCGCCGGGGATAGGAGTGGCGGGAACGTCGGGGATCATGCGGGGCTTCTTCTCCTTCTTGGACATGTTCAATTCCTCCTTAAACGCGCTCACCGTGCAGACAGCGGTGGGCATAATCCTTGAGACCTTCCAGATTTTTGATCCCGTTGGGCCGGATGCGCAGCTGGTCCTGGACATAGTCAGGCAGAGCGTCAAAGAAGCGTTTGGCCTCCGGCTCGCGGCGGAACAAGGCGTACATGTCGCGGTAGTCCATGGTACATCACCTCGATGTCCAGTATGACCGCTTTTGGAGGGAAATATTCCAAGCAGAGAGAAATTTTTCGTTTAATCCTGATAGATGCCCTTGCCCTCGTTCCAGGCCCAGTTGCGGATCTCGGGCATGTCCTGGCCGTGGGTGGTGATGTACTGGTGGTGCTCAATGAGCTTGTCCTTCATCTCCTGGATGAGGTAGGCGGCGCTGTTGCCCAGCTGGGGCAGGCGCATCACCGTGTCAATGACCAGATCAAAGCGGTCGATATCATTTTGTACCCGCATGTCAAAGGGGGTGGTGATGGTGCCTTCCTCCTTATAGCCGCGCACGTGGAGGTTCTTGTTGTGGCGGCGGTAGGTGAGCTCGTGGACCAGAGTGGGGTAGCCGTGGAAGGCGAAGATGATGGGCTTATCCTTGGTAAAGATGGCGTCGTAGTCCTCGTCGGTGAGACCGTGGGGGTGTTCTGTGTGGGGCTGGAGCTTCATCAGGTCCACCACATTGACAACCCGGATCTTCAGCTGAGGCAGGTAGTGGTGCAGAATGGTCACCGCCGCCAGAGTCTCCAGCGTGGGGGTATCGCCGCAGCAGGCCATGATCACATCAGGCTCCACGCCCCGGTCGTTGGAGGCCCACTGCCAGATACCGATGCCCTGGGTGCAGTGCTTCACCGCCTGGTCCATGGTGAGCCACTGGGGACGGGGGTGCTTGGAGGCCACAATGACGTTGATGTAGTTGCGGCTCTTGATGCAGTGGTCAAAGCAGCTGAGCAGGCAGTTGGCATCGGGGGGAAGGTAGAGGCGCACCACATCAGCTTTCTTGTTGGCCACATGGTCCAGGAAGCCGGGGTCCTGGTGGGTGTAGCCGTTGTGGTCCTGCTGCCAGACGTTGGAGGAGAGCACGTAGTTGAGGGAGGCGATCTTCTGCCGCCAGGGGAGCTGACGGCACACCTTCAGCCACTTGGCGTGCTGGGCCACCATGGAGTCCACGATGCGGATAAAGGCCTCATAGCAGGTGAAGAAGCCGTGGCGTCCGGTGAGCAGATAGCCCTCCAGCCAACCCTGGCACATATGCTCGGAGAGCATGGAGTCCATCACCCGGCCGTCCTGGTCCAGATGGTTGCTCAAATCCTCCTGGTCCTGGTCGGTCCAGCGCCGGCCGGTGGCCTGGAGCATGGCGGAAAGCTGGTTGGAGGAGGTGACGTCGGGGCCGAAGACCCGGAAGTTCCGGGATTTCAGATTGCGTTTGATGAGATCCCGCACGTAGCCGCCCAGCACCTGGGTGTCCTGAGCCTCCACCGCGCCGGGCTGGGGCACCGCCACACCGTACTCCCGGAAATCGGGGGTGCGCAGGTCCCGCAGCAGCAGACCGCCGTTGGCGTGGGGGTTGGCTCCCATCCGTCGATCTCCCTTAGGGGCCAGCTCCTGCAGGCGGGGAATGAGAGCGCCATGCTCGTCAAAGAGCTCCTCGGGATGGTAGCTGCGCAGCCATGACTCCAGCTCCTCCAGGCGGCCGGGCTTGCCGTCCCATACGGGAATGGGGATCTGGTGGGCACGCCAGCTGCCTTCGGAGGGCTTGCCATCCACCTGGGCCGGACCGGTCCACCCCTTGGGGGAGCGGAAGACGATCATGGGCCAGCGGGGACGCTCCACACTGCCGCTGCTGCGGGCGTACTCCTGGATACGCTGGATCTCACGCACCGCCCAGTCCATGGCGGCGGCCATCTTCTGGTGCATCTGCTTGGGATCGTCCCCCTCCACAAAGCGGGGTTCCCAGCCGCAGCCCTTGAAGAACATCTCGGTTTCCTCCCGGGTGAGCCGGGAGAATACGCTGGGATTGGAGATCTTGAAGCCGTTGAGGTGGAGAATGGGCAGCACCGCACCGTCGGTGATGGGATTCAAAAACTTGTTGGAGTGCCAGGAAGTAGCCAGAGGACCGGTCTCCGCCTCGCCGTCGCCCACCACGCAGGCGGCGATGAGGTCAGGGTTGTCCATCACGGCACCAAAAGCGTGGGCCAGAGAGTAGCCCAGTTCGCCTCCGTCATTGATGGAGCCGGGGGTCTCGGGGGAGGCGGTACTGGGGATGCCGCCGGGGAAGGAGAACTGCTTGAAGAGCTTCTTCATGCCCTCCGTATCCTGGCTGATGTTGGGATAGATCTCACTGTAAGAGCCGTCCAGGTAGTCCTGAGCGACGATAGCATTGCCGCCGTGACCGGGTCCGGAGATATAGATCATATCGAGATCATATTTGACAATGGCTCGATTGAGATGGGTATAGATAAAGTTCTGCCCCGGACAGGTGCCCCAGTGGCCCACAATGGAGCGCTTCAGGTGCTCGGGACGCAGGGGCTCCCGGAGCAGGGGGTTGTCCAGTAAGTAGAGCTGGCAGGCGGACAGGTAGTTGGCTGCACGCCACCAGGCGTTGATGTCCCGGACCTGCTCCCGGGTAAGGGGGTCCTTCTTGGACATCCGGGCCGGAGCCTTGGGAGCAGATTTCGGGGCTTCTGGGGTTCTTGGCATGGGAAGACGCCTCCTCTGATGGTGTTTCTTATCTTAAGTATACCGTAAAGCAGTGAAAAGTCAATCATGTACGGGCTTTCGAGATATTAAGAGGAGGTTAAGATTCCTTATCTGGATACTAACGAGAAGAAAATGAATCAGAATTGGGGCTTTTCCGGGAAAACAGAGATAAAAACCAGACGCTAAGAGAACATAAAGCCCGGCCTGGAGATTTCCAGGCCGGGCAAAAGAAGGTGATTTATTTCCGCTTGGCGCGGTTAATGGCGGACAGAATGGCGCGGAGAGGAGCCAGGTTAATGTTGTGAGACAGGCCCACGCCCCAATACTCTTTCCCATCCCGCTGGTCCTTCAGCAGGATATAGGCCACGCCCTGGGAGTCGGAACCGTCGGTGATGGCGTGGGAGGAGTAGTCCAGGAAGGAGAAGCGGGCCATCTTCTCGCCCTTGATGGCGTTGAAGAAGGCGTCGATGGGGCCGTTGCCCTCGCCGGATACCTTAAAGATAGTATCGGTGTGCTGGAGGGTGCCCCAGAAGGTGACGTGGGAGTGGCCCTCGTTGTCCACGCTCTCCTGGAAGGCGTGCTTAAGCAACTTGTAGGGCTCCTTGACGTCCACATATTCCTGGTGGAACAGCTCGTTGATGCGCTCGGGAGTGATCTCCTTGCCCACCGCGTCGGTCTCCACCTGAACGATGTGGCCAAACTCCGGGTGCATGGCCTTGGGCAGATCGAAGCCGAAGTTGTGCTCCATGATATAGGCGGCGCCGCCCTTGCCCGACTGGGAGTTGATGCGGATAATGGGCTCGTACTCCCGGCCCACGTCGGCGGGGTCGATGGGAAGATAGGGGATCTCCCAGAAGTCGCTGCCGCTCTCCTTCATATACTGAGTGCCCTTGTTGATGGCGTCCTGGTGGCTGCCGGAGAAGGCGGTGAACACCAGCTTGCCGGCGTAGGGCTGCCGGTCGCCCACGGGCATCTTGGTGCAGCGCTCGTACATGTCCTTGATCTTGTTGATGTTGGAGAAGTCCAGCTCAGGATCCACGCCCTGGGTCCACATATTCATGGCCAGGGTGACCATATCCACGTTGCCGGTGCGCTCGCCGTTGCCGAAGAGGGTGGCCTCCACGCGCTCGGCACCAGCAAGCAGTCCCATCTCGGCGGTGGCTACGCCGCAGCCCCGGTCATTGTGGGGGTGCAGGGAGATAATAGCGCAGTCCCGGGAGGGGAGTTTTCTGCAGAAGTACTCCAGCATGTCGGCAAACTGGTTGGGCATGCAGTTCTCCACGGTGGTGGGCAGGTTCAGGATGACCTTGTTCTCCGGGGTGGCGTGGAGGTGCTCCAGCACGGCCTGGCAGATGTCTACGGCATAGTCCATCTCCGTGCCCATAAAGGACTCGGGGGAGTACTCGAAGCGCAGGTTCATGCCCTCCTCAATCATAGGCTGGGACATCTCGTAGATGAGGTCGGCCGCGTCGGTAGCGATCTTGGTGATGCCCTCCATATCCATGTGGAAGACCACCTTGCGCTGGAGGGTGGAGGTGGAGTTGTAGAAGTGGAGGATGACGTTCTTGGCACCCTTGATGGCCTCAAAAGTCTTCTTGATGAGGTGCTCACGGGCCTGGACCAGCACCTGAATGGTCACGTCATCGGGAATGTGGCCGCCCTCAATGAGCTCACGGCAGATCTCATATTCCGTCTCGCTGGCGGAGGGGAAGCCGATCTCGATCTCTTTGACGCCGATATCCAGCAGGGTATGGAAATATTCCAGCTTTTCCTGAAGATTCATGGGGTCCACCAGAGCCTGGTTGCCGTCCCGCAGGTCCACCGAGCACCAGACAGGAGCTTTGGTGATGACATGGTCAGGCCAGGTGCGCCCCTCGATCTTCTGGGGCTGGAAGGGAATGTACTTAGTGTATCCGGGATTCATAATGCTTGCTCTCCTTTCCTGTTTCCGCCGCGTTGGGGGGCGGATCGTGCCGCGGGGGAGAAAATCAAAAACGCCCCCGACTTTTTCAAGTCAGGGGCGTTATACTAACGCGGTACCACCCTGGTTCAGCCGCCGGTCGCCCGAACGGCCCTCAAAGCCTCCAACAAGGCCGCGGCTGATAACGAAGCCAACCGTCCCACCTTACTGTTGTTCAGGCAGACTGCTCAGGGACCAGTTATACACGGAGGGGCCGCACACCGGTTCGCACCAACCACCGGCTCTCTGAAGAGGGACACGCGCCGTCTTTTTTCCCGTCGTTGCATTTCTTATGCTAGATTTTAGCGGAGCAAAGTCAGTTTGTCAAGGGAAAGATTTTGCGTTGGATTTGGGAGGACGCGCATAGACATAGAGGGAGAGAGGGGGCGGGCCGTTTTGGGGGAGCTGTGGCCGCTGGCGGGCGGCGGGACCTTACGGGTACGGGAGCAGGACTTCTGGGTGTACCTGGAGGCGGTGCGCCCCGACGATGGCAGGGGACTTTATAAAGTGTGGTGCACCGGACCGGAGGGCGAATTTCTGCTGGGAACCTTGGTTCCCCAGGGAGGCGGCCTGCGTCTGGAGCGGCGGGTGGCCAGAAAAACGCTCCAGCAGGCGGGGGCCTGGCCGCTGATTGGCGGAAAGACTGTCATGGCATATTCCTTTACAGATAGAGGCGGAGTGCAGGAGACATGGCACAGAGAGGACCATCCGGAGAATTTCTGCCGGGATCGGGTAGTGCGTGCCTGCCTGAGAGGGGCACAGGGAGTACTCAGCCGGGAGAAGGGAGCGGTCCGGCAGCTGGCCATACCTTTTTCGACCTGTAAACCTATTTTGCTGAACACGTTGTTTTGCCTGGCGCAGATCCACGAGCAGCAGGGACAGCGGTATCTGGTGTGGAGCTTTGACTGGGAGGGGCGGCCTCTGCTACCTGGGGAACAGGGGGAGAAAGACGGGGAAAAATAAAACAAATCCATTGAAAAACCAGAAGGACTTGCGTATAATCAGGAAAGACTATAAGGAAGAAATGGAGCAGGACCTATGTACCGTATCGATATTATGACGTTATTCCCCGACGTGGTGGGGGATATGCTGTGTGAGTCCATTCTGGGCCGGGCTCAGGAGCGGGGCTATATCCGCATTGAGTGCCACCAGATCCGGGACTATACCTTAAATAAACAGCGGCAGGTGGATGACTACCCTTACGGCGGAGGCCGGGGGGCCGTGATGCAGGCCGATCCTCTCTACCAGTGCTGGAAGCACATCTGCGACGAGGCAGGGGAGCAGATCCACACCATTTATATGTCTCCCGCAGGCAAGACATTTGATCAGGCCGATGCCCGGCGGCTGCGGGACGATTATGAGCGCCTGATCCTCGTTTGCGGCCACTACGAGGGGATCGACGAGCGCTTTATTGAGGAGTGTGTGGACGAGGAGATTTCCATCGGGGACTTTGTTCTCACCGGCGGAGAAATTCCTGCCATGGCGGTGGCCGATGCCGTGTGCCGTCTGGTGCCCGGTGTGCTCTCCGACCCCTCCTGCTATGAGAATGAGAGCCACTGGAACGGTATGCTGGAGGCTCCCCAGTACTCCCGGCCCGAGGTTTGGCATGATCGGGCTGTGCCCGCCATCCTGCGCTCCGGAAACCATGCTAAGGTGGACCAGTGGCGGCGCAAGCAGTCTATTCTCCGTACCCGTCACCGCCGTCCCGACCTGTATGCCAAGCTGGATCTTACCAGCAAGGCCGACCGCAAGCTGCTCAAAGAGCTGGAGGAGGAGACCGGGGAGAAGTTCCTCTAAATTTTTCCCGATTTGTGAGGGGAATCGCTTTACATTCCCTTCCTTTTATGATATGGTAAATAAAATCTGATTTTTAAAATCACATTTGGAGATGAAACACATGAGTTTTAAGATTGTTGTGGACAGCTGCTGCGACCTGACCGCTCAGATGCTGAAAGATCCCTGCTTTGTCAAGGTGCCGCTGACCATTCACTCCAATGGCAGTACCTTTGTGGATGACGATACCTTTGACCAGGCCGACCTGCTCTGGTCTATGAAGCAGAGTGAGCAGGCCCCCTCCACCGCCTGCCCCTCTCCCCAGGCCTATCTGGACGCCTATCAGTGCGGCGTGGAGGACGTATATGTGGTTACTCTGTCCGCCTTGCTCAGCGGCTCCCACAACAGCGCCGAACAGGCTCGGGTGCTGCTGGAAGAGGACGAGCCCGGCGTCAATGTGCATGTGTTCAACTCCTGCTCCGCGGCCGCGGGTGAGGTACTGGTGGCGCTGAAGATCCGGGAACTGGCCCAGTCCGGCATGCCCTTTAAAAAGGTCGTGCGGGAGGTGGAGCAGTATATCTATCAGATGCAGACTATGTTTGTGCTGGAGACGCTGGAAAACCTGCGCAAGAATGGCCGCCTGACCAAGCTGCAGGCGGTGGTCACCGGCGCGCTGAAAATCAAGCTGTTTATGGGGGCTACTCCTGAGGGCGAGATCTGCAAGCTGGGCCAGGCTCTGTCCATGAAACAGGCCCTGAGCAAGCTGGTGGATAAGATCGCTTCCGACCCCAACCATGTGGGTCGCACTCTGGTCATCTGCCACTGCAACTGCAAAGAGCGGGCAGAGAAGGTCAAGGAGCAGATCCTTGCCAAGTGCCAGGTAGGTGAGATCCTGGTGGTGGGTGCGGGAGGCATCACCACTGTTTATGCCAACGACGGCGGTGTGGTCGTGGCCTATTGACAAGAAGAGAATTTGGTTTACACTGATAGAGGTGTGAGGAGCGCTCACACCTCTATCTTCACATTTGGGAGGAGATCACTATGACAAGAGAGCAGGCCTGGGCATTGCTGACCCAGTATAATAAGGAGCCCTTCCACCTCCGCCACGCCATTACGGTGGAGCATGTGATGGGCTGGTTTGCCCAGAAGCTGGGCTACGGGGAGGAGAAGGAGTTTTGGTCCCAGGTGGGTCTGCTCCACGATCTGGATTTTGAGATGTGGCCGGAGGAGCACTGTGTCAAGTCTCAGGAGCTGATGCGCGAGGCTGGCGTGGATGAGGCCATCATCCGGGCCACTGCCTGCCACGGTTGGGGCCACTGTGTGGACATCAAGCCGGAGCACGAGATGGAGAAGGTACTCTTTGCCTGCGACGAGCTGACCGGACTGATCGGTGCCGCCGCTCTCATGCGTCCCTCCAAGAGTGTGTCCGATATGGAGCTCAAATCCCTGAAAAAGAAGTTTAAGGATAAGAAGTTTGCCGCCGGCTGCTCCCGGGATGTAATCGCCCAGGGAGCTGAGATGCTGGGCTGGGATCTGGATAAGCTGCTGGATCTTACCCTGTCCGCCATGCGGGATGAAGAAGAGGCCATTGAGGCCGCTGTGGCTGCCCTTTAACAGAGAGAGCCGGGGGATTGGGGTTGACAACCGCTTTTTCCCATGTTACCATGAAACCACAAAGGGGAGTAGTCGGCACAGCGTCTGCTGTGCGGTAGGACCAACAAGCATGGGGGAGTCATCCCTCTGGTTTTGCCTGAAATGACCAGACCTGCGTTCCGATTCGGAACGCAGGTCTTTTTTCTTACCCGTCTGGGCAAACTCTACCGTGCGGAGCACTGTCTCCCAAAAATGCCGGCGCAGATCAACAAGGGAGGAAATCACATGGAATTTTTGTGGGAAAGCCTGCTGTCCATCACCTGGCAGCAGCTGGTCATGTATGTTGTGGGCGGATTGCTCATCTGGCTGGCCATTGAGAAAGGCTTTGAGCCCGCCCTGCTCTTGCCCATGGGGTTTGGCGCTATCCTGGTCAATCTGCCTACTTCGGGCGTGATCAACCAAGTGACCGCCGGAGTGGGGGAGACCCACGGCATTATCCAGTGGCTCTTTGAGGTTGGCATCAGTGCCAGCGAGGCCATGCCCATCCTGCTGTTCATCGGCATTGGAGCCATGATCGACTTTGGTCCCCTGCTGGCCAACCCCAAGCTCTTCCTGTGCGGCGCCGCCGCTCAGGCGGGCATTTTCCTCACCATCCTCCTGGCCGCCGCCCTGGGCTTTGATATGAAGGATGCCGCCTCCATCGGCATCATCGGTGCCGCCGACGGCCCCACTTCCATCCTGGTCTCCCAGGTGCTCCACTCCAACTATGTGGGAGCCATCGCGGTGGCTGCCTACTCCTATATGGCCTTGGTACCCATCATCCAGCCCTTTGCCATCAAGCTGGTGACCACCAAGAAGGACCGGGCCATGCGGATGCCCTACCGGGCCCAGGGTGTGTCCAAGCGGCTGCGTATCCTGTTCCCCATTATCGTCTCGGTGATCGCCGGGCTGGTAGCCCCCTCCTCGGTGGCTCTGGTGGGCTTCCTTATGTTCGGCAATCTCATCCGGGAGTGCGGAGTGCTCACCACCCTGTCTAAGACCGCCCAGAATGAGCTGGCCAACCTGATTACTCTGCTGCTGGGCATCACCATCTCCTTCTCTATGAAGGCGGACCAATTTGTAAAGCCTGAGACGCTGCTCATCATGGTGCTGGGCCTGGTGGCCTTTGTGCTGGATTCTGTGGTGGGTGTACTGTTTGTGAAGGTGCTCAACCTCTTCACTCCCAAGAACAAGATCAATCCTATGGTGGGTGCGGCGGGCATCTCCGCCTTCCCCATGTCCTCCCGTGTCATTGAAAAGCTGGGACAGGAGGCCGACCCCCAGAATCATCTGCTGATGCACGCGGTGGCCGCCAACGTATCCGGACAGATCGCCTCGGTGGTGGCTGGCGGCGTGATCCTGCAGTACTGTGCCACCCATATGATCGGCTGAGCGTAAGGAGGAGACGAATATGAGCATGGAAAACATCGGCCTGGCCCTGGAGATGATGGGCCAGGGAATGCTGGGTATCTTTGTGGTGCTGGGTGTCATTGCCCTGCTGGTGGCGCTGATGCAGAAGATCGATAACCGAAAAAAATAAGAAGATATATTTCTAACAGCTCCGCTGCGGCGGAGCTGTTTTTATGGAAACCCGAGCGGACGGAGATAGCGTGGAGTTGTGAAAAATGAGAAGGGGAAAAAGTACACAAAAATGCCGGAATAAATGAAAAATCGCCGTTTTTTTCAGTAGAACAGAAAAAATGCACAAGTAAAACAAGGAAAGTATAGTGATTTTTGCCCTTGTTTCCGGGGCTCCATTTGGTTACAATGTGGTAACAAAAGTAACAGCCCGTTGCTTTTGATGTCATAATTGTTGACATAATTTTGTAACTAAATAGGAGTGAAGACAATGACACGAAAGCTGTTTTCGCTGACGCTGAGCGCCTTTGCCTTGCTTCTCCTGATGGGTGCCGGGGTGGAAGAGGATTCCGCCGGGCAGATCCAAACTGAGAAAGGGACCCGTGGGGCCCAGTTGGTTCAGACCAGCGAAACTCACGATCAGGAAGCAGACCAGGCGCACATGGTGACCGCAGTGGCGGGCTCCAGCGTGCTGACTCTGGTAGAGGACATGGACCGGACCTTGACGGTTGACGGCAAGCCGGTCTCCTCGGAGGTAAGCAAGACTCAGAAGAGCGGAACGACTTATGTGGCTCTGGTCCCTATGGCCAAGGAGCTGGACTCCTCCGTCTCTGTTGTTTGGGACGGCGGCAGCCAGACCGTGACGGTGCGCAGCAGCAAGCTGAATTTGACCGCCAAGGTTGGACAGCTGTATCTGGTGGCCAACGGCCGGTACCTGTACATCCCTGAGGGAGTACAGCTGGTAAACGGCCGGGTGACGGTCCCTCTGTCCGTGCTGACCGAGGCCTTTGACGCCTCCCTGACCTGGAACGCCGCCACCGGTGTGGTGGCTGTGACCCGGGGCAGCGGTGCGCTGACCCCCGCGGACCAGTATTATAACCAGGACGACCTGTTCTGGCTGTGCCGTATCATTTACGCCGAGAGCGGAAACCAGCCTCTGGAGGGCATGATGGCGGTGGGCAACGTAGTGCTCAATCGGGTCAACGACCCCATCTATCCCAACACCATCGTGGGCGTGCTGGCTCAGAAGAACCAGTTCACCACCTATCAGTCCGGTAAGCTGGCCTACCGTACCCCCAATGAGAACAGCGTCATCGCCGCCAAGCTGGTGCTGGACGGCGGTGTCGTGGAAGAGACCAAGGGAGCCACCCATTTTGACTCCTGCAGCAACAGCTGGGCCTCCCGACATAAAACCTGTGTGGCTGTGATCGGCGGTCACCGGTTCTACGCTTAAAAAACGTGATCCGTCCGGATTTCCGGGCGGATCACGTTTTTTCCATATTCAGGAGATTATGCAGAGAATAAGGGAGCAGGGGTGCGGGTTTGTGAATTTTAGGGCTTCCTTTTTTGCATATTCATGTATATAATATACCTTGTGAAATCAGCGTTTCCACAAGTGCATTTTACTTTGGAACGAAAATGAACGCAGGTTACTGCGCCACGGAGGAGTCACTATGACAAGAAGTACGGCCCGCGAGATTGCGGTGCATCTGATCTTTTCTCTGGGCTTTGGCACCCAGAGCGCTGAAGAGGTCCTGGACAGCGAGCTGACCCGGGAGCGATTTGAGGAGCTGGGTGGGGAGTCCCAGCTGTATGCCCAGTTCCCCAATGAGAAGCAGGAGCGGTATATCCGTGACCTGGTGCGCGGGGTATTTGCCCATGGACCGGAGCTGGACGACTACATTGCCCGCTATGCGGTGGGCTGGTCCTTTGCCCGCATTCCCCGCATGGCAGCAGCCATTCTGCGCACCGCCATGTATGAGGTGCTGTATATGCCGGATATCCCCAACGCCGCCGCCATCGACGCCGCGGTGGAGATGACCAAGAAGTATGAGCCCCAGGAAGTGGCCGCCTTTGTCAACGGCATTCTGGGTACCTTTGTGCGCACGGAGTTCCCCGATACCCCCGCTAAGCCGGAGAAGAGCGACTCTGCCGGCGAGGAGGAGTAAGTATGTCCGTCTTGGCGCTGGACACCAGCAACTACACCACCTCTGCGGCAGTCTTTGACGGCCGGGAGGGGGAGAACGTGGGCCGGCTGCTTCAGGTGCGCCCCGGTGAGCTGGGCCTGCGGCAGAGCGACGCCCTGTTCCAGCACGTCAAGCAGCTGCCTCAGCTGATGGAACAGCTGGCGTCCCAGGGACGGCTGGAAAATATCCAGGCCGTGGGAGCCAGCACCCGCCCCCGGGCGGTGGAGGGCTCTTACATGCCCTGCTTTTTGGCGGGAACCAGCCAGGCCCAGTGTCTGGCCCATACCTTGGGTGAACCCTTTTTT
>OMEJ01000288.1_pt1 | contig 47924 bp, 38 predicted proteins | sample 1645361 | NCBI WGS metagenome assembly OMEJ01 (sample SAMEA103958156, study PRJEB25191) | human gut metagenome
TGTTGAAGTTGCCGCTCTCCAGGTCGATCTTGGCCCGCAGGGTGTACTTGCCCTCGGGGAACTCGCCGTTCTTCATCCGCTCAAACAGGTCCAGGCTCTCCTCGATGGGGCGGTCACGCCAGGGGGAGCGGGCGGGGGTGTTGGTGTCGCCGCGGTACTCCTTGAACTGCTCGGGGGTCAGCTCGCACACGTAGGCCAGACCCTTCTTGATGAGGCCCACGGCCAGCTCGTAGGTCTTTTCGAAGTAATCGCTGCCGTAGAAGAAGCGGTCACCCCAGTCAAAGCCCAGCCAGTGGATATCCTCCTGGATGGCGTCTACGAACTCGGTGTCCTCCTTGGCGGGGTTGGTGTCGTCCATGCGCAGGTTGCAGATGCCGCCGAACTTCTCAGCAGAGCCGAAGTCGATGATCAGCGCCTTGCAGTGGCCGATGTGGAGATAGCCGTTGGGCTCGGGCGGAAAACGGGTGTGGACTTGCATCCCGGCAAAGCGTCCGCCGGGAGCGATGTCCTCCGCGATAAATTCATGAATAAAGTTCTGGCTGGGGGCGGGACCCTCGGTGGCGGGGGCGCCGGTCTTGATGTCGTCAGCCATGGTTGACCCTCCTGTCTCTTTCATGGACAAACAGCCGGTCCATGTGGGAATCTTAACTTCACTATTCTACACCAGGGGCGGTTGTCTTGCAAGGTTTTTTCCATTTTTGCTCTCACCTTGCAGGAGTTGGGGCGGTGTGCTATACTCAGGTATCCAAAGATCATGCGCCAAAGGCACAGAGAGGAGACATCATATGCGTCCCATGCGTCGATTTCGTCAGGAGCTGACGGCGGAGGAGTGTGTTCAGGTGCTGGAACGGGGCACCCACGGAGTGTTGGCTGTGATGGGGGACGAGGGCTATCCCTATGCAGTTCCCCTGAGCTATGTGCACGGAGAGGGGAAGATCTGGTTCCACTGCGCCAAGGCTGGGCATAAACTGGATGCCATCCGGAATTATAATAAGGTATCCTTCTGTGTGGTGGACCAGGACCGGATCGTGCCGGAGGAGTACACCACTTACTTCCGCAGCGTCATCGCCTTCGGTACCGCCCGGGTGCTGGAGGACCCCTGGGAGAAGCGCCAGGCCCTGGTAGCTCTGGCCGCCAAGTATTCCCCGGACCAGGAGGAGGGGCGCAACGAGGAGATCCGCTCTCAGTTTGCCAATGTGACCATGGTGGAGCTCACTGTGGAGCACATGACGGGCAAAGAGGCCATCGAGCTGGTGCGGGAGAAAAATTCTTCCTCTTTGTGACCCAGTCACAGTATACCCCCGAAAAATGGGGTATGATACCACCAGAACCAGAAAGAACCGCCAAAGGAGGCTGGAAGTGTGAAGTATGATATCATTGTGCTGGGCAGCGGCCCGGCGGGCCTTTCGGCGGCGGTGACCGCCCGGGGCCGGAATAAGAGCGTTCTGGTCATCGGCAACCGCTGGCAGGACAGTCCCCTGGCCCGGGCCGAGCGGGTAGACAACTACCTGGGAATGCCCGGGATGACCGGAATGGAGATGCTGGAGGCCTTCCAGCGCCACGCCCAGGAGATGGGGGTGGAGATGGTCACCGGAAAGGTGCTCTCCATTATGGAGTGGGAGGGCTTCAACCTCACCGTAGGCAGCCAGCTCTATCAGGGCTCTGCCCTGATTTTGGCCCCCGGCGTAGTGCGCCAGGCCAAGTTCCCCGGAGAGGAGACCTACCTGGGCCGGGGCGTGAGCTACTGCGCCACCTGCGACGGGATGCTCTACCGCAATAAGCCGGTGGCGGTGGTGGGCCGCAGCAAGGATGCCCCCCACGAGGCGGCTTACCTCAAGAGCATCGGCTGCCAGGTAGTCTATGTGGCTCCCAAGCGGCCGGACCAGCTGGAGGAGGACATTCCCTTCGTCCAGGCGGCCAAGCTGGCCGTCAAGGGTGAGCAGACCGTCACCGCCCTGGAGGCGGACGGAGCCGATATCCCGGTCAATGGCGTGTTCATCCTCCGGGAGGCGGTGGCCCCCGGCGACCTGCTCCCAGGCCTGACTCTGGAGAACGGAGCCATCCAGGTGGACCGATCCATGACCACCAGCGTGCCTGGTGTCTTTGCCGCCGGAGATGCCACGGGAGCACCCCTGCAAGTATCCAAGGCGGTGGGGGAGGGCCTGATCGCTGCCCTGTCCGCCTGTGAATATCTGGACCGCAATGGGTCAAAGTAAGAACATAAAAAATATTTAGAAAGAAGGATTTGAATATGGCACTGCAGCATTACAACAAGGAGAGTTTTGACAAGAGCCTGAACGAGGGCAAGCTGATGATGGTAGACTTCTGGGCCAACTGGTGTGGTCCCTGCCGCATGCTGGGTCCTGTGATCGAGCAGCTGGCCGGTCAGTACGAGGGCAAGGCCGAGATCGGCAAGGTGGACGTGGATGAGCAGGGCGAGCTGGCCATGCGCTACGGCGTGATGTCCATCCCCACCGTGATCTTCTTCAAGGACGGCAAGGAGATCGACCGCAAGGTGGGCGTGATGCCCGCCGGCGCCTTCACCCAGGTGCTGGATCAGAACCTGTAAGAGACAAAAATCCCGCTGTTTTATAACAGCGGGATTTTTTATGCCTTTTTCAAGAACAGCCGGAGCACCCGGAGCAGTCCCCACTGCCGGGACAGCCGGAACAGGGGGAGGCAGGAGGCGGAGCCAACTTTTTGCGGCGGCGCTGGGCCAGCAGGTCGGCGGCGATGAGCACCACGCACCAGAACACCAGCAGCGTCAAAATTAAAATGGCGCAGTTGCGGAAGAAGTCCTCGGGCAGCAGCAGGATGATGGGGTCGGTGCGCCAGTCAAAGAGCCAGTTGGTCTTACCTGGGAAAAAGATAGAGTGGAACACCACAAAGGCACGCTCAAAATTGGTGGCGGCCAGACCGCCCACAATGAGAAACAGGCCGCCCAGGCCAATGGCCGCCCAGAAACCGGGGCCGTGGCCCAGCAGAGGGGCGGGAGTGAGCTTGCGTTTCCGGCTGAGGACAAACAAAATCACCAGCGCAGCCAGGGAAATCACAGCTACCCACAGATCCAGCAGAAACAGCCCCCGCACATCGGCAAAGTGAGAGGCGCCGGACGCGGAGAAGGGCAGCACGCCCGCGGCAAAATCGGGCCGCAGGCCCAGACAGTAGTCCATCACCTGGTCGAAGGCCTCTTTGATCTGCTCCACACTCAAGCCGGTATAGCCGTCCAGGTTCAGGGCCTTGATGTGGGCGTAATAGAAGGGGCGGCACAGCAGAGGCACCGCGATGGAGGCGGAGAGTACCAGAAGGGCGGTGAACACTCCGGTAAAAAGAGAGAGCAGTTTACTTGGTTTCATGGGAAAAACCTCCGGAAGAACGATTTGCCCCCGACAGGGCAATGAGAACTTGAGCGGGGAGATAAAACAGCCACATCCCCACCGACACGAAGGCGCTCACCGCCGGGGGAACCAGCTGTGGATTCTGGAACAAGCCCACACACCCATCACAGCAAAGAAACAGCCACAGCCCGGCAGAAAAGAGCCACATCTCCTGTCCGGGGCAGCTCAGACTGGACAGCGCGTTGCAGAAAAAGTTGGTGAAGTAAAACAGGGCCAGAATATTCAGGGGGATGAGCAGGTCCAGCACGTTTAGTACGACCAGGGCGAGAACAAACAGGGCTGCCCTCAGCCCCCACAGGCTGCGGCCTCCATTGCTGCGGTAGATGCGGACAAAGTAGAGCCCCTGCACCAGGCAAAACAGCACAATACCCAGGGCATAGTGTGCGTCCAGCAGCAGGAGAAATACATCAGCCAAGACGGTGAGGGCTAGAGCGGCGGACACCAGGCGGCTGCCGCCCTGATGGCTCAGATATAAAGAGTAGATCAGACACAGCAGGATGCCGGCAAACTTGATGGGGTTGGAGCCGCGGCCTCCGATCGTCACATCCCAGATCAGAAAGGCGGCGTAAAGGATGGCCTCCAGAGTGAGAAACAGGGGCAGTACCCGATGAGATAGGCGCAAAAGACCGCCTCCTTTCTGACTGCAGGTTCTATCATACCACAAAGGGGCGGAGAGAACAAGAAAGAGGGCCCGGCGTTTGCCGGGCCCTCTTGTCTGGATGGAAAAATGGAATTACTTCTGAGCGGGCTTCTTGCCGCCGAAGATGGTCATGCAGCCCTCCACAGCCAGCACGATGGCCAGCACGAAGAGCAGGGTGCCCAGAATGGCCTGAGCATAGGGGCCCCAGTCGCTGGCAGCGCCGGCGGCAATGACGGACACCTTGCTGGTCACAGTCTGGAACAGAGAGACCAGAGTGACTACCAGCATGAAGGCCATGGGGAAGTAGAACATCTTGTTGTTGCGGCCGATGTTGCCCAGCCAGGCACACACGGTCAGCAGAGCCAGAGCGGCCAGCAGCTGGTTGGCAGCGCCGAACAGAGGCCAAATCTTGGAGTAGCCGGTCATGCCCAGGCCAACGCCCAGCACCACGGTGATGGCGGTAGCCACCACGGGGTTGCAGAGGATAGCCTTGAAGCCGGTGGCGTCCTTGTAGGTCTCGCCGGGCTTGAGCCAGAACTCCTGGAACATGTAGCGGGCCAGACGGGTGGCGGTATCCAGAGAGGTCAGGCAGAACACGGAAACGGTCAGAACCAGCAGGGAGGCAATGGTCTCCTGAGCGCCGGCCAGGCCGGGGATGGAGGCCACCATGCGGGAGATACCGACGGCAAAGACCTGAGTGGGGGTGACAATCTCGCCGGAGGCGTACTCGGTCCAGATGAAGGACACGGCGCTCAGGGAGATCAGAGCCAGGGCACACTCGATGAGCATGCCGCCGTAAGCGATGGGCTTAGCGTCGCGCTCGTGGTCCAGCTGCTTGGCGGTGGTGCCGGAGCCCACCAGAGAGTGGAAGCCGGAGATAGCGCCGCAGGCGATGGTAACAAACAGGGCGGGGAACACATAGCCCAGGGAGCTGCCGGTGGGAGCCAGGGTGTCATACCAGCCGGTGAAGGCGGGCATATCCATGTGAGCAGCGTCCGCACCGGTGAGACCGGCGCCGATGACGCCCACAGCGGCGATAACCATCATGGCGTACAGCAGGAAGGAGCTGAGGTAGTCACGGGGCTGCAGCAGGATCCACACGGGAGCCACGGAAGCAACCAGGATGTAAGCGCCGATGATCCACATCCAGGTGGTGCTGGACAGGTAGATGGGGTGCCAGGCCAGGCCCAGAGCCAGGCAGATCACGATGCCGATGCAGCCGGCGACGGTGGCGATGGCCAGAGAAGCGCCCTTGCGGTAAACAAAGAAGCCGAACAGGATAGCCATCACGATGAACAGCAGGGAGATCATGGCCACGGAGGCGTTGGTCTCATTGTGGGAGCCGTCCGCATTGATACCCACGAAGGTGCTGGCTACGATGGAGGCGAAAGCGGCCACCACCAGCACCAGGGTCAGGTAAGAGAAGATCAGGAACAGCTTCTTGGCACGATCGCCGATGTTCAGGGCGACCACCTCGCCCAGGGACTGACCCTTGTGGCGGATGGAGGCGAACAGAGCGCCGTAGTCATGAACCGCGCCGAAGAAGATACCGCCGATCAGGACCCACAGAACAACGGGGACCCAGCCGAACACGGCAGCCTGAATGGGGCCGTTGATGGGGCCGGCGCCGGCGATGGAAGAAAAGTGGTGACCCATCAGAACAGGAGCCTTGGCGGGGACGTAGTCCATGCCGTCCTCCAGCTCATGGGCGGGGGTGACTTTGGAGTCGTCAACGCCCCACTGCTTGGCAAGCCATCCGCCGTAGAAAATGTAACCTACGATCAGAATGATAATGCCAACGATGACAACAAGCATTGCATTCATTGAGTTTTCTCCTCTCCTTTATAGTTTGCAATGACACGTTCCACCATCCGCTTCAGGTCCTTGCCAAAGGCTTTTCCCGCGCGGTTGGTGGTAATTTCGCCGGTGGACAGGTCCACGGCGGCTATACGAAACTCCATCCATCCATGGAGCGATAGCTTAAATTCTCTGCGGTGCTTTTTCTTGATCAAAGCGCCCAGAGCCTGCTTGTCGGCCTGATCACACAGAACCAAAGCAGTGAGATACGTATACATATGCTGAGCATGGGGCTTGACCAGGGGGGTGCCCAGTTCCAGGGTCTGTCGGCACACGTCCTCCAAAGCGGTCTCGTTCAGCTCAGACAAGGAATAGAGGTAGAGGTACTCGTGGTGCTCCGCCGCCCAGAGCTCCGCCTTTTTGCTCAGTACATACTGGGAGTCCCGGGAGTGAAAGGCACAGCAGGCCTTCAGAGCAGAATCGTCGCTGCCGCGCTCGATGTCGTAGTGGGTGGAAAAGATCGTCAGCAGACGCTCCTCCAGGGTCTGGCGCAGAGAAGTCACGTAAAACCATCCTTTCCCCCGCCCAGCGCGGGGTGACAAAGTTGAAAGCAGCCGAAAAAGGCTGCTTTTCTCAAAAAGTTGCCGGAAAAAATTTAGGAAAAACTTAAGAAATGAAAATGGAAAAATTGTGAATAAATTATTAAGGATAATATAGCAGATTTCCATGCTCAATGCAACCCTAAACTATCCGCAAAAGAAAAAATTCTATGCCTTTTTGGTTGGAACGGCAAAAGGAAGCGGTTAAGAACGGGAGAAAGCGTCAGAATGCAGGAAGGAAGAAAATTAGAGAGTGGGTTGAACCTTAAATTTAAAGGTGAGAGCTGGAAAAAAAGAATAAGGAACCTGCCTGGGGCGGTTTGTTGACAGGTTAGGCCCAATCGGGTAAAATGAGCCTGCATTTATAAGGTATGGTATATTGGAAAGGACCCGTGCTGCGGGCGGAAAGGAGCTGCGGGATGGAGTTGGCGGATCAGAAGAAAAAAAGAAGGCTTCTCCACCTGTCCAAGACAGGCAGGCGGCGGCTTCTTGTGCCCACGGCCTTTTTCCTGGCCGTTATTTATTATGAAGAGCTATTTATGAAGCTCTTCTGCTTTCATAGCCTGTCCCCGGCCGGGGCATTGTTTACCCTGCTGTTTTCCATTCCGGTGGCGGTGCTGCTGGGACTGCTGTGCGGCGGCGTGCAGGAGCGGCGGGGACGGTGGCTGGTAGTGATATGTACCGCCCTGCTCTCCCTGTGGATGGGCTCTCAGATCGTCTACTACCATCTGTTCAAAACCTTTTTGACCATCTTTTCCATCACCAAAATGGCCATGGTGGCCGGAGCCTTCGGCGATATGGCGGTGGGCCAGATCCTGATGAACTGGTTTCCCATTTTGATGATGGTGGTGCCTGTGGTGCTGTCCCTGGTGTTCCGGGACCGGATCGTGAGCGGTGAGCCTCTGGCCCGGGGCGACCGGCTGCGCTGGTTTGGCGTGGGTGCGCTGGTACAGGTGGCGGGGATCCTCTTGGTGCTGCTGTGCGGCGGGGGGAACCTGTCGCTGCGGTATATCTACTTCCAGGCGGCCGCGCCGGAGCTGGAGGTACAAAACTTTGGAATGATCACTCAGACCCAGCTGGAGATCCGGCGGGTACTCTTCGGCATCGATCCGGATGACCAGATCCTGCCCAAGCTGGCGGTGCGCACCTCCGCACCCTACCAGCTGGAGGAGAAGAAGGAGCCCGGACTGCATGTGATGGAGATCGACTTTGACGCTCTGCTGGAGCGGGACCAGGACGATCCGGTGCTTACCGACATGCACCAGTACTTCTCCAAAGTGGAACCTACGGCGGAAAATGAATGGACGGGCCGCTTTGCAGGGAAAAATCTGGTCTGGGTGGTGGCAGAAGGATTTTCCACCCTGGCTATGGATCCCCAGCGTACTCCCACCTTGTGGAAGCTGTCCCACGAGGGAATTATCTGCGACCACTTCTATACGCCCTTGTGGGGTGTGTCCACCTCGGACGGGGAGTATGTGACCACCACGGGTCTCATCCCCAAGTCGGGGGTGTGGAGTTACTCGGAGTCATCGGACAACTACATGCCCTTCGGTTTTGGTACCCTGTTCAAAAATCTGGGGTACCGCACCCTGGCCTACCACGACTACCTCTACGATTACTACGACCGCAACCTCTCTCATCCCAATATGGGCTACGAATATTACGGCATCGGCAACGGACTGGATATGGAGATCGACGAGGAGAATTTCCCGCCCTCTGACCAGGAGATGATGGAAAAGATCGTGCCCCAATTTGTGAATGAGGATCAGTTCATGGTCTACTGCCTGACGGTGAGCGGCCATTTGAAGTACAACTATGAGAGCAACTCCATGGCCCGCCGCCACTGGAGCCAGGTGTCGGACCTGGGCTACTCCGAGGCGGTGACCGCCTATCTGGCCTGCCAGATGGAGTTGGAGCTGGCCATGGAGAGCCTGGTCAATCAGCTGGAGGAGGCAGGCAAGCTGGATGACACCATTATCGTCCTCTCTGCCGACCACTACCCCTATGGTCTCACCGATGAGGAGTACAGCGAGCTGCTGGGCCACGAGGTGGACCCCGTCTTTGAAATCTACAAAAACACCTTGATTTTGTGGAGTGCAGATATCAAAGAGCCTGTCCATGTGGATAAGTTCTGTTCCAGCCTGGATGTGATGCCCACCCTGGCCAATCTCTTTGGCCTGGAGTACGACTCCCGGCTCATTATGGGCCGGGACATTCTCTCGGACGAGCCCGGGCTGGTCATCTTCTCCAATTACAGCTTTATCACCGACAAGGGACGCTATGACTCCACCACCGACACCTTCCAAATGTGGGACGGCAGCGAGCCTGACCCGGAGTATGTGGCGGAGCGCCTCTCCGAGGTGCAAAACCGGGTGGCCTACTCGGCGTCTATTTTGGATAACGACTATTACCGGGTGGTATTTGGAGCTTCCTGAGCATGAAAAAAGGCTGACATCGTTGGATGTCAGCCTTTTCCTTTTATCTTTTAAAGCTCCAGGCGGATACTGTCCTTGGAGGACAGGCCGTCTTTGGAGAGCATCCGCTCCAGTACCTCCACGTCGGAGGTGATGTCCAGGGCGTCTCCCTGGAACAGCTGGTCCAGCTGTTTTTCAAAGCCCTCCACGACCTTATCCATCATGCCTTCAATGCGTTCCATAGCGGCGGTGATGTTTTCACCCGCCACCTCCTGGTCCTCCAACTGGGCATAGGCCCGGAGGATCTTCAGCGTGGTGGGGAGATAGTAGCTCAAAAAGCTGTGCAGCTGGGGAGATTTCTCCGGGTGCTGCCGCTGGTAGTCCAGAATTTTGGCGGTGATGACGCCGATGCGGTCGATCTGCTGGCTGAGCCGGGGGTTATCGATGGCGTCGTTGACAGCGCGGATCTCATCCAGTACCGCGTCCTGGGGACGCTCCTCCTTGGGCTGTTCCGGCTGCTTGGCTTCCTCCTTGGGAGGATCGGACAGGCCGTCGCCCGAGATTACCAGCATGCCGCTGCCCAGATCCAGGTAGCCGTTGGGGAACAGGTTCTCCTCCAGCATGTCTTCCAGGTCATCCTTCACTTTGGCGGGGGAGGTGCCGGTGGCGGAGGCCAGGGAGGCCAGAGAGATGCTGGTGCGCCGGCCGATCATGGCCAGATACTGGCGGAAGCGGCGTACCTTCTTCTGTCGGCGAAGCCCCACAAACAGGCATCCGGCGCCGCCGCCCAGGAAGCAGAAGATGGGCAGCAGGTTCATCATGTCTTCCAAAAACCATACGACATCTCCGTGGAGCAGCCAATAAAAGGCGTTGCTGACACTGGAGAGGGAGACAAAGAGGAAAACCGCGGTAAGTACGGCGCCCACAATGGTCATCGTGCGGCCCTTGCGCTCCAGCGCGGCCAGCTGGGCGTTGCGGCCTTCGGCGGTGAGCTCAGCAGCGGGCTGGGGAGAGGTAGTTCTGGCTCCTACCGGCGCGGCATCGGGACGGCGGGCATAGGTGGTTGCGCTGCGTCCGGTGCGCTTTTTTCCGCCCAGCAGTTTCAGAACGATCATAAAAAAGCCGATAGGCGGCATACAGACCAGAAATACCACGGCGAGGATCCAATAGGTCAGATCGCCGTTGTTTCGGTTTCCCCTCTGATATTGATAGTTTGACATAATGGCTTTTCCCTCCGATAGCAGGCCGCAGGGCGGCCGACTTAACAAGGATATTGTAGCAGAAATGCGTCAAAAACGAATTGAGATTTTCTTAAAATTGATTAAAGGCGCATACAATGGATGCAGATCCTGAAAACAGACAGGAGGACCTGGGTAAAAAACATGATACCCCAAGGGCGCAAAAAAGTAAAGGGCGGTCCAAATATTTTGCTCCAAAGGGGAAATTTGGGAAAGACAGTTGTAACTGTTCTGTAATTGTAAGGGGAAAACAGGGGTGCTATAATGGGTCATGATCTCCAGAAACACGCAGGATCAGGGAGAAATATCCATAAAATTCTGAATCTGTGTGGAGAAATAAACAGAAAAACGCATCGGCCGCGGGCCGATGCGCGGAGGTAACGTCATATGGAAGGTAGTCGGGTCCAAAACAATGGGGCCAAGGGCCCTATGAACCCAAAGAAAAAGAAATTGCTCATCGGAATCGGAGCGGCAGCGGTTGTGGTGGTCGGCGCCTATGTGGGCCTGTGTGCCTGGGTGGGTGGCTCCCAGACTATCATGAAGGGCGTCCATGTGGGCGGCGTGTCCGTGGGCGGAATGACCCAGGAGCAGGCGAAGTCCACCCTGGAGCAGAGCATGACCCAGGCCAAGAGCGTCACCCTGCCGGTGGAGTACGGCACCTGGAGCGGCAGCATCAGCGGCAGTGCCCTCAGCCTGAAGGCGGATGACTGCGTCCGGCAGGCGTGGGAAGCCGGCCGGAGCAACTTCCTGCTTCAGGGCGGTGCCTATCTGGGCAGCCTGATGGGAATGAAGCAGGACGTGGATCTGGTGCTGGACTGGAGCGAGAGCGGAAAAGAAGAGCTGAATGCGCTGCTGGACGAGGCCGATCAGCTGGCCGGCGGCGGCATCACCGAGGCCGCCTATGTGGTGGAGGGCGATGCCCTGAAGATCACCAAGGGCGTTACCGGTGTGGCCATTGACCGGGAGCAGTCGGAGCAGCAGGTCAAACAGGCTCTGACCGACGAGATCAGCCAGCAGCTGCGGGGCGAAGCGGTACAGGCGGAGACGGTGACCCTCACCGCCCACGAGGAAAGTCCCCGGGAGCCTGATTTTGAGGCCATGTATGAAGAACTGCACACCGAGCCTGTGGATGCCACCGTGGACCCCGAGACCTATCAGGCCACGGACCATGTGGTAGGCGTAGACTTTGACGTGGAACAGGCCAAGGCGGCCTATCAGTCGGCGGCCGAGGGCGAGACCGTCTCCATCCCTCTCACCCTGACCCAGCCCAATGAGACCAAGGAGAGCCTGCAGGCCAAGCTGTTCCGGGATCTGCTGGGCAGCGGTACCACCAACGTCAGCGGCTCTTCCAACCGCAAGCACAACGTAAAGCTCTCCGCCCAGGCCTGCAACGGCGTGGTCCTTATGCCCGGAGAGATTTTCTCCTACAACAACACCACCGGCAGCCGCACTGCCTCCAAGGGCTATCTGTCCGCGCCGGTGTACTCCGGCGGCGCCTCGGTGGACGAGGTAGGCGGCGGTATCTGCCAGACCTCCTCTACCATCTACTACGCCGTCCTGCACACCACCCTGGAGGTGGTGGAGCGCAAGGCCCACATGTATAACACCGGTTATGTGGATGAGGGCATGGACGCCACGGTATACTATGGTCTGACGGATTTCCGCTTTAAAAACAACACCAACTATCCCGTGAAGATCGTCACCCGCAGCTACGACCAGGGCGGCAAGCGCAAGCTCACCGTGGAGATCTACGGCACCAACGAGACCGGTTATTATGCCGTGCCCAAGAGCACCACCTATGACAGGGTCTCTCCCACCACCCAGTATAAGGCGGATGAGTCTATCCCCCGCGGAACCACCAAGGTGGACAGCAAGCAGAATCCTTATACCGGTATCAGTGCCAGTACCTACCGCTATATCTACGACAAAAATGGCAATCTGGTGGAGAAGCAGCAGATGACCTCCAGCACCTACAAGATGCGTCCCAAGACCATTTTGTACAACCCCGCCGACGGCGATCCCTCTACCTGGGTCAACGGCGTGCCGCCGCAGCCCCAGCCCGAACCTCAGCCTGAACCGGAGCCTCAGCCCGAACCGGAACAGCCCATCGATTCCGGCAGCCAGGGCACGGATTCCGGGGCTTCCTCGTCCAGCAGTACGCCGGATCAGTCGGCAGGAGGGGCCAGCAGCCAGGCATCCTGAAGGAGCACAACATGTTTCAAGGTTTTTCACAGCAAGCAGTGGATTTCCTGTGGGGAATCCGCTTCAATAACGAACGCAGTTGGTTTTTGGAGCACAAGCAGGAGTATCTGACCTACGTGGCTGAGCCCCTGCGCCAGCTGGGGGAGGAGGTCCAGCAGGTCATGGAGGAGAAATCCCCGGAGCTGGGACTCAACCTCCATGTCTCCCGGATCTACCGGGATGCCCGGCGGCTCCACGGCCGGGGGCCTTATAAGGATCACCTGTGGTTTACCCTGCGCCGTCCCAAGGAGCGGTGGGTCAGTCTGCCGGCGTTCTATTTTGAGATCGCCCCGGAGTATTACAGCTTCGGCATGGGCTGCTACGACCCCACCCCTGTCACCATGGCCAAGCTCCGTGCCCGCATCGACCGGGACCCCAAGCCCCTGGAGAAGCTGGCCCGGAAGCTGGAGGGCTCCGGCTTTGCGTTGGAAGGGGAGCAGTACAAGCGGCCCAAGGGGGACCCGGGACCTCTGCTGTACCCCTGGTACAACCGCAAGAGTATCTCCCTGACCCGGGATGAAAATTGTGAGGGCCTGCTGTTCCAGCCTGAGCTGGTCCAGCAGGTGGCACAGGGCTTCTGTTTCCTGAAACCGTACTACGAATATCTGATGGATTTGGCGGGCGATGCGCCGCCGGAACGGATCTGAAAAAGGGCGTGCCCAGCGGCACGCCCTTTTTGCAAGTAATTTTCAAAAAACTTGCAAAATGAATTGTAATTTCCTCCAAAAACCGTTGACAAATTATAGGACGGGTGCTATATTATAACCAGAAAGGGTGATACCAATGTGGTAGCAAACCTAGATACCAGATACACCTGATCCGACAGCAGAAAGTTGAGATATATCAAATCCCTGGTAAATCAAAAACATAAGCTGTCAAACCTGTATCGGAATACAGATCGACCCGAAGGAAAACAAAGGCACCTTAAAGATCCAAGGCAAGTTTATATCTTAAGAATTCCAGATCAGCAAGTAAAATTCGGTAAACCTTGTCAGTACCCGGCGGACCAGGAAAAACTCATGAGAGTTTGGTAAGCTGAAGAGAAATCAAGATCCCGAACGCAGAGAAGAATTCAATGGGTAGCAAAAATGCCAGGGAAATCGAACAGGACCTGCGTAAACCAATGGTAAGCTCTGAACCCCGTACAAGATCAGCTGGTAGGATACAGTGTATATCTGGTCACGCAAACGCCACAGGATGTTGCAGGAAGCATGAGATCGCACAACAGCACAGAACCTCATAAGCGAGGATGCACGGCGAAGTGAACGCGCGGCAACAAAAGTTGAATGGCAGAAATCGATATCCTGTAAACGGAACGTGTGGTAGATGCGAATCAATAGAAAGTGAGGTAACCATATGATGTTAGATAACAAGAACCACCAGAAATGACCCTTGACTGCATTGGATTACGAAACAAGCAGTCAAGGGTCATTTCTTTTTTATCATCGTATGGAAGCGGGCGAAGGCCCGTTTTTTTCTTTTTTTTGCTCTGTTACAAAAGCAGAGAGATCAGCGGGATAGAAATAAGACACAGCAGGCTGGAGAGAAATACCGACCGGGAGGCGAACTCCTTGTCCGAGTGATAGCTCTCCGCCAGAATGGCGCTGATGGCCGGGGAAGGCATGGCCATAATGATCAGAGTCACCCCCACCACCAGAGGATTGGAGATGGGCAGCAGCCGCAAAATGGCCCAGGTAAGGACTGGGAAGAAGACGAGGCGCAGAAAGGAGACGGAAAAGACGTCCCGATCCCGCAGCAGATCGCCCACCCGTCCCTCGGTCAGATTCATACCGATAACCAGCATGGACAGGGGAGTGGTAATATTGGAGAGATGGGTGAGGGGAGTGGACAGCACGTCGGGAATGGGAATTTGCGCCACGTACATTACCAGCCCCAGCAGGATGGCGCCATTGACGCTGGTCAGCAGGATGGAGCGCCAGGAGGGCGGTGGGCTGGAGTCCTCTGACTCGTGGTCCATGCACATGAGCTTGGCGCCCAGTGTGTAGGCCAGCAGATTAAAGGGAATACCCAGAAATACCGCCAGAGCCAACCCTTCTTGCTGAAAGAGAGCAAGGGCTACGGGAAAGCCCATAAAGCCATTGTTGCTGAACATAGCGGAGAAGATCCATGCGCCTCTGCGTCCCTCCCCGACATGGAAAAGGCGGCAGGCTGGCAGGGACAGCAGGCCATAGAGAAGGTACAGCACCGTTCCAAGTATCGCAATGAGTACCCCGTCCCGGATAAAGGCGGCGTCGTAGGGCCGCACCAGGGAGACCAGAATGGTGGCGGGCAGGGTGATCTGCATGAGCAGATTGCTCAGCAGCTTGGTGGAGGAGACGGGGAGGACCTGAAGTTTTACCGCGGCGTATCCCACGGCGATGAGCAGAAACAGGCCCACCAGATTGGAGAAGACGTCTCCGATGTTCAGCATGGATCAAACTCCTTTCACGGCGGTGCTGGAATTACGCCCATTACAAGGCTGCGGCCGGCGCATAAGCGCCGGCCGCAGCCCCGTTTTGGGACCTATCAGCGGTTTTTAAAGCTGGTAACCTTGTCCTTGTTGACAAAGGCGGTCATGGCGTCCTTCTGATCCTCGGTGGAGAAGCACAGGCCAAAGGCCTCGGCCTCAAAGGCGGCGCCGGTGTACATATCGGTCTGCAGACCGTGGCGGATGGCAGCCTTGGACTGCCGCACGGCCACCTGGGCATTGGCAGCGATGGCCTGGGCCAGCTCCATGGCCTTGCCCATCAGCTCATCAGCGGGATATACGTGGCTGACCAGGCCCATCTCCTTGGCCTCCTCAGCCTTGATGACCTTGGCAGTGAGGATGAGCTCCATGGCGTTGGACACGCCCACGATACGGGCCAGACGCTGGGTGCCGCCGAAACCAGGGGTGATGCCAAGGCCCACCTCGGGCTGGCCGAACTTAGCCTTCTCACTGGCCAGACGGATGTCGCAGGACATAGCCAGCTCGCAGCCGCCGCCCAGAGCAAAGCCGTTGACCGCGGCGATGACGGGCTTGGGGAAGTTCTCCAGCTTCAGGAAGACGCTGTTGCCGTAGGCGCCGAACTTCTTGGCCTGGACAGAAGTAAAGTCCTTCATCTGGCCGATGTCGGCTCCCGCTACAAAGGAGCGGCCCGCGCCGGTGAGGATGACCACCAGAATCTCATCATTGGCCTCCACCGCATCCAGGGCGGCGTCCAGGTCCCGCAGGACCTGATCGTTCAGAGCGTTGAGGGCCTCCGGCCGGTTCATAGTAAGAATACCGATGGAGCCGCGCTGTTCCAGATCTACAAATGCCATAACTCAGGTTCCTCCTTATTTTTTGCGCCAAGCGCATCTGTTCTGAGGGAATGCATTTTAGTCCACTACATTATACAATAGAAACCCCGCCGGGGCAAGGTCTGAAAGGCCACATATCCGGCAGGGATGGCGAATAGAGTGGAGGGAAGGGGGGATGGACGTGGATCAGGAATACAAAAGCGCCGCCCGGCGCAGCGTGGTGCTGCTGACTGTGCTGGGGGCACTGTCCCAGCTGCTGGGTTTTGGGTACCGTGTGGCCCTGTCCCGCATGGTGGGCGCGGAGGTCATGGGTCTCTATCAGCTGGTGATGCCCGCCTTTTCGGTGCTGTTGTCCCTGACCGCAGTGGGACTGACGGCGGCGGTATCCAATCTCACCTCCCAGTATCTGGCCTGGGAAAACAGCCGGGGTGCAGCACAGATCGTGAGCTCCTGTCTGCGGTGGCTCATGCTGCTGATCTTGCCGGTGGGAGCGGCGGTCATTGTGTTCAGCGATCCCATTTCCGTCTATCTCCTGGGTGATGCCCGTACCCAACTGGGGCTGATGCTGCTGGTGCCCTGTGCCGCCCTCACCGGAGTGGAGAATATCCACAAGCACTTCTTTTACGGCGCGGGGCTGGTAGGGCCGCCGGCAGTGGTGGAGCTGTTGGAGCAGCTGGTACGCACGGCGGCGGTGCTGGGACTGCTTACTCTCTTTCTGCCCCAATATCCGGAGCGGGTAGTTGGGCTCATTGTCACCGGCATGGTGATCTGCGAATTGTTTTCGTCCGCCACCCTATCCGCTCTTTTCCACCGCCGAAAGCGCCGCCAGGGGCTGATTGGGCCGGGGGAGCGGGCCGGAATCCGGCGGCGCAGAATTGCTACCATTGCCTTTCCGGTGGGCTGCAACGCCCTGTTGGGCAATGTGATGGGGGCTATCAATGCCACGCTCATTCCCCGGAAATTGGTAGAGGGGGGGATGGACCGCAGTGCCGCCATGGCGGAGTTTGGCGTGGTGTGTGGCATGACGCTGCCCATGCTGGCCCTGCCTACGGTGTTTCTGGGAGCCATGAATCTGGTTATGGTGCCCCGGCTGTCTCACTGTGCCGCCCTGGGGCACAAGGAGGAGATCCGCGAAAATATTTCTCAATCCATGACCACGGTGTCTCTGCTGGCGCTGCCCTCCATGGGGCTGATGGCGGTGGTGGGAAGTGACTTGGGCGGGGCTCTGTTCCACCAGGATGGAGTGGGGGAGTTCCTGGTCCCTCTGGCTGCCATCATGGCGCTGAGCTGCTATCAGGCGGTGCTGGGCGCTGCCCTGAACGGTGTGGGGCGACAGGGAACCGTGGCCTGGATTTCCATTTTGTGCGACGGGGTGCAGTTGGCTCTGACCGCTTGGCTGGTGCCCAAGATGGGGATGGAGGGCTTTGTGGTCAGTACCGGGGTTTCCACCGTGTTGGGACTGTTGCTGTGTGCCCAGCGGCTGATTGCCTGCACCGGGCTGCGGCTGGAGCTGTTTCGCTGGCTCACCGCTCCGGGGTTGGCCACCCTGCTCATGGCGTTGACCACCAATCTGCTGGTGCGCGCCCTGAAGGACTGGGGGACGGGAGCGCTGTGGGCCAACCTGGCGGGAGCGGCCTTTGGGGTGGTGCTCTATCTGGCTGCCCTCAGCGCCCAGGGAGTGAAGCGGCAGAGGTCATAACAGTGCACGGATCTGTCCATAGAGCTCTTGGCGGTTTTCTGGGGTCAGACGGAATACCTGTGCCTGGGGATGGGCCAGAACAGCCTGGAGAAAGGGAACATCGGGCCGGTCTTTCACCGCGGCAAGGACCTGGGCGGGGCCGCTCAGAGCGTCCAGTACCGCCTGGGTAAACCGGGGAGCCTGAGACTCCAGAAAGCCCAGTTCGTCCATGACCACCAAAGATTGCGGAGGTATATTGGCCAGACAGGATACCCCTAGGGTGTCAAACACCGCGGGAAAGGCGTGCATAGTCTGTCCGTTCCAGCGGCCCACCTGATTGTCCGGCGTGTAGGTGCGCTCCTCCAGGGGCTGCCAGGCGGCGTGCAGATAGGTGCTGTGCGTGCCTGACGGCTCGGTTGGCAGGTTGGCAGTATAAAATCCCCGCACCGGGCGGGACGTATCTGAGAGCAGGCGGCGGATGAGAGTGGTCTTGCCCGCACCTCGGGCGCCGATGATCAAAATGGGACGCATAGGGACACCTCCACAAAAAGGCCCGAGGCTCTGCCTCGGGCCTGAATAATATAAGTGCTTGGCTTGTGATCATCCCAATCAAAATAGTTTGTCACGGGCGGCTCGCCAAAGTGTTTTCAACTTTACTTTGAACCTTTTTGAACCTTATGGGATCGAAGAAAAATTTGTTTCAGGTATAAAATATAGCATTTCCTGGGGTGGTTTTCAAGTTATAAGTGGGGCAGGGGGCAAAGACCAGCTGGCTGGCTTATCAAAAATCCGGATGGAGTTTTCCATCCGGATTTTTGATAAAGTTTATGCAAACTTGGGCAGAGTATTTGCACCGTGGGGCATCAGTGTGGCACGCAGGTCTTTGCCGCCATTGAGCTCCCGCGACAGCGCCAGAGCCTGATCCAGAGTTTTAACTACGTGGATCTTGGAGGTGCCGAAGTCCGCCTGCTCCATACCGGTGACGACGATCATATGGTACTTTTCGGCACTCTCAGCAAAGAGGTAACCGATGAACGCACCGATGGAGAAATTTTCACGCAGGTCCTTTTCCCGTTCTACCATGGTAGCAAAACCCGCAATCTGGCGCTGGGTATCCCCATTGCCGAAGCCCTCCTGGGACCGGGTCACCAAAATAATAGTGCCTCCCTCATCTACCACCTCCAGAGCATTGGAGAGGGTTTTGATGGTCTGATAAAAGTTCAGATCTTTCGGAAAGCCGCCGGCACTGGCAATTACCAGAGGTGTCTTTTCCTTAGCCGGTACACCGTACATCCGGTCTACCAGGTCGCATGCCGCCCGGTGGGCGGTGATCCAGTTGCCGGCAAAGGCGGCGATGACCTGCTGGTCATCGTTGACCACCACGTTCACCAGGAAAGTGGGGCTGACCATGGAGCATGCCTCCATCATATCGGCATGGACCGGGTTGGTCGCATTCATATTGGCGCTGCGGACCTGGGGATTGGAGCCGTTTCCAAGACCGGGATTCAGAGCCAGATTGTGGTTTTTCATAATGGTCTCCCGGCCGGCAATGCCGGGGAGAATGCTCTTGCGGCCGCCGCCGAAGCCCGCCATGAAGTGGTATACCACGCCTCCCGTGAGGATGATCTTGTCGCAAGCCAGAGCCCGCTTATCCAGCCACACCGGAGTTCCCCGGGAGGTGGTGCCCACATAAGAGAGGTTTTCCTCATCGGTACACACATGATCCACCAGCTCAATGCGCTCGTAGACCTCCTTTGTCACCAGGCCCATGTGCTCTTCCGGGGTCTGGCGGCGGTGTGTCCCGGTGGCGGAGATGATCAGCATGTCCTCATCCCGGATGCCGGCGGATTCTAGTTCCGCGATCAGCACCGGGATATAGGTTTCCGGAGACTGCCAGCGGCGGGTGACATCGGAGATGACAATGCACACTTTATCCCCGGCCTTTACCAGCTCCTTCAGCGGTGCAGAGTCCACCGGATGGTCCAGAGCCCAGCGGATGTGCTCTGCCGGTGTCCGCTGGGGAAGTTCCACCCGATTGGGTTCCAGCTCTGCTGCAATCAGCTCCTCGGGCAGGTGGACCTCAAATTCTTCTGTTCCGCATTTCATAGGTTCAATCACCATGACGACTCATTCCTTTCCAAAGGCTTTTCCTATGGCGAATCATTCATTGAAAGTATACCGTACTCACAGGAAAAAGTCGATGTGAACTTGGTTAAAAAATGCACATGCCTTCAGAGCAGAATGTCCACTATGCTTGCGGGGTTACCAACTGGGGAATCGCCTGAGTTTATGTCACATTCCATGCGGCTCGTTTCGGGGCTGATCCCGGTATTTTGGCAGGGGAGATTCGAGCAAGACCTTTGGCATCTTATGTATAGGTCCTTTACAATAGTAACCGTCATTAAGCACAAAAAACAACGTGTACAATTATCTATTTCATCGAAAATGACTCCTCGCCTGTTGTTCTTGATATGCTTCTTACTTTTTTGATATACCATAAAAGTGTTCATAATTATACTTTAAGCCAAGATAACACTCCAAAAGGGGGAAAAATATGATGAAAAAGATCAACGGCGTTAATTTGGGAAACTGGTTGGTCCTGGAAAAATGGATGAGCCCTGCGCTGTTTGACGGCACGACTGCAGAAGATGAATACTACCTGGCCCACCAGCTGTCTCCGCAGATGTTTGGGATGCGGCTGAAGATCCACCGCAGCGAATACATCACTGAGCGGGACTTTGCCCACATTGCCCACATGGGAATGAACAGTGTCCGCATTCCCATTCCGTACTTCATTTTCGGAGACCGGCCCCCCTTTGTTGGCTGTATCGAAGAGCTGGACAAGGCCTTTTGCTGGGCGGAGAAATACGGACTTTCCATCCTGCTGGATCTGCATACCGTTCCTATGAGCCAGAATGGCTTTGATAACGGCGGCATTTCCGGCGTGTGCAAGTGGAGCCAGATGCCTGAGGAAGTGGACTTTGTGCTGGATGTTCTGGAGCGGCTGGCTCAGCGTTACGGAACACGGAAGGGACTGCTGGGGATCGAGCCTGTGAATGAGCCGCTTACTGATGCAGCATGGGATGTGTTTGATATTTCAAACCGCTATCCTCCGGTAGATCCGGAACTGGCAAAGGGAAGCGCCCCCATTACCCTGGAATTCCTCCGTGACTTCTATACAAAGGCCTATGACCGGATCCGTAAGCACATGGATGCGGATAAATACGTTGTCTTCCACGATGGCTTCCAGCTTCATGCCTGGAAGGACTTTTTCCAGAACGGAAACTTCCGCAACGTAATTTTGGATACCCATCAGTATTTGATGATGGCTGAGAGCATGGGCTGTGAACAGACTCAGGAGGGCTACCTCTCCTATATCCAGGAACACTACGCCAAGGAGATTGCCCAGGTGCAGGAGTATGTGGATGTTATCTGCGGCGAGTGGAGCCTGTTTAATTCTCTGGCCGTGGGTGTAGATACCAAAGGTGGACAGTCCGTTCTCAATGGAATGGATTTCTCCCAGCAGGACAACCGCCTGTCTGACACAAACCGCAAGCAGCTCTACCGCTCCATTGCCCAGGCTCAGTTGGATGCCTGGAACCACGGCTGCGGCCACTACTACTGGAACTATAAGCTGCTGCTGGACCCTGCCAATGATCCCAACTGGTACGGCTGGGACTGCTGGGATTTGGGGAAGAGCGTTTCCGAAGGCTGGTTTCCGGTATCCAGCGGCACCTAACGATCCACGCTAACAAATGCAAGGAATGAGAGGGAAAAACAATGGTAAAAGAGAAGTTGACGTTTCGTAAGATTCTGGAGCGCTTTTCCTATGGATGCGGCGACTTTGGCTGCAACATTATCTACACCGCCATGTCAGTATACCTCATGTTCTACTACACCGATTACGCCGGGGTAAGCAGCGCGGCTGTGGGTGTGATCATGCTGATTTCCAGAGTGTTTGACGGTGTGAGCGACATTATCATGGGTGTCATTGTGGACCGCACCAAGTCCCGCTTTGGCAAGGCAAGGCCGTGGCTTCTGCGCATGTGCATCCCCTTTGCGGTGTCCGGCGTGCTGCTGTTCTCCGTCCCCACAGGCTGGTCCTCCGGGGCGAAGCTGGTGTACGTATTTGTTACATACAATCTGGTTTCCACGGTGGTCTATACGGCCATCAACGTTCCTTATTCCGCACTGAACGCCCTGATGACCCAGGATCCCTATGAGCGCTCGGTTCTGAGCATTTTCCGCAACCTGCTGGCCACTGCCGGCACGCTGACCATCAACACCTTTACCCTTCCCCTGGTGGAGCTGTTTGGCAACACAGCCTCTGCCTGGACCAAGGCGTTTGTGGTGCTGGGCGCTGTCTCTGTGGCGGCATTTCTCATCAACTTCTTTGGTACCAAAGAGCGTGTGCGCCCCGCAGTCAAGGATGGAGAGGCAAAGGATGTGCCCTTTGCCACAGGCGTAAAAGCACTGTTCCAGAATAAGTACTGGATCATGATGACCGGGATGCTGGCTCTCTTCTTCCTGATGTACTCTGTCAACGGCGGCGCCACTGTCTTTTACGCCAAGGATATTCTGGGGGACAAGAACCTGGTCACTACCATCAACGGCATCTTCAATGTAGTGCAGATCGTGAGCATGTTCTTCATCGCCATGCTGGTCAAGCGGTTTGGCAAGCGCAATGTCTTTGCACTGGGCCTGGTTTTTGACATCGTGGGCATGCTGGTGCTGAACTATTCCGGCGGCGCTATGAACCTGATCGTGGTGTCCAGCGTGATCCGCGGCATCGGAAATGCCTGCGGCGGCGCCACCATGTGGGCTATGGTATCCGATACCATTGACTACGGCGAGTGGAAAACCGGTTACCGCACCGAGGGCCTGGTCAACAGCGCGTGCAGCTTTGGATATAAGATCGGCAACGGCATCGGCTCCGCTCTTCTGGGCCTTATCCTGGAGATTGGCGGCTATGTGGGCGAGGCTGCGGTACAGACCGCGGAAGCCCTGTTCTCCATCGAGGTCTGCTTCGTCTGGATTCCCATTGTGGTGTATGTGTGCGGCCTGATCATCATGAAGTTCTGGTACCTGGACAAGGAGTTCAGCGGCATCCTTGCCGACCTGGAAAAGAGAAAAATGGAAGGTAACTGATAGGAGGAACGTGCTGCTATGATTAAAAATCCCATTCTTCCTGGTTTTAACCCGGACCCCTGTATCTGCCGCAAGGGAGACGACTACTACCTGGCGGTATCCACCTTCGAATGGTTCCCCGGCATTCCCATCTATCACTCCAGGGACTTAAAGCACTGGGAGCTTTACACCCATGTCCTCACGGATGACGAGAAGGTGGATTTAAAAAAGCTGCCCAGCGCCAAGGGAATCTGGGCGCCCTGCCTCACCTACTGCCAGGAAGAGGATCTGTTCTACGTGGTCTATGGCGTGATGAATTCTATGAATGCCCGCTACTTTGATGTGGACAACTACCTGATCACAGCCAAGGACATCCGCGGCCCCTGGAGTGAGCCGGTGTATCTGCACTCCTCCGGCTTTGACGCCTCCATTTTCCACGATGACAACGGCAAGAAATACATCGTCTCCCTGGAGTGGGAGACCCGCCTGGGCTATGAAAAGCCCGGCTCCATCTGCATGGTGGAGTACGACCCGGTAAAGAAGGAAATCGTGGGCTACCCCAAACGGATGTGGCGCGGCGGAACGGATCGCGGCTGCATCGAAGCGCCCCACCTGACCAAGCGAGGGGAGTATTACTACATTATGTGCGCTGAGGGCGGCACGGGCTATAACCACTGCGTCACCATGGGCCGCAGTTCCCAGGTCTGGGGTCCCTATGAGCGAGATCCCCAAAATCCCATTGTGACCAGTGTGCCCGGTGTGTCCTACGAGCGCAGCGACCCGGATCACCTCAAGCCAAAGTATTTCAATCCCGATTCTGTACTGCAAAAATCCGGACATGGCAGCTATGTGGAACTGCCCACCGGCGAGGTTTACCTGGTCCACCTGTGCGCGCGCCCCTTTGTTCCCGAACTTAGCTGCACCCTGGGTCGTGAGACGGCCATCCAGAAGATGATGTGGACGGAGGATGGCTGGCTGCGGATGGCAGACGGCTCCAATCTGGCCAAGATGGAGGTTCCCGAGTCTCACTTGCCCGAGGTTCCCCTCCAGATGCCGCCTGCGTTTGATGACTTTGACAGCCCTCAGCTGGGGAATTTTTACTATGCCCCCCGTATCATGCCCTCCCGGTTTGCCGATGTCACGGCTCGTCCCGGTTGGGTGCGCCTGCGGGGCCAGGAGTCCCGCACCTCACTGAACAAGGTGAGTATCCTGGCCCGTAAGCTTACCAGCGTCCATGCACGGATCACCACCAAGATGGACTTTATCCCCGAGGTACACCAGCACAGCGCGGGTCTCATTCTGTACTACGATAATATGAACTATATCAACCTGCGCAAGTATTACAGCGAGACCTTGGGCCGCAGCGCCCTGTCTATCATCCATTTGGAAAACGGAGAGAAAACAGAATTTCTCAATACCCGTATTCCCGTGGACGATGTGCCCATCTATCTGCGTCTGACCATTGAAGGACGTAAGGCACAGTTCTTCTGGAGCTATGATAATCAGGAGTACCATGCCATCGGCCGCTGCTTTGCCACCGCTCATTTCTCTGATGAATACTGCAAGTTTGGAGAGTTTACCGGCACTATGGTAGGCATCACCTGCGCCGACCGAGTGAAGCACAGCCACTATGCCGACTTTGATTTCTTTGAATATCTGGCCGACGAGGATCGTCCTGTAGACGATTAACAAACAGGCGAACTGTGGGCACAGCCCCATAGTTCGCCTGTTTTTAAGTAAATGATTTGGAAAAGAAATACCATGTTACAGTAGTTCTTTAAGCGCCTTCCTGGTAAAATAAAATGGAAAGGTGGGTGATACGCTTGTTAGATACAACTGAGCTGTGCAGTCATCTGGTCCATTTGAGCCATGTACCCATCCGCTGCTATACTGCTGATGCTGAGTACCAGTGTACCTATGCCGATCAAGGCGGATACCCAGACCCCCTGCGGTGTGATCCTGATTTGGAAGCCATGCTGCTGGAAAAAGCATCTGTCAGTGCTCCAAAGCTGTATTTTGAACTGGATGCCGTGGTATATGGAATCATCCATGCCAAAGAGCAGGGAATCTTTCTTGTTGGTCCCGGCTGTCTTGTGCAGCGCAGCCAAGAGATCACACAGCAGATGGTACGGATTCATCATATGGATCCGCAAAAGCCCTATCGCATGTCAAGCTGCACGCTGGAATTTTTCTTTTCTCTTTTGTCCATGCTGTACCACCATCTTACCGGCATCTATCTGAGCTGGACGGAAATCATGGCCCGGGGAACTGAGGAGGAACACTTAAAAGGACTGGTCCAGAAAAAGCTGGATCATGTGTATGACAATTACAACGGGCAAGGCAAGGTCCATAATCCATATAGTCAGGAGGAGCGGGAGCAGGACAGTATCCGGCGGGGCGATCTGGAGTCACTGCGCAAAAGTATTCAGGAGACCTATGTGGGCGAAATTGGGACCCTGGCTAATAACCCTTTGCGCCACGCTAAAAACATAGCCATTACCTTGATAGCCCTATCCAGCCGTTCAGCCATCGCAGGCGGGATCCCATCTGAAATCGCCTATTCTTTATCCGACGCCTATGTCCTGCAGGTAGAAGAGCTTCTGCATGCAGATGAAGTGATTGCTCTGGCGCGACAGGCGGAGGCGCACTATACCACTCTTGTTCGGGACCATATCAGCGGAATGCAGAAAAATGCCCTGGTAACCCGATGCAAGGAAGAAGTGGGAAAGCGGCTTCGTCAAAAGATTACCGTTGTAGAGCTGGCGGATGAGTTGGGTGTAACCCGAAATTATCTCTCTCAACTGTTTATGAAGGAAGAGGGAGTCCCTCTGATGGACTATATCATGGAGCAGAAAATCCATTCTTCCTTGCAGGCACTGCGCTACACTAAGGCAACGTATGGAGAAATTGCCTATCAACTTGGGTTTTCCTCCCAAAGTCATTTTGGGCAGGCATTCAAAAAGGTTATGGGCATGACACCCAAACAATACCGTGACCAGTATGCAACATAATATATTGGTGTCTATTTTGGTGCCTCAACGTCCTTGCCTAAATGGTCATTTGTCCGGAAATTTTGATTACAGGCGGATAGAGGCATACATTGAGGTTGGAAAACCTTTCTGGGCTGTCCATTCTGATTGCCGAAAGTTGTAAGGGTAGATTCCTCATGGCCCATAGTATTATTATCCTTCTGCATTAAATAGAAATATAGTTGCAGACCGTAATAGCGTCCTGGAGTTCGGCATTTTGGGATTATGATATAACCGTTTCGATCCGTATTATTCTGATGTATTTAAGCGCCCTCATCTCTAAATATGTCCTATTTCACAAAACCCTGATGCAGGAAACAATTCCTGTATCAGGGTTTTCCAATTGTCGCAAAGTGCATTTTATATGTATAAATTATCGCTTTTGTTGGGATAAGATATAGTTTTCTACAACTTGATCCTATTGTGTGGATAAACAATATGTTTTTGTGCCTGTAATGGTGTGGAAAATTCATCCTATTCTTCGGGAATGATATGCGTCAACGATACTGTATACATGAAATTTACCCCTTCTGTCGTAATGTAGTTTTATTTCCACGCACAAAATGGCGTGGGTGAAGTGCGGTCATTCCTGAGCGGTATCAAAGAGGTAGAAACCTGGCAATAGAAAAAGATTGGTTATCTCGTGCAGTTTCGAGTTGTGGGACAAGACTAAATTGTGAAAAGACAATAAAAAACCCCACCTAAATCAAAAGAATGCCCACTTTTATATAGATCGACAAAAATATATAATGTAGAAAAACAAGGTTTCGGCAATATGATGGATTGGGGGACGGGTGAACAACATGAATGAAACGATTGTTTCCATGAAGGGCATCTGCAAATCCTTTCCGGGCGTCAAAGCGCTGGACAACGTCCAGCTGGAACTACGTTCCGGTGAGGTGCTGGCTCTTCTGGGAGAAAATGGCGCAGGTAAGTCTACGCTGATGAAAATTCTCAGCGGAGTATACACCCGGGATTCGGGAACCATGGAAATTTTTGGCCAGGAGTACGGCGATTTGACGCCCAAACAGGCCCAGGAGATCGGTGTGGCCATTATCCATCAGGAGTTAAATATGTGCCGTCATCTGTCGGTGGCAGAAAACATGTTTTTGGGCCGGGAGGAATGCCGGGGCATTCTCCTTTCTAACCGTAAGATGGAGCAAGAGGCCCAGCGGGTGCTGGATGAGCTGAAGATTGACATCGATCCCCGCCAGGTGGTGGGGGATCTGCCGGTTTCCAAGCAGCAGATGGTAGAAATCGCCAAGGCCCTGTCCACTAAGGCCCGAATCCTTATTATGGATGAGCCTACCTCCGCTTTGACCTCCAAAGAGATCGACGAACTGTTCCGCATCATCCGCCAGCTCAAGGCCAACGGCTACGGCATCATCTATATCTCCCACCGTCTGGAGGAGCTGCAGCACATTGTAGACCGGGTCAGCATCATGCGGGACGGCCAGTACATCACCTCTATGAACTTCCAGGACGCCACCATGGACGAAATCATTGCCCACATGGTGGGTCGGGAGATCAAGGAAAAGTTCCCCCGGGTGACCTGCCCCAAGGGGAAGAAAATCTTTGAGGTAAAGAACCTCAACGCCGGGCGGATGGTCCGGGATGTGAGCTTTGACCTGTACGAGGGAGAGATCGTGGGATTTGCCGGCCTGATGGGTGCCGGACGCACTGAGACCACCCGGGCCATCTTCGGCGTAGACCCCAAGGAGAGCGGTGAGCTCATTTTGGATGGGCAGCCGGTTTCTATCCAGAAGCCCCAGGATGCCATCCGGGCGGGTATTGTGCTGGCTCCTGAGGACCGGAAGAAGGACGGCCTGTGCACCAAATTGTCCATTCGTCACAACATCGCCCTGCCCAACCTGGACCTGCTGTGCGGCCCCCTTGGTGTAGTAAACCGCCAGAAGGAGGACGCCATGTGCCAGCAGGCAGTGGAGAATCTGAAGATCAAGACCCCCGACGTAGACATCGACGCAGGCAACCTGTCCGGCGGAAACCAGCAGAAGGTGGTTGTGGGCAAGTGGCTGGCCCGCAACTCCCGGGTAGTCATCTTTGACGAGCCTACTCGCGGCATCGACGTGGCCGCCAAGGTGGAGATCTACAACCTGATGAACCAGCTCAAGGAGCAGGGCATTGCGGTGATGTTTGTCTCCTCAGAGATGCCCGAGGTTATGGGTATCGCGGACCGGATCATCGTCATGTGCGACGGGCGCATCACCGGAGAGGTCATGGCCCGGGAGACCACGCAGAACGAGATTCTGACCTTGGCCACCAAGTTTGAAACAAAAGTTGCCGGCGCGGCGCAATAAGGGAGGAAAAGAGAATGAATGGAACAAAACGGGCCCCGCGCTTTCTCAGTGTACGGGGCATGGGGGCGGCGCTGACCGCTTTTGCAGGACTGATTGTCATCTACATCGCCTTTGGCATCATTGACCGTACCATGTTCTCCGGCGGCAATATTATGAACCTGCTGCGGTCCATGTCCAAGTACCTGCTCATCGGCATCGGACAAAGCTACGTCCTTATCACCGGTAACATCGACCTGTCCATCGGCTCGGTGGTTGGCATGAGCGCCATGACCTCGGCCACCCTGATGGTATCCGGCGTCAACCCGGTATTGGCTATCCTCATCACCCTGCTGTGCTGCCTGGTGGTGGGTGTGATCAACGGCTTTTTGGTGGGCCAGTTCAAGCTGCCCCCCTTCATCGCCACCCTGGGCACCATGTTTGTAGCCCGCGGTATTGCCTACATGGTCAACGGCAACCGCAACACCAATGCCATCTCCTCCGGCATCGGCAAGGAGGCGGCCGACTCCTTCCAGAACTTCTTCTACTACGGCTCTACCGCCGGTGTGTACAACACCTTCTGGATCGCCCTAATCCTGTTCCTGATTTTCTTCTTCCTGCTGTCTAAAACCCGCACCGGCCGGCATATCTATGCCATCGGCTCCAACGTGGACGCGGCCAAGCTCTCCGGCGTCAGCGTGGTCACTACCGTCACCAAGACCTATTTGGTCAGCGCCTTCTGCGCCGGCGTGGTGGGCCTCATCCTGTGCGCCCAGGCCGGCATGGGCAACATGGAAGCCGGCAACATGTATGAGATGTACGGTGTAGCCGCCGGCGTCATCGGCGGCGTGTCTCCTCTGGGCGGCACTGGATTGCTGCTGGGCACCCTGGCTGGCGCAGCGGTGTGGCAGACTCTGGAGAACGGCCTGAGCATCATCCATGCCCCGGTTGGCATCCAGCGCATCGTCATCGGCATTATCGTGGTCTTCGCGGTCCTGCTGGACGTGGTGTTCCGCAAGGGCCTCATCAACCGCAAGAGCATCAAGAAATAAGGCGTGTACAGCTGCAAGCGCAGTTGACAGATAGGACAATCATTATTTTAAGGAGGAAACGAACATGAAAAAGAAGATTCTTGCTCTCACATGCTGCATGGCTCTGGGGATCAGCCTGCTGGCTGGTTGCAGCAGCGGCGGTTCCAGCTCTGGTTCCGGTTCCGGGTCCCAGACTCCCTCTGGCTCCGGCTCCCAGACCAACTCCGATGCCAAAATCGCCCTGATCACCATGGACTCCATCGACCAGCACTGGGTTACCCTGAACGAGGGCGCTCAGAAGGCCGCTAAGGAGCTGGGTGTTACCGTGGACTTTATGGCCCCCAACACCAAGGACGACGCTCTGCAGATTGAGCAGGTCAACAATGCCGTGGCTGGCGGCTATGATGCCATCCTGGTAGCCGCCAACGGCCCCGACGCCATCTCCGGCGCTCTGAAAGAGGCTGCCGCTGCCGGCGTAAAGATCGTATACGTAGACTCTCCCGCCAATGTGGACGCTGCCGCCACCTTCTCCACCGACAACGCCGCTGCTGGCAAGAAGGCCGGTGAGGAGATGCTCAAGGCCCTGACCGACGCTGGCGTGACCTCCGGCGACATCGGCGTCATCAACGTCAACGCCGCCACCGACTCCTGCGTCAAGCGTGAGGAAGGTTTCCGTTCCGCCTTTGAGGGCACCGATTTCAACATTCTGGAGACCCAGTATTGCGAGGGCGATGCTGCTAAGAGCCAGTCCAGCGCAGAGAACTTCATCACCCAGGGCGTAGTCGGCATCTTCGGCGCCAACGAGGGTTCCACCACCGGCATCGGCAACGCCATCAAGGCCTCCGGCAAGACTGACATCATCGGCGTAGGCTTTGATAAGTCTGACGCCATCCTGAACCTCATCAACGACGGTTACCTGCTGTGCACCATGGCTCAGAACCCCGACGTGATGGGCTATGAGGGCGTGAAGGCTGCTGTGGCCGCCATCAACGGCGAGGACCTGGGCGGCAAGGTCACCGACACCGGCGTCTCCGTGCTGACCAAGGAGTAATCTCCTCTCCCCTGCAACCAAATATGTCATCCGAGAAACGCCGGCCCTAGGACCGGCGTTTCTCTGGAATTGTGGAATATTCCCGTTTGTGCTAAAATGAAGAGCAAACCAGTGGTGCTCAAAAATTTAGGAGGCTGTAAGCATGAAACGCAGTGAGATCAATGCCGCACTGAAAGAGATGGAACAGATGGTAAAGGAGTACCGCTTCGCCTTGCCACCCTTCTGTGATTTTACCCCGGAGCAGTGGCAGGAAAAAGGCCATGACTACGACGAGATTCGGGACAACATGCTGGGCTGGGACATCACCGACTACGGCATGGGCAACTTTGACAAGATGGGCTTCTCCCTCATCACCATCCGAAATGGCAACCTGAAGATGGATAAGTACACCAAGACCTACGCTGAGAAGCTGCTGTACATCAAAGAGGGCCAGTACTCCCCCATGCACTTCCACTGGTCCAAGATGGAGGATATCATCAATCGGGGCGGCGGCAACGTGCTGATCCGGGTGTATAACTCCACCCCCGACGAGGATCTGGACAAGGAGTCTGAGGTCCATGTTCATGTGGACGGCCGGGAGATGGTGGTCCCTGCGGGCAGCCAGGTCCGTCTGACCCCCGGTGAGAGCATCACCATCTACCCCTATCTCTACCACGACTTTGAGGTGGAGCCCGGCTCTGGCCCCGTGCTGCTGGGCGAAGTGAGCCAGTGCAACGACGACAACACCGACAACCGCTTCTACGAGAAGCTGGGCCGCTTCCCCGCCATCGAGGAGGACGAAGCTCCCTACCGCCTGCTGTGCAACGAGTACCCGGCGGCCAAGTAAAAGGAGGCCGACATGGGTTACATCACCCTTGAAAACAGCCGGCTGAGGCTGACCGTGGACTCTCTGGGCGCTCAGATGATGAGCCTGCAGACCCTGGATGGTCTGGAGTATCTGTGGCAGGGAGCCCCCCGCTACTGGTGCGACCGGGCGCCCGTCCTCTTCCCGTTTGTGGGGCGCCTCACCGAAAATTCCTACCGGTATGGGGGCCAGGTCTACTCCATGGGCATCCACGGCTTTGCGGCACATCAGGACTTTTCCTGCCTTTGTCCGGAGCCCAATCGCCTGGTTCTGCAGCTCACCGATAACAGAGAAACCCGGGAACAGTATCCCTTTGCCTTCTCACTGAACATTATCTATGAACTGATCGACAACCGGGTACAGGTCACCTGCCAGGTGGAAAACACAGGCACTGGGATGCTACCCTTCGGTATCGGCGGACACCCGGGCTTTCGGGTCCCCCTGGAGGAGGGGGAACAGTTTGACGATTACATTCTGGAGTTTACCGGCGGGTGCAAGCCGGATCGGGTGGGCTTCACGCCCCAGTTGTTTTTAAGCGGCCAGGACCAGCCCTACCCTCTGAAAGAGGGAAAATATCTACCTCTGCGGCACGACCTCTTTGATGAGGACGCGGTGATTTTGAAGAACATGTTCCGGGAAGTGACCCTTCGTTCCCGGTTATCGCCCCACGGCGTACAGGTGAGCTATCCGGACATGCCCTATCTGGGACTGTGGCACATGCCTAACACCGACGCGCCCTATCTTTGTATCGAACCCTGGAGTTCCCTGCCCGCCCGCCAGGACGTGGTGGAGGACTTTGCATGCAAAAGTGACCTGATCCAGCTGGGCCCCGGTAAGACCTACGTCAACACCTGGAGCATCACGATTTTCTGAAAGGAGAGCAGGAAGATGGATGTTGTTGCGTTGGGAGAGCTTTTGATCGACTTTGCCTGCCTGGACACCGACCAGGATGGCTATCCCACCATGGCGGCCCACCCCGGCGGCGCGCCCTGCAACTTTTTGGCGGCGCTGAACAAGTACGGAGCTAAGACCGCCTTTCTGGGTAAGGTGGGGGATGATGCTTTCGGCGCCCTGCTGCGCAGGACACTGGAGCAGTCGGGCATTGATACCCGGGGGCTGCTCACCGACCCGGCGGTATTTACCACCCTGGCTTTTGTTACCTTTGACGCCCAGGGCGACCGCTCCTTCAGCTTTGCCCGCAAGCCGGGGGCGGATATCCTTTTGAACGAGAAAGAGCTGGACTTCTCCCTCATCGACCAGGCCAAGGTGTTCCACTTCGGTACCCTCAGCCTGACCGATGAACCGGCCCGCTCCGCCACCCGGGCGGCGGTGGCTTATGCCCAAGAGAAGGGCAAACTCATCACCTTTGACCCCAACCTACGAAAGCCCCTTTGGTCCAGTCTGGACCGGGCCCGCGAGGAGATTCTGTGGGGGCTGAGCCAGGCGGACGTGGTGAAGATCAGCGAGGACGAGGTGAACTTCCTCTGGGGCTGCGATCCCCAGGAGGGGGCCCGGCGGCTTTTGGAGGAGCACGGTGTGTCCCTGGCCATGGTCACCCTGGGCAGTGAGGGCTGCCTGTTGGCCAACGCCCTGGGCAGCGTGCGGGTTCGAGGGCCAAAGGTAACACCGGTGGACACCACCGGCGCGGGAGATATCTTCGGCGGCAGCGCGGTGAGCCGTCTGCTGGAGCTTGGGAAGGACCCGGCCCAGCTGAGCAAGGAGGAGCTTCTGTATATAGCTCAATTTGCCGTCACCGCCGCCAGTCTGTCCACTCAGGTTCCGGGAGGAATCCCCAGCATCCCCGACCGGGCCGTCGTTGAGCAGACCATGCAGGAGTTGGGCTGAGTGCCCATCGCACATTGGAAGGGAGAGAGAAACAATGCTCAAAGTGATCATCGCAGACGATGAAGAGCGGGTCTGCCGACTGGTACAGGTGCTGGCGGACTGGGATGCTTTGGGCATGGAGGTAGCAGGCACGGCGTCCAACGGGCTGGAGGCCCTGGAACTGGTTAAGCAGGTTCGGCCGGACATCCTCATTACTGACATCCGCATGCCGGGGTGCTACGGTCTGGAGCTTATCCAGCACGCCAAGGAGAGCCTGCCTCAGCTGGAGATCGTCATTATCAGCGGCTACGCTCACTTTGAGTACGCCCAGAGCGCCATCAAGCACGGGGTGGGAGACTATCTGCTCAAGCCCATCCAAAAGGGAGAACTGATGGCTACCCTCCGGAAATTGGGGGATCGGTGCCGGTCCCGGCAGGCCCAAGGGCAGCAGACGGTACGCCAGTACAGCCAAGAGGACCTGTTCCGCCTGCAAAACCGGCTGGTGCTGGATCTGGCGCAGCGTCGGTTGAAGTCCCCCTCTGCCAAGCTTTTGGAGCAGGAGTACCACATTTCTGTACAGCCCGGCCTGCTGCAGGTCATGTTGCTGAAGCTGGACTACGATCTGGAGCAGTTTTCCCCGGCGTCGGTGGGGGTTATCTGGGAAAAGGCCAAAAAAATCTTTGAGCCCCTGCTCCAGCCGGTATGTCATGGCATCGTCTTCTATTTTCAAGACGCCTGGGGGTGCGCCATCCTCAACTATCCCCCTTCCCAGCGGGAGGCTCTGCGGAGCCGCCTTCGGGAGGGACTCAACCAGCTGGTGGCCCAGCAGGCCCTGTTCGGGCCGGTGGAGTGCTCCCTGGGGCTAAGCACACCGACAGACCGGCCGGAGGAGCTGCCCCAGCGCTTCTGGGAGGCCAACGATGCCATTTGTGAGCGGCTGCTGGAGGGCAGCGGCCGCCTGCTGGAGGGACGTCCTGCCGCCTCCGCACTGGCGGAGGAGAACCTGCTGGAGCGCTACGGCCGCAGCGTGGAGTTGCTGATGGATACCCTGGGACAGCCCCAGGCCCAGCAGGTTGCCCAGCAGCTGGAGGAGAGCGCTATGGCGGTGCCGGGTGTCCGGGGCCGGGAGCTACTGGAGCTGGTTCGTTCGGCGGGAAGGCTGTTTGCCCTGCGGGTGTGCGGCGAGGACGCCAGACAGGAGACCGAGCACTTTGAGAAGCAGTGCCTGCAGTGCAGCCGAGCCTCGGAACTGTTTGTGTGCCTGCGGCAATTTCAGAGCCGTTTGCTGGAGCGTACCCTCCAGCGCCGGGAAAGTGAGAGCCAGAGGCCTATTCGGGTGGCCAAGCAGTACGTGCAGAGCCACTACAGCCAGAACATTACCCTGGAGGACGTGTGCGCGGCCACCGGTTTCAGCGTAAGCTATTTCAGCGCCCTGTTTAAAAAGGAGACAGGGGAGGGCTTTGCCAAGTACCTTACCCGGGTGCGGATGGAGCGGGCTAAGGAGCTGCTTCAGGAAACCAATCTGCCGGTGGCAGAGATCTGTTCCCAGGTGGGTTACGGTGATTTGAAGCACTTCAATCAGACCTTTAAAAAGGTGACCAGCCTCAGCCCCGGTCAGTACCGGAAGCTGTACGGATAACAGATACCTTAGGGAAGGGGAGAAAATCGGGATGGACTGGCGGCGGCAGGCTCGCTTTTTGTCGGTGCGGAGCGTATATGTGGGACTGGGCCTTGGCCTGGCCGCCCTGGCGGGAGCGGCGGGCATCGTGACAGGTGCCGTCACAGGCCGTCCGGCGTTCGGCGCTTTGGCCTTATGTCTGATCCTTTTGGCCGCCAGCGCGCTGGCAGGCTGGTTTTGGATCGTCTTGCCCTACTACCGCTTTGAGCGGGCCATCCGCGCTTTTTTGGAGGAGTACCCCACAAACGGCACACCTGGGGGCGAAATTCCTATCTCCCCGGGCACTGAGCGGCTTTTGGAGCAGGCCCGGGCGGTGATGAATCCCTCCCAGCTCTTTAAGCTCAACAAGCGCCAGGCCCAGTACTTGGCTCTGCAAAACCAGATCAATCCCCACTTTCTCTACAACACCCTGGAGAGCATCCGTAGCGAGGCGCTCATTGCGCAGTTGGACAGCGTGGCCGACATGACCGAGGCCTTGGCCTCCTTCTTCCGCTACACCATCAGCAAGGTAGAAAATCTGGTGTCGGTAGAGGAGGAGCTGCAAAACTGCCAGACTTATTTCCGCATCCAGCGCTACCGCTTTGGCGAGCGGCTGAAGCTGAGTATCGAGTACGACCCAGACGACCAGGAGGAAATCTTCCGCTGCCGCCTGCCCAAGCTGACCATGCAGCCAATTCTGGAAAACAGCATCATACACGGCACTGAGCTGAAGATTGGCACCGGCCAGCTCACCATCCACCTTGAGCGCACCCAGCGTAGGCTGCTCATCCGGGTATCGGATAATGGCATCGGTATGGATGCGGAGACTCTGGCCCGGGTCAACGGCCGACTGGGCCGGGGCGGTTTGTCGGCGGTGGGACATGAGGGAGAGCAGCGTGGCGGCGTGGCCTTGGTCAATGTGGACGACCGCATCCGCCTGCTGTTTGGCAGCGAATACGGCCTGCATGTGTTCTCCATCCAAGGCAGCGGCACCGATGTGGAAATTACTCTGCCCGCCATCACCAGCGACCGTGAGATTCCAAACCAGGAGGCCCTGTCATGAGAGAGGAGATCCTTCGCCTGGAGCGGGTCACCTGCCGGGAGCAGGGTGTGGTGCAGCTGGAAAACTTCAACTTGCAGATCTTTCGAGGAGAAATCATGGGCCTCTTGGCGGTAAACAGCCACGGCCTGAACACCCTCGTCCGTCTGCTGCGCCGCAGGCTTCCATTGGAGCGGGGCTATGTGTATTACCGGGAACGGCAGATCAATGCCTGGGGCAGCCAAATCCCTGACCGGACCCTCCAGCGCATTGGTATCATTGAAAACCGTAGTTCTCTGGTCTCTGGCATGACGGTGGCCGACAACATCTTTGTGCTGCGCCCCAGCTTTAAAAGCTGGCTCATTCGCCCGTCTCTGCTGCGCACCCAGCTGAAGCCTGTTTTGGAGCAGTTGGGCGCCGATTTCTCCCCTGACGACTACGTGGACAGGCTTACCCCCTTCCAACGCTTTGTGGTAGAGATGCTCAAGGCGGTGCTGGGGGGATGTCGATTGATCGTTTTGCGGGAAGTATCCACCTTCATCAGTGATGCTGACCTGTCCCGCCTGCACGCCATCATCCGCAAATTTGCCCAAGAGGGTATTTCATTTCTCTACATCGGCTACCACTTTGAGGAACTGCGGGAAATCTGCGACCGCACCGCCCTGCTGATGAATGGGACAATTCCCAAGGTGCTGCTGCGAGGCGAACCTCTGTTTCCCTGTGGTGAACCATACCACCAGCTGGTGCGGGGGCAGATGGAGCGGGAGAATAGCACGTCTCCTACAAAGCGGGTTGCCTTCCAGGCCAGCCATATAACTGGTGGGGAGGTGCGCGACCTGAGCTTCTCTGTTCAGCCGGGGGAGTGCGTGGTGCTTCAGGACTTGAACAACCAGATTTTCGCGGACTTGCTGGACTTGGTTACCGGACAGTTGCCCCTGGAGAAGGGAAAATTTGAGATGGAGGGGAAACCTTTTGCTCCAGGCTATACCCGAGAGATTGCGATTCTGTTGGAGCATGCCCATGATTCTATGCTGATTAAAGAAATGAGCGTGCTGGATAATCTGTGCTTTACCCTGGACCACCGACTGCCTGAGGTGTGGCGCAGCAACCGGCTTCGCCGAGGGATCGAGCGGGAGTGCGGAGAATTGTTGGACCCGGAACTGTTTTCCCTATGGCCTGAACAGCTGACTACGCCCCAGAAGTATGATCTGATCTATACCCGTGTTTTGCTGCAAAAACCCAAGGTTATTTTTTGTGCTCAGCCTTTTCAAGGCGCGGATATGGAACTGCGCATGCGGATATGGAACCATCTGAAGCGGCTGCAGGAACAAGGTGCAGCTTTAGTGATCCTGGCGGTAAATTTGGCAGACAGTCTATCTCTGGCCCATCAGCTAATCCGAATTCATCGCGGTGGTCCCCATGAATACTATAGCCGAGAGGACTTTTCGCGCCTATCCGATACAACTCCCTGGGCAGATTTTTATCAGCACTTTGGATAAAAACGGAATCAATGAATTCCTATGACCGGAGCAAGGTGTTTTAATTGTATTCTTAAATCCTCGCCCACTTGTCCGCCTGATCCTAACCATATAGGCAATGCCTGAGAGGGACTCTTGAGTCCCAAGACAATGAAAAATGGAGATCAAAAGGGCCTTGATTCTCCTTTCAGCCTCCCCAAAAATAAGGAGCCCCAGGCGATCATGACGATTGCCCGGGGTTCCTTTTGCTTCCTTATCAAGTGGTCAATGAGACTAAGATGTGGGGGGATGGCTTCAAGTTCATGTGATCATCCATCCCAAAACGGTCGTTTGTCCAACCGTTTTAGCAACCGGACGCGCACCCAAATATTTTTGAAAAAGTTCAAAATTAGTTCTAAATCAAGCAAAACTCGGGCGAAGAGCAAAAAAGAAATAAAAAAGAGCCCGGGGAAACGAATTTCCTCGGACTCTTATGGGAGTCATTATTTAGGGACAATGTGTTTGTTTGCAGGGGGACAAGTAAATGGTACCTAAGGGGAATTCGTTTCTTTTAAAAAATCTTAGCATCTTTGGGGGTGGATTTTCAAGAGTGAACCATAAAGAAATTGTCTGCCAATAGATTTGAGTTGTCTTGCCTATAATCAATCAGTAGCTTAAATCTATTTATTGTTTGGCAGGCAAGTCAATGTACCCACCTAAGACCCCGATAGATGGTATTTACAGAGTAAAACTTCTTGCCGCTGAGCAGGATGATGCGGCTTATTATATCCGCTATGACATATCGGTTGGTCCATGCTGGGATGGGCCACCTATATATATATCAGCGGACCGGCAAGTGGCCTCTGGTCTGGAGACTGGATAAGTATAGGGGTGCCACTGCCATTCGGTGTGCACTAAATGCACTTAATCGCGGCGACCACGTCAGGATGCAATCATTGGAAGAATCTGAAGGACATTATATATGTTTGGAGCTCCATCGCCGGAGCGATGCAAACTATATAGATGTTAAAAAATCGCTGCCGGTATCCGCTTATCGAATTACCCCGGGTGACATCCGTGTTGGTACCGAAGGCGGGTGGCGGCAGGGAGACCCTAACTGGCGGCACGCATTGCTGTTGGCAAACTTGTCCGGAATACCAGTTCTGAGTGCCGATAGCCGGGAAGGCAAATCCCCCATGGTCAATTGGTGCGCAGAGCATGGTATTGTCATCCTACCGCACTTACCAGCGGGCGATTATACCACAGCAAATAGCAATTTCATTGTAGACCGCAAAGACAATATGCTGGAGCTCTACAAGGATTTTACGGGCTTTCAAAACAGGGGATCCTATGAAAATGCCGCGCTCTTTACGCAGGTCGCAGGTAAGCAGCTGGTGTATGTGATTGGTACTGATCCAGACAATCATGTGGAACAGATTTCGGATTTGAATCATTGGCGGTGCATAATCAAAAACCAGATTTTTGTTGGAACCCACTTATACGAACAGATCATGCGGCATCAAACCATGTATCCACATGTCAGCTTTGTTTTTGTTGAAAGGGAAAAGCTCTGTCAGACAATTTGGGATATAGTGTCAAAGTGAATTTCATACTGTGTTTTCAATCATATTATATGCGAAGCAAAAAATCTATATTTTGGAATCGTAGTATTGCCGTTTCAAAGCAGTATAGATATCGGAAAATATCTTATGTACAAAGAACTATTGTGAGGTGGGGCCCCTTGCACCTGTGGACAACAACTCAGTAATATAGGCACGTTGCAGGGCGGTAAGGAGTTAGTTTACTTTTTGAAACAGAAAGACCATCGGCTCACTGCATCGGGCATAGAACCTATGTTAAGAAGACACAGTGAAAAGGAGAAAATTATTCCCACTTCTCTGTAGATAAGAAAACTCTCCTACAGCTTTTATAGTAGCGAGGACGATTTTTTCATTTATGTGTGTTATTGACTTTAATTCCCACTGACAAAATGAAATCAGCCATTGTCATTGAGGAATTTACAAAGAGACGGGCATGGTGTTTATCGATTGCAATTCTATTGGCACCGACTCCGTGTGCATTGCTATCCTTGGTACGCATTTTGGCAATGGCAGATACGATGCTGTTAAGAACAGAAAGAACGAGTCCCCAATTTTGTTGGGGACTCGTTCCTTATCATCTTATCTTCCTTCGCTAACGTCAGGCGAGGCGTTAGAAAGCTCCATACTTAATTCCCTGTTTGTTTGGCCGGCTGCTCCGGAACGATCACCACCACACACTTTGCATATTTCACTACATGGGTTGCGACAGAGCCGATCATCTGTATCCAGCCCGATTTTGTGGACTTGGTCATGACAATGGTGTCGATTTCCTTTTCCTCCGCAAAGCGGAGGATTTCTTCCCCAGCCCGGCCAAAGCGGACCTCAGTGACTACGGAAAAACTGGATAGCGTATCGGCGCTCTGCTGAAGAAGTGGGAGAACCTCTTCTTTTGCGGCGGCATACTGCTCTTTGCACCGGATGTTATCCCAGTCCTCCCGGACCATTAAAAGCGTGACCGATACCTCTTCTGGTTTATACCGCTCCTTGATCCAATCAATGGACTGTTTGCTGCGTTCACTTCCATCCATAGGAACCAGCAATTTCAACATCGTGTCTCGCCTCCTGTCAGGCTTTCAGGGACTCTGCTACCGCTACGGCCACAGCAACAGTAGCACCCACCATCGGATTATTGCCCATCCCAAGGAAACCCATCATTTCCACATGGGCGGGGACCGAGCTGGAGCCTGCAAACTGAGCATCGGAGTGCATCCGGCCCATGGTGTCCGTCATACCGTAGGAGGCCGGACCGGCTGCCATGTTATCGGGGTGGAGTGTGCGGCCTGTTCCGCCGCCGGAGGCTACGGAGAAATATTTCTTGCCCTGCTCCACACACTCTTTTTTATAGGTGCCCGCTACGGGGTGCTGGAAGCGGGTCGGATTGGTGGAGTTTCCGGTGATGGATACGTCCACGCCCTCCAGGTGCATAATAGCCACACCCTCCCGCACATCGTCGGCACCGTAGCAGCGGACTGCCGCCCGTTCCTTCTTGGAATAGGGGATTTCCCGCACCACGGACACCTTGCCGGTGGCGTAGTCAAACTGGGTCTGCACATAGGTAAAGCCATTGATGCGAGAGATGATCTGGGCGGCATCCTTACCTAATCCATTCAGGATTACCCGCAGAGGCTTCTTACGGGCCTTGTTTGCGTTCTTCACAATGCCGATGGCGCCCTCCGCCGCGGCAAAGGACTCATGGCCGGCCAGGAAGGCAAAGCACTCCGTCTCATCACGCAGCAGCATGGCGGCCAGATTTCCGTGACCCAGGCCCACCTTTCGGTCATCGGCCACGGACCCGGGAATGCAGAAGGACTGCAGTCCGATTCCAATCGCTTCCGCCGCCTCGGACGCCGTCTTACAGCCTTTTCGGATGGCGATGGCAGCCCCCACAATGTAAGCCCAGCAGGCATTTTCAAAGGCAATGGGCTGGACTTCCTTCACGATCTGATAGGGATCAACACCCTTGCTCCGGCACAGCTCCCTTGCTTCCTCCAGCGATGCAATGCCGTACTCCTTCAAAACAGAATTGATCTTGTCAATTCTGCGCTCGTATCCTTCAAACAGTGCCATATTCCATCATCCCCCTTATTCCATTCTGGGGTCAATATACTTGACCGCATCGGCAAACTGGCCATAGGTGCCCTTGGCCTTTTCCACGGCGGAAGCGGCGTCCTCGCCCTTCTTCAGGGCGTCTGTCAGCTTTCCCAGATTGAGAAACTCATAGCCGATGATCTCGTTGTCCTCATTAAGGGCCAGCCTGGTAACATAGCCCTCGGCCATCTCCAGGTAGCGGGCGCCCTTGAGCTTGGTTCCGAACATGGTCCCCACCTGGCTGCGCATTCCCTTGCCCAGATCCTCCAGGCTTGCACCGATGGGGAGCCCTCCTTCAGAGAACGCGGTCTGGCTGCGGCCATAGACGATCTGCAAGAACAGTTCCCGCATGGCCACATTGATGGCATCACAGACCAAGTCGGTGTTCATAGCCTCCAGAATGGTCTTTCCCGGCAAGATTTCAGAAGCCATGGCAGCTGAATGGGTCATGCCAGAGCACCCCAGGGTCTCCACCAGCGCTTCTTCAATCACACCATCTTTCACATTCAGAGTTAGCTTGCAGGCTCCCTGCTGGGGGGCACACCAGCCAATACCATGGGTCAGGCCGGAAATGTCTTTGATTTCCTTGGCCTGAACCCATTTTCCCTCTTCCGGGATAGGGGCGGGGCCGTGATAAGCCCCCTTCGCCACGGGACACATATGCTCCACTTCGGTGGAATAGATCATATCAATCTCCTCCTTCTGTATGTGGGCGAGCCCTCTATGGCCCCTCACCGCCTCTCAGGGTAAAACAAAAAGCTGATAACCCTGCAAGCATCCTGTGCTCACAGAAGTCATCAGCCTTATCAGCGGTTTAGGTATTCACCAAGGGAGAACTTCATTCCCAAGAGAATTATAGCACACAAAAAATATATGTGCAATTTCTTTTTCAACAGGCAGCCAATCCCGTTGTTACTGTTTGGCATCCACTAAATTAATGTAGGCGTATTCATATTAGGTAAGCTTCTAAATATTTTATTGATAATACTTCTAATTTACCTGTAGAGAATAGTATAGTACGCATTTTTATCTAAAAGAAATTATTTTTTCTCACCTTTCCCGCCACAGGAACCAAAAAGAGGGCAGGCAGCAGTAACAGAGCCGTACAGATCAGTCCCCCTGGGACAGAAACCTGCTGCGCCACAAGTCCCACAAGAGGACCACCGATGATTTGACCAAACGAGTCCAACTGTCCGTTGGTTGAAAAGACGGTAGCCCGCAATCTTTCCTCAACTTGTTCGTTCATCCATGCTGCCAGAACCGGTTCTTTTAAACTGCGCATCAGCCCAGTGATTAAGAATGCTGCCAGCATAAACCAAAAGCTTTTTCCCAGCGCAAACAGGATCAGGCCAAGAATATACCCGGCGCTTGTGAAGAACACCACGCCGGTACGCCCGGCAGTCCCTCTTTTTTCGAGGTAAACGATCAGTACCTGCGACACGAAAATACCAAGCCCGCTTCCAAGTAGGCTCATAACACCAAACCAGGTTACACTGTTTAGTAGCCCCAACGACGGCATGATGGTATCTCCTAAGAAGTGAGCAGCAGAAAGCCGGTCAAAGCCCTCACTGGCAAGGCCGCCGCAAAACGTAATTGCAAGCAGCGCAAGCAAGACTGGTGCTCCCTTGATAAAGCTCAAATTTACCTTGAACAGACCCAGCATATCTGCAAGTAGACCGTTCTGTTCCTCCTGAGCAGGAGAAAAATTGGTTTCCGGCATAATACGAAGCAATACCAGCCCCAAAACCAGAAAAAGAGATCCTGCCGTGACAATGGGCAGCCGCAGATCCAGGTTGCCGAGCAGGGTACCCAGTACAACGCCAAGCACGCCTCCCGCCTGAGCGATTTGACCGCCACGAAGGAACACTTTGTCCATGGGACGATTCCGCTCCTCGGAAGCGATCCAAGCCTCCAAAGCGCCGCTGATGAAGGTGTCTCCGCATCCCCAAACTACCTGGGCAAGCAGCACAGTTACAAACCATGGAAGAGCACCTTCCAGTACAAAACCAACACCATATAAAAATACACCGATCAAAACAGATCGTCGGCGGCTGTAGAGATCCGCCACCACGCCGGTGGGGATTTCCAGCAAAAAACAGGATGTTTCCAGAACGGTTCCTACCAGCACCAGTTCCAACGCATTTAAGCCGACCACCTCTAAGTGATACACCAGGGAGAGAACCGTGGCCATTGAAAACAGCAGAGAAAACCAAAACTTAAACAACAGATATATAGAATAGGCCTTAAGCCGCATAGGAACGCTCTCCTTTATCAATCAGTGGGGAATACTGTTTATGCAGAAACAGGCCAGATCCGATCTCTCATCTGCCGTATAAAACAGGCACACTCTGTGAATCGATTTGCATAGGCGGCCATTGTAAAATCCTGCTCCAATTATAAAACTGATTCGTCGTTTCGTATAAATGGCTCCTTCACTTCAAAGAGAACCAAGTCCCCATATGCCGCTGGCTTTCGGTAGGCATTTCCCCAGGTTTCCCGCTCCCGATATGCTCTAATACGATCCATGTCAAACTCAGCAATCAAGATATCCTCCAAAATATCGTCGGCTTTTACAAGCGTATTTTCCAGGCAGTTCCCGGCTTCATCAAACACAACCGGAGAAAACGCACAGGAACCGCCCCATCCTTCGCCGGGATAGTTTGCCATTGCGACCCCAACCATGTTTTCAAACGCTCTTGTATTCAACTGATTGATTCGAAGCGAGTTCATCTCGCAGGCATTGGGAACCAAAATGATCTCCGCACCTTTCAGCATCAGGACACGGGCACTTTCCGGGAATTCCCGGTCATAGCAGATCATCACGCCTATTTGAATCCCTTCAAACTCACACACCTTAAATTCGTCGCCATGCTGCAGCAGCTTTTCTAACGAAAAATCACAGGTATGGACTTTGGCATAGTTCAAAAGGATATTTCCGCTTCGGTCAATGATGACAGCAGTGTTTTGAATCCTGTCATCTCTTTTTGATAAAAATGTAGCGCATACTCCAATTTTGTATGTTGCGGCAGCGTCTTTGATCGCGGCTACATAATCGCTTTCAAGCGTGACCGCACTTCCCAGCCATTCTTTACGCTCTTTCTCAAAAGCGGGGTCAGTCGGATTGTCAAAAGCTCCATCAAACGGCGGGGCATATCCATTCGACCACATTTCTGGAAAAAGCACAATATCTGCGCCCATGCGGCTTGCTTCGGTTATGTATTGAATGGCCAACTTCAAATTTCTGGCTTTGTGATTTGGTATCGCTTTCTTTTGTATAAGTGCAATTTTAATTGTAGGCATCTGTCTCCCTCTGCGTCATGCCTTTCATTCAGCATACTTTCTGTACTGTGTCTTTCTCTTAATCGTTACATATTTTACACTCATTATATCAAAATCTTTGCTATTTACAATGTTTCTTGATCATACGGCCACAGTTTTGCTTGGATTGCTTTTTTCTTTCGTCACCTATACTCCATCCAGTTAGCCTCCTACCGTATATTAGACCCTGGCCGTAGATGCATCGTATCTGGTTCCTATCAATAGTCTGCTCCGATGGAGAAAATAAGCGACTACAAAATGTTCTGATGTATTTAAGCAATCCTTTCTATATATCCTATTTCAAGAGCCCTGACGCAGGAAATTGTTCCTGTATCAGGGCTTTCGAATTACTTCAGAGGATATCCCGCCCGTCAAGTGGTGCTGGGAACATGAAGAAGGAGGCTGCCAATAGGTTGCAAAGGACTTGCCTATTATTACCACTATGAGGAACCGATGCAACAACGATAAATGTGTTAATGTCCTCTCTTCTCGCCTCGGTCACGCGACTTGTAATTACTTGCATATAATACCCGCATATCACGATCAGATACTGTACAGGGTACATTTGGGCAGCTGTAAGTGCTGCTTGGAGGGCAAACAAATGATTGGGAATTTTTTCAAAAGTGCATGTGGAAGTTAATAAGATTCCTCGTTGGGATGAGACATATTTCCACATTCCGCACTATATACGCCCTGAAGCTGGCATGGACAAGGAGAAAATATTATGCATACTGTATTGCTGACACGCATTATCCCTACAGATGACGACGAGTTGTCCCGGTTTTCCCTCGTGAAAAAACACATTGCTTATCTCCGCAAGGGGATCAAACTGTGGATTCATCCCCTTCTGCAGACCGATGAAGGTGAAGTTCTATCCTTCCTGGTCTCTATCAAAATCGATGTATTAAAATTTTTTCGAGCGGAAAACTCCTCCGCACAGCACATTCGAATCCTTCTCCGTCTATTGAAGCACCTCCTGGCCTACGGTGGATATACATTGGATGACATGGTCGTCAGCCGTATCGACTATTGCTACAATATCCGCATAGCGGACGACCACACCAGGGAAGTGCTCTTTCGTTTGCTGCAAAAATGCCCCACCAAAGCAATCTATACAACGCGCGGCATCAACTACGCCACCTCTATATACAGTCGGAGTAAAAGCAAAGTTATTAACGTCTATGACAAAACCGCAGAGCGCGCAGCCAAATACCTTACCACAGGGAGTTGCAGCGATCTGCCGCAGGCCTATGAGCAGGATATAGTCCGCATGGAGCTGCAGATCAAAGCAGATCACCTTAAATACATGGCCCGACGTGGCGTTCGCCGGAGTGCCCAAAATTGGCTCCATATGGGCATGGAGTGCTATTATTTAACCAAACTCTACGGTATGTTTCCACAAGGTAACTTTTATACGTTAAGTAAGGCTGAAGAAATAATCGACTCCTCCGAGTATAGAACTAAAATGAAAGAGCGGCTGAAGAGCTTTATCCGCATCATCGCTGACAAAGATATGGATGCCGCAAGGGCGCAGGTTTCTTACAATACTTATCGTCGGTATTTGGAAATGCTAAATGCGATCGGCGTTAATCCCATCCCAATCCCAGAAAATAGCGGTATCTCATACATCCAGTCTCCTTTTGTGTTTCCTGAGTCGGTGTTTGTGACTGACAGAAAAAAGCCCTTTTGGAGTACCTAATATCTCTAAAATAAGCTCTGTAAAAATAACAAAATGTCCCGGATTGATAACGTATTTATATAAGATATAAGCATATGGAAATTTAATTTTTTACTTTAAAATATCATGCTAAATTTCTCTGACATTTACGTCACACCGGAGGACATGTTTTCATAGCAGTCTTGCATTTTAATCAAGCTTCGCTATAATACAAATAAATACTATTTTTTAATTTTATACTTTATATGGGACGGTGACGACATGTGGCACGGAAAGCGTATTCTGATCAGGAGCGGGAACAAGTAAGAGAGGCCCTGATGACCACCGTGATCCAGTGTATTGCGGATCGAGGTCTGATCCACAGCAGCATTGATGTTCTATGCAAAAAGGTGGGCATCTCCAAGACTTTCTTCTACAGTTTCTTTTCATCCAAGGAGGAGTTGGTGCTCCATGCCTTGCGGTACCAGCAGCCCAGGTTGCTGGACCACGCCCGGCAGTTGATGGAGGACCCCACGCTCAGTTGGCGGGCAGGAGTAGAGACTTTCCTGAAAAACTGCTGCTACGGGGCCAAAAGCGGGGTTGCTGTTTTGTCCATTGAGGAGGAGCAGCAGGTGCGCCGCTATCTTTCCGAGGAGAATTTTCAGGCCTTTCGACAGGACCAGGTCAGTTTTTATGGGAAGCTGCTCTCCATCTTTGGCCTCCCTGTGGACAGTATTGATCCCCGGCTGTTTGGCAATTTGGCTCTCAGCATGATGATGGTACACAAAGCCATTCCAGACACCATGCCATTTCTATTCCCAGAGGTGGCGGAGGACATGGTGGAGTTCCAGGTCAGGGCTCTGGTGGACGAGATGGAGCGGGTAAAAGAGGATGTGCGGCAGGTGAAAGCAAATGGATAGAGATGAGTACCCATGCCCAAGCGGACGGGAAAGACAGCAGAATATCGTCAGACACAGAGCCTTGGGATACAGGTCTTGGTTCTGTGCGGCCTTTTCGCGCCCTGCGTCAGCCTGTCCAAATGACAGGGTGTCGCGGGGCATTTTTTATTGTTCGGAAAGAGGTGGCCTGATATGAGTTTACCAAAACGAAATAGTGCGGACGGGCGCTGTTACTGGATGAAGCCCGAGGTACAGGAGGAACTGCAACCGCTCTTTGACCAGTGCATCCAGGATGCCATTGACGGGAGAATCACGCGGTTTGATTCCCTCTGGCCGCCGGTAGTGGTCAGCAGCGAAGGCGCGCCCTTTGAGGTGTGGCAACTGCTTCAGATATGGACTGAAGCGCAGCGGGCTGAGACCCTTGACGCGGAAAAGGCCATCGCCTTCAGCGAAAACCTGCGCCGCCAGAGCCGGTGGGGTGAAATTGACCACCATTTACTTGATATGCTGAAACGGGAGCTACAGGAGAAGTATTTTGTCGTGACAGGCAATGAAGATGATCACTTCTGGGATCGGGAGTATTCCCTGAAACCAGATATCCGTGCAGAGGAGGTCCCGGAGCCGCTGCTGCGTTTTGCCTGCTATGTGGCGGTGAGCTATAAGGTATATGGTATGGACTTTCAGTATCTGGATACCAATTACCTCTTTGGATTGGTGGAGAAAGTCCGTCCTGATATGGTGAAAAAGCTCCGGGAAAATGGAACCGGCAGGCTACCGATCTCTCTGCAAAAGCGGAAAACAGAGCACTTCACTGCATCGGCCAACGATGCCTTTGCTGTGATCCGTATTACTGCCAGGGACAACACGGAGGAATGCTGCCATGAAGTGCTGGACTATCTGTGTGAGGTTCTTTCGCAGGAGGATTTTCCCCGCAGCTATGCCTTGGAGTTCAAAGGGCCGGAAAAGAGTTATCTTCCTATCACAGGACTGCCCAAAAAGGGAGTAAACCAGCTCTTTGCCTGTGCCGTGCAGTACCCCGGCCTCCACCCCCTGATGGAACGGTACGCCCGGCTTGCCATGCGGCAATATGAGCAGTACACCAATCTCAGCGATGAGCAGTGCGCGCTCCCCGGAAGTTTTGCCGTGTTCGCCCTGGGAATGCTGGGGCAAGAGTGGCGGCAGCTGGTATGGGATTATCTTGATCTCTGTGATGATGAGCACTCCCACTTACAGGAAAAATTCCTTCGGGAGTATGTGAAACAGTTCGGATTTACCGCCGATACCGTCCCTATGTTTGTCCGGGGCGTGCTGTCCATGCAGAACATGAAGTATTCCAAGGACTATGCCGCGTGGATGGCAAATGCAGAAAGCCTGGACGCTCTGCTGGAGGCAAAAATCCACCTGTCCGAGATCGTTCCAAGCGGTTTTTCCTCCGACGAGGATGACGATGATGACGAGGCCGAGGAACCCACCGAGGAAACAGAAGCCAGCCCGGAGGAAGTGCTGCAATACGCATGGGAAACGGTCTGCTATGTGATTTGGGGCAAAGCCAGTGCCAAGGGTGGTCAGAAAGTGGTGGAAGCAGCTCCGGAGGAGCTGAGAGAACGGTATCAGAAAATTTTTATGTGTAAAGTTTGAGGTGGAAACTCAATCATAAACGAGGAGGTCATGATATGGATTTATTGAAACAATGCCAGCAATGGTTTGAACAGAATGAAATT